>Ga0209403_10000992_pt1 | contig 38381 bp, 31 predicted proteins | sample ArcticOcean_MG_C_8_FD_187440 | JGI IMG/M metagenome (GOLD analysis project Ga0209403, IMG submission 187440) | Marine microbial communities from western Arctic Ocean - ArcticOcean_MG_CB11_86 (SPAdes) (version 2) | ecosystem: Environmental > Aquatic > Marine > Oceanic | place: Arctic Ocean...
CCCCAATTACCTAATGAGTCTATTTTAGCGACAAAAGCAAGCTGCGAAGTTGTAGATGCCTTGATGGAGCCGAATGCAGTATCTGCCAGCATCCATCCAGTGAGATACGTGTCCCCATTGGAATCGGTGTAAGATGCGGATGTAGTGGGTATACCACCATTTGTCGTACTACTGTCGCTAACACCCGCCTTAACCCAGTCACCAGCCGCCCTTGCACCGGCGTGGTTGGGCGTAAAGTCCAACTCATCGACTGGTGCTGCCGACGTGAAGGTCCCTAGGCTGCCACCCCATGCTGCTAGAAGCATACATGCAATCATTGCAAGAACAATACCCCCTGTTAGGGGTCTTGCATCGTTCAGAGTACTGTTCATGGCAGCCCGACGACTCGGCTTCCCTCTTGAATCCTACCATCGCTAGTCCCTAGGACTAACTTTCAATCAATTGTTCAAAAACCCGATGTAGAGGTCCCGACCATACCCGAAATGAGAGTCTGCCCGATATTTCTTCGTGGGCTTTGAGGAAATTACTAGTCAAAGAGCACCCAATCGTCCATCGATACATTGCGGTACCACCAGACATCATTCTCGTCCTGCCACCATTCGGTGCCATCCTCATCGATTGTAATGTCACCCGATTCGGAAGAATCCGAAGAGCCGTCAGAATCAGCTGAATCCAACTCATAATCTGTCGCGCCTTCTACTTCGGCAGACTCCGCGGCTTGCTGATTCAAAGAAGCGAGAACTTCAGTAGCATCTGGCGCTAAACCATCTAAAATTTCATCATCGCTTTTTCCCATTACAAAGAAGGCGACTCCACCTCCGACTACCACCAAAACAAGGAACGCAATCACAGCAATTACAGCCATATTAAATCCGGCCCCAGAAGTTCCCTCGTAGGCCAACTGTGCTTCGGAACATCCCTTTTCTTCGGTACTTGCGCCTTCGAGTGTCTCGGGGCAGAGGTCATCTGAATCCACCACACCGTCACCGTCAGAATCCCGTTCTGACAAACTGCAACCGTCTGAATCAATTTCAGCGACCTCTTCTGCTGGAGTTTGGTCGCATCCCTGCCCCTCAAAGCCGTTCAAGATGCCGTCATTGTCTGCATCTTCCTCTTCCCAAGCGCAGCCGAAGCGAGACTTCGCGTTCTCGACCCATTGACTCGGAGTTTGAGGGCAGAGGTCGGGGTCTTGGCCGGACATATTGTCGCCAAAGCCATCACCGTCAGAGTCGACAGTTTGAGTGCTATCATTAGGAAATTCATCGACATCGTCGAGCACGCCATCGCGGTCGAAATCGTCTGTACAACCATCCTCGTCTCGGTCTAATCCCTCTGGAGGTGCTATTTCTGGGCAGATGTCGTCTAGGTCTTGTATTCCGTCGCCATCACTGTCAGCCTGACTCGGGCTGCAGCCATATGTGTCGATTTGGTGAACTTCTTCAAGAGGTGTTCCGGGGCATTGGTCAATCACATTCCCCTGTTGGTCGAACTCCCAAAGTCCGTCTGCGTCGTCATCCCAATCTTCATCGGCATCCCGGCAACCATCCCTGTCAGAATCAACATTTGGTAGGGAAAGCCACCCTGTAACTCCAGCAGGACAGCCATCATCGCCGTCAGAGATACCGTCGTTGTCATCATCCAAATCTTCACTCGAATCGCGGCAACCATCGCCATCATTGTCTGTGACTTCACCTGATATCCAGCCAACCGCCCCGCGCGAACACAAGTCGTCGTCGTCGACTAAGCCATCTCCGTCGTCGTCGTCATCTTCGTCTGTATCCCGGCAACCATCTTTGTCGAGGTCTTGGGCTCCGCTTGAATCCCAACCGATTGCCATCGGCGTGCAGTCATCACTTGCGTCATCGATTCCGTCATTGTCATCGTCTGCATCTTCATCGCTGTCACGACAGCCATCGCTATCGTGGTCGTTCGTTGAATTTGAAATCCAATCTAAATTTCCGGTTGGGCATAAGTCCGGTTCGTCTACGACGCCATCGTTATCCCTGTCGAGGTCTTCCTCCGTGCCATCCTTACAACCATCCGAATCGTAATCGGTTGATGGAGCAGAAGTCCAGTTTCGCTCACTCGGCGCGAATGCGCACTCATCTGTCAAATCCGGCTGACCATCGCCGTCATCATCGAGGTCTTCGATAGAATCGTGGCAACCATCTTGGTCGTAGTCATTAACTTCATTTGCTGTCCAATTCTTGTTTGAGGTCAACTCATTGCAGAGGTCGTCTACATCTGCAACGCCATCAGCGTCGTCATCATCATCTTCATCTGCATCGCGGCAACCATCAGCATCAGAATCAATGGTCCAATCGAATGAATCCCAATTTATCTGCGGCCCGCCACAATCATCTTGTGAATTTTGTCGACCATCACCATCGATGTCGGTGTCGCAGACATCGCCGATTTGGTCGCCGTCCAAATCGGCTTGACCGTAATTCGGTATCAAGGGGCAATTGTCATTGATGTCGCTCAGATTATCGAGGTCCGAATCAGTGCTGAGCGACCAAACAAAACCGCTTCCATGCCAGTGAGCCAAACTCGTGTAATTTGCCGGCCCAATCGCTGCACTACAGCCTGCAGTGTCAGCACCTACACAGAAGCGACCGGTCATGATTAGGTTTCCAACACCCGTATAGAGGGCAGCATTCCCAGAGTCGAAACTTGGTCCACCCCCTGCGTCAGCCCAGAGCCATTTGCCTGTCGGAGAAACCCCGGCGAAGAAGGCGGCGAAAGGTGCGGCGGTGACGAGGTGAGAGCCGAATGACGCATTGGCGATGTATTGGTTTTCCATGTCGAACCACCCGACAACTGCGACTCCACCCAATGGATTGAGAGCGATATCCAATGCGACTTGAGTGTGCCCTGTGCTATTAATCGCCCAAAGCCAAGTTCCGGTGAAATTGAGTTTTGCAACGAATGCGTTTGCAACAGTAGCGTTTGCCCACCAAGTGACTCCGTCTAGTTCAATTCTACCAGCGACTGCTCCACTGAGGTAGATGCCATCTGGTGCAACTTCAATGTCATATGGTTGGAGAAATCCATAGGAGGTTTTCCCTTCATTTGCCCATACCCAATTTCCATCTTTGTCAATCGCCGCAATGAACGCGCTTTGAGCGCCTGGATTTTGAAGAGTGGTTGTTCCAAATTCAATGTTTCCTTGATAGTAGCCGGTGATGTAGACTCTATCTGCTGAATCGATGGCAATCGATGTAGCATTGTCAGCCAGATTGCCGCCAAAGATTTCAATCCAAGTGAAATTTCCAGTCGACTTGTTTACTTTGGTTACGAATCCGTCGAGGTCTTTCAATCGGTTCATGCTTAGATTCCCGAAGTAGGTGTGGTCATAGAAAGCGCCAACGACATAAGCATCGCCGTTTGAATCAACGACGACATCGTTCATTGAATCTGCATTCGACTGACCACCCACCACAGTTCCCCATTTCCAACTTCCAGAGGAATCCATTTTAGCGACAAATCCGTCAATGCTACCGTCCGACATCTCAAAGTTTGCACCCCATTCAATCTCGTTCCAAAATGTACCAGCCACAAAAATATCACCGGTCGATGAGACTGCAATATCTGCGAGGACTGCGCCACCACCGCCACCTTGTGGGACACCGGTCATTGAGAGCCAAAGCCAGACTCCAGAAGTTGTCATGGCGGCGACGAAAGCGCGTGGACCATCTTGAGTCGCCGGTTGAATCGAGTCGAATCTAACATCGCCTCGCAGAGTCCCTGCGATCAGAATATTCGTAGCAGTGTGGTCCATCGCCATCGCTTCAAAATGGACTGCGTTCAAATTACCGGGCCCATTGCTTGAACCGCTATCAGGGCCCGCTGACTTCACCCAATTCGTGGTGCTCGCTCGACCTGAAACTCTTGCTAAAGTAGCCTGCTGCGCCTCGTTTAGGTCACCTTCAGAGAGAATTTCCCCGCCTGCTTCTTTTTGAGATGTGGAGTAATCTTCAACTCCCGATATATCTTGAGGGGCGAGCGCCAAGAGCAGTGTGCTGAATAGCATCAACATGGCGAGGAAAATTGCCGCTCCGCTCCGTTGACCTCGGACTGTCATGAGTGTCGGTTTGCGGCAAGGCCTTTCAAACTCACGGAGTGGTGCCTAACGAGCCACATAGTGGCTCTCGCGAATCCCAGTTGAGAAATCTAACTCAAGAAGTCGAATTGTCAGAGGCCGGCTTACCACTCAAACAAATGGCGTTCTTACCACAATCGCCCGAACCTGCTTGCGCGGGTTGGGTGCGATAAGAACCTCATCACCGGCAACAACACCGTCGATGTATCCGATTCCGATACCAATATTCCCCAAAGTTGGAGAAGGTCCACCGGATGTGATGAGTCCAATTTCTTCACCTGCTATGTTGAGCACTTTTGAGCCGGGGCGGGGGAACGGCCCCTTCTCGATGTACTTCACACCCCACCAGCGAGCACCGGCCTCAGCCTCACTCGCTAACACTCGACTTTTCCCCACAAAATCATGGTCGATATCTAGCCCGAATGGAACATTCGTTTCCCAAGAGTCGCGGGCGAGGAAGGAGGGCGCCACAGCGTGGGAAGACTGGTCATCACCAGAGGGAGCGAGAGGGGGCCATAGGAAGTCTTGACCGGAGAGCAGGTAGCCCTTTTCCAGCCTGAGAGTATCCCTCGCGCCGAGCCCGACAGGCACAATTCCATGGCCACCAGCATCAGCCAACAGCGCATCCCAAAGTGACCGGACTTGTCCGTTTGGAACGAAGATTTCGAAGCCTCTTTCGCCGGTGTATCCAGTGCCTTGAATCCAGCCCGAAATTCCAAGCGAATTTTCTGTAATCGCTTGACCTTTGAAGCGGCCAACAACATTTGACGGACCTAAAACTTCAGCCAAAACTGCAGATGATGTCGGACCTTGGAGAGCCAGAATTGAGGTCTCATCTGAGAGATTTTCCAGCGTTATTGAGCCATCGCTTGGGAGATGGGATTGAAACCAATCCGACATCGTTTCGACCATGCTGGCGTTCGGCACCCCCAAAATCGCCACATCCGATGGGGACTCCCAGTCATCACAACCTGTCGCCAAAATCTGCTCGCGGTCAGTCACCGCGAAAATCATGTCATCGATGATAATTCCGTCGTCGTCGAGAAAATGTGTGTATGCGCAGCGGCCGGCTGAAATCCCTGTCACCGATTGTGTTGCAAGGCTCTCAAACCACTCCAACAAACCTTCGCCGGAAAAGCGGAAAAACCCCATGTGAGAGACATCGAACAGGCCGGCAGCCTCCCGAGTAGCGTGGTGTTCCTCCATCATAGAGGAGTACCAAATCGGCAACTCAAAACCATGGAAGTCGACGACCTTGCCCCCCATCTCTACATGCGCGTCGTAAAGCGCAGTCCGAACTAACTCAGCCGACATCGAACCGGACGGTGACAATGCGCCCCTTCAAGGCTCGCTCGTCAACTCAAGAGCGAAGGTTGCCTACGGCAACCATCATAGCGTCACTTCGGTGGCCTCGTGTCATGGTGAACCACCCCGACAACGAACCGATTCTCGGATACAACCCGGGCAGTCCGGAGAGAGTGGCCCTTCAGGCCGAGTTGGACCGCCAAAGTGCAGAGGTTGCTGAAATTCCTTGCATCATCAACGGAGAGGCAGTTTTCACAGGAAATACCGTTACTCAAGTGATGCCACACGACCACGGCCATGTCATCGCCAATGTCCACCTCGCTGGTGAGGCAGAGGTACGGGCTGCGTGTGAGGCAGCGGTGGCGGCTCAGGACGGTTGGATTGAGATTGGATTGGAAGCGCGTTCAGCAATTTTCCAAAAAGCAGCCGACCTCTTGGCTGGCGATTGGCGGATGAAAGTGAATGCTGCCACCATGCTCAACCAAAGCAAGACCTGCTTTCAAGCGGAGATTGACGCCGCTTGCGAACTCATCGACTTCTGGCGCTTCAACGCTCACTACGCATCCGAATTTCACGACCAACTACAGCCTCTCGTCAGTCCTGAAGGAGTCGTCAACAGTACCGAGATTCGACCACTAGAGGGATTCGTTCTCGCCATCACTCCATTCAATTTCTCGAGCATCGCTGCCAATCTACCCTCAGCGCCCGCTCTTGTCGGTGGCACCGCAGTTTGGAAACCAAGCCGAAATTCCTACCATTCCAACTATCTGTTGATGCAATTACTGATGGAAGCAGGTTTGCCGGCTGGCGTAATCAATTTCGTACCAGGTAATCCACGGATGATTGTCGACACTGCACTTGAGAACCGAGATTTTGCAGGAGTTCACTTCACCGGCTCCACCCGAGTTTTCCAAGGCCTCTGGACCGATGTCGCTACCGCACTCCCGCGCCTCCGCTCATACCCGAGAATCGTTGGTGAAACCGGTGGCAAGGACTTCGTAGTCGCCCATCCCGACTGCGACCGCCAAGGTCTGCTAGTCGGTCTACTTCGTGGCTCATTCGAGTATCAAGGGCAGAAGTGTTCGGCCGCCAGCCGAGCATATGTCCCGCGCTCGGTTTGGGATGCAATCAAGGCGCCTCTGTGCGAAGAAATTGGAAAGATTACGATGGGAAATCCTCGTGACTTCACGAATTTCATGACTGCAGTCATCGACCAGAAAGCGTTTGACAACATCAGCAGCTACATCTCCCACGCACGCGACGACCCGTTCTGTGAAATCATAGTTGGCGGCGGCGCTGACGACTCGGTTGGCTGGTTTATTGAGCCCACCATCATTGAGACAACCGACCCAAATTCAAAGTCGATGGTCGAGGAGATATTTGGCCCAGTTCTAACCGTCTATGTCTACGATGACCACGATTTCGAAGATGTACTCAAGTTGTGCGACGAGGCATCACCGTATGCTCTGACCGGCTCGATTTTCTCCAGCAGCGAGGAGCACATCCAGACCGCCTTCAATGCACTACGCTTCACCGCTGGAAACTTCTACATCAATGACAAACCGACTGGCGCCGCGGTAGCCCAGCAACCCTTTGGGGGAGCCCGAGCATCTGGCACGAACGACAAGGCGGGAGGCCCACTGAACTTGTTGCGGTGGATAAGCCCGCGCAGCGTCAAGAGAACATTGGACATTCCTCAAGATTGGACATATCCCTACTTAGAAGAAGACTGAAGGTGATTGAATGATTGAAACGAATTTCGGCTATATTTTGCTATTGGGTACACTCGGGTTTTTCGGGTATATTGGATTTCAAGCGGTATCGGATAAAGAACTTGACAGCGACACATATCTAGCAGCGAGAGGAACTCAAAGTTGGCAGGTAATCGGGCTCAGCCTGTTCGCCTCCGGAATGGGGATTTGGATTCTGTTCGGCCCCTCGGAAGTTGGCTACTACGGTGGCTTCTGGGATGTTGTAGGATACGCCCTCTCCGCCTCCACACCCTTCCTACTACTCGCCTATGTTGGGCCCATGATTCGGGATAAGTTACCCGACGGAGTGACTCTTGCAGACTATGTGCGAAGCAGAATCGGTCGAGAAATGCAACTCTATGTTGGCATCATCTCTGTCGTTTACATGTTCACTTTTCTGTTTGCTGAATTCACTGCGATTGGAAAGGCGATGGTGATTCTCACCGGAATGAATCCGCTCATACCGATGGTTGCTGTGGCCGGGGTTACCGCAGCCTACACCGCGTATGGCGGCTTGCCCGCTTCGATTCGAACCGACCGCTGGCAGGCGTGGATTGTTCTCTGGCTCATCATCGCTCTTCTTCTCATTCTGTTCGCAGCAGATATTGGCAGTCTCATCGCTGATGCAAAAGCGTACAATCCAGAAGATGCATGGAGTATTGGTAGCATGTCATACATGGACTCATTTGCCTCCGGGCTTGCTCTTGTTATTGCGATTACAGCCGCTGAAATGTTTTCACAAGGTAATTGGCAACGCGCATATGCCTCCAAAGACAATGAGGCTCTGAAGAAAGGGGCTTTGCTAGCAGCAGGTCTAGTGCTTCCCCTCGTTCTAGTGATGGGCATTTTGGGAACCGTTGCTGCTGGGCAGGGTGCGTTAGCTGACCCCTCGGCGGCGTTCTTCTCGCTGATTGTAGGTGCTAGCCCACTTCTACTCGCCGCATTTGTGGTGCTTGGAGTGGCGCTAGTCTGTTCAAGCGCAGATACTCTGCAAAATGCAGTTGTTGCCTCGATTACTCGAGATATCGCTGACGGCAAAATGAAGTTGAGCCACGCTCGAATCGCAACAATCGCATTGATTCCGGTCGCACTCTATCTAGCAACAGGACCAACGATTGGCCCGCTGACTTTCGATGCTCTTGGAGTCTTCGAAATATTCCTTTTCGCAGATTTGTTGGCGACCGCTACGGTTCTGCCAGTTCTACTAACCCTGTGGGATAGAGTGAACTCCAAAGCATCCCTTGCAGGGGCTATCTGCGGGCTTCTCTCTGTGATTGCTTATGGCGCATTCACTGCCGACATCTCAACCGGACTGGGCTATATCGTCTCGCCCACAAACGAATGGGGGCTCGCTAATCTCCATGTCTTCCTCGCTGCACTTATCGGCTCGGGAGCGGTTACAATCGGTGTTTCTCTTCTTCTCGATGAAAAACAAGAGTCCGCAACCGATGAGAGCGAATGATGACGCTATCTCGGTGACGACTACCCCACCTATCGATTGACCATTCCGCCAAAGGAACCAAAGCCTAGCAGGATAATAGACGGATTGAGAAAGCCATGGCTATCGGAAGTCCATCTGACGCTCTGCCCTATGTGAATGCAATTCGATTGTTGCTCGGGGGCTACGGAGCATACTCGCGAGAGAAGCGACGAGAAACCGATGTGGCTGTCCGTGAAGAGGTTGGGCGCGCTGCAACTCGAGTCCGAAATCATCTGAACAATGTTCACGATTCAGCATACCGAGATGATGATGCAAACCTTGTGGCCGCGTGCGCTCGCGCGATTGAGGAAGTCGATTCACTTCGAAACGATGTTGACAAGGCCGCAACTGGAGGAGAACATCCATTTTTCTCCGTGCAAAGAAGTGCCTCAAAGAAAATTATTAACAAGCTCATCAAACACGACCACGACACCCTTCAAATGGTGACAAAGGCAGTAAATTCCTCAAATGAAATGGAGAAGAGCCACGCAGAGGATAGCGAATGCTTGGAAGAGGTTCTTCGCTGCCAGCAACTAGTCTCAAGTTGTCGTGGACACTTCAGTGAGAGAAGCAAAGTTTTGAGAAAAATATGAGGTGAAAAAATGTCAAATTACCGATGGAGAACCCGCCCCGATGTACTAGCAACATTGACCGACACCGGCTCAATCAAGAGTTGGTCGAGCAAAAATGTCGTTTTGAAACCGAATGAAGCCGTAACCATCATTTCGAACGGAAAAATTCAGGATACACTTTCTGAAACCGTTCTGAAAAACTACACTGGTGGCTGGACTCGCTGGGTGGGTGCCAAGTTGGGGATGGGCAATGCCGACCACAAATTACTGTTCACGATGACCGGGCCATTCGACCTGATGTTCGTCGTCGACGGACAACTCAGTGACGGCAGCAAGGTGAAGGGAATTGCAAACCTTCGACTACAATTCAGCCGCGAAGACACCGCCAAACTGCTCAATGTGTTCGCCAATGGACCTCGCACAATCGACAGAGCGTATGTCATCGGAATGTACCAGAATGAGTTGAATGAACGAGTTCTACGCCCTCTAATGTCCAAGTTTTCCGACGGAATATCGATTCGGTCCGGCGATTTTCAGCAAGCGTTTGAAAGCGCCTGCCGAACCGAATTGAGAGCATCGCTCGGCCTCGCTGGAATCACGATGCTCAAGGCGTTCATCACCGTAAACGAGACCGATGTAGAACGGCTCGCATTCTATCGTAACCAAATTGACACAGCCCAAACGGGCAAACAAATTGACGCCGATGCTGAACTCGCCGAAATCGAGCGAGCCCGCGAAATCACCCTTTCCCGCATCGGCCTAGAAGCCGATGTCGCCCGTGCCAAGGCGCGTGGAGAGGTCGAAGCCCAACTCGAGCACGAACTGAAGGATTTGCGAAAGCAGGAGGCGGAGATGGCGGTCCACCGAGAGCATGAGCAGGGGATGGCCGATATCCGAGTAGGAGAGGAGGGGCAGCGAATGGAAATTGCGATGACCGCGTTTGAGCAAGTTCAAGAAAACAAGCGGAAGCGAATGCAACTTGAATCTGATCTCAATCAAGAACGACAGTCGCAGACCGATGATGTCCAAAAAGAAATGATGGCAATGGCTGCGGACCACGGCGCAATGTCGCCTGAAGTTTTAATGGAATTTCTTCGTCAACAGACTGAGCAAAAGAAGGCCGATAAGTAGGGCTGTCCAAGTTTTTCGGACTCACATCGATGCGCGCTGTTGAAGGATTGCCTATGCACCCCACGACGGCATGAAGCCGAGAGAGTGGCTGACAAAACCCCACTCATTGTTCCGCCATGTTTGGGCGAGAAGAGGGTTACTTGGTGGCCGCTGGTTTTACCTCGAAGTCTTCGTGATTGGCCTTTTTGGCGTTGCTGGCATCTACTTTGCAACCAACCATCTTGTGGCTTATCTTGCCTCATATCCTTGGAGCCCAGAACTTCCCATCGACCGGCAGATTCCTCCCGTTGCATGGATGATTGTGCCCTACGCATCTCTCTATCTACTTACACCAGGTGCAATTATTCTCCACCCAACCAATGACAGAGGTCGGATGGAACTGCTCCTCGCTGCTCAAGGTGTAGTCGCTTTGTCTGCTTTCCACGCAATTTTCTTCCTGCTTTTCCCTGCTGACATCGCCTTACGCGACCAACTGCCGGCTGACATTCAAGCCTACGAAGGTCTGTTTGGAGCGATCTTTGAATTCATTCACGCCGCTGACAATCCGACCAACGCTTGGCCGAGCCTTCACATTTCGCTGAGTTATGTGATTTGTAGAGTGATGACAATTTGGCTAGACAGAGACTATGCCGAAACCTCTTGGGGAAAACCCTTGAAGTGGGCACTCTGGATTAACTGGGGACTGCTTTGCATCTCCGTTTTGACTACAAAACAACATTTCATTTTCGACCTGTTCACCGGATTCATCGTCGCATATTTCTGGTGGTGGTTGCTCGAGCCAGGGTTCGCCAAGATTGCGGCTACAGCAGATGCTGACATCGGCTTTTGAGTGAGCAAAATATCTGAATCCCCAAAGAGCGGTTTAGATTGAAGAACCAGAAACCGGATTCGTGAATCCCTAGAATTGGGATTTGATTGAATCAACCTAATACGATTGGTAGGAAGGCGTTTGCCGCCTTTTCGCAGGCGTTGGCAACATCGTCGAGCCGTTGTAGGACTCGATACATGTGCATCGCTGCGAGTGGTTCATCTTCGCCCTCGCTGAATACGAATGCTGCAGAATCCCGCTCGACCTCATCAGCCTCATGCTCAAGTCTGTTGACTTCACGAATTAGTCGGTGCAAGTTCCTCTTCTCCTTGGCAGTGAACCCAGATTGACTGAGATTCTTCAGTTGCTCAACAGTGTCCTCGTATCTGCGTACGGTAGCGACGACGGCCTCTGCCATCTTCACAAGATTGTCTCTCGCTTCCTGATTTTCATAGAGTTCGCGGAAGGATAGTTGCTCAGCGACATTCTGGGCGTAGTCGGCAATCCGGTCCTGCAAGGAAATCATGTAAAGGAAATTTTGCCTACCAATCGTAATTCTGACGCCTCGCCCTACCTCGTCTCTGAGAGCCGCTTTCATGCCGTCTGCCTCCAACTCCGCTGACACTGTGGCTTGGATTGGCTCTGCTGCGTCGCCCTCACCAACGGCTGCCTTTACTGCCTCAAGCATACAATCTACCGTCTTCTCAACCGCCTTGGCGTGTTCATGGAACAGCTCAAACGGTGTTGAGACAACTTCTGTTGCAACGGGTAGTAGGATTGGAACCTCGGAAATGAGCTGGGCTTTCTCAAGCACATCCTCATCGGTTGGCCGAGTAACCACATATGCAGTGATAGCAAAGGCGATTACTGTCACGATGGCGACATTTGTCGCACTACCTGCAAACAGGATGAAGAAGATGACAGCCCCAGCGCCAGCGACTGGCAGACTTGCCACCCAACTAGCAGCAATCTTACCGAATACTCGGAAGTCGACCGCAGATGCACCACCTGCAAGCCCAACCCCAACCACAGCACCTACCAAAGTGTGGGTCGTAGAAATCGGCACTGCAAGGAATGGCATCGAGAAGATGAGTACAGTGGTAGCAGCACCGAACTCGGCGGCGAAGCCTCGCGAAGGTGTGATGTGAGTGATTTTCGTTCCAATCGTATCCATCACTTTGTAGCCCCATGTGGCAACACCAATCGTAATTCCCGCACCCCCCAACAGCAAAAGCCCGATTGGAACATCTACCTGTTCAGATGACAGAGTGCCAGTAGCCGAGGTCGCAATCTCATAGATTGCAGCCATCGGCCCAATCGCGTTTGCAACATCATTCGCCCCGTGCGCAAACGCAACATAGCAAGCTGTGATGATTTGCAACCAGACAAAGACCCGCTCAACTCCAGCGTAGCCCTCCTCCTTGAACTCGTAGCGCCGTAGAATCAGCCAAAGAATCGTACTCGCAAACATCCCGATTGCCAGAGCGACGAGCAGGCTGTTGAGTGGAATCCACGCCCCTTCCACGAACGGGTTGAAGGTTGTGCCATCTTTGGGAGGGAGCCAGAGTGATTTGTCGATTATTCCCTTTGCATCCAAGTTTGAGTAGAACCCCTTGAGGCCTTTGAACTGGAGGGCCAGACCGAGCACGAAGAAGGTCGGCAGGGCGAGTAGAGGAGCGATAGTCCGCGTCCGTTCGACTGGATCTTCATGATTCATGATTACTCGTTTGATTAATATGAAAGAGAGATAGGCGATGATACCACCTAGCAGCGGTGAGACTATCCAACTCATGACTATCTCCAAGACCTTGCCCCAATTCACCGAATCCACCTGAATGTAGAGACCCATTCCGATGACCCCTCCGACAATGCTGTGGGTGGTCGAAACTGGAAGACCATACTTGGTGGCGATTGTCAGCCAGATTGCAGCAGCCAGAAGCGCTCCCATGAATCCAAACATCAGTTTCTGGCTCAACTCGTAGCCTAAGTCACTGCCACCGAAGTCGAGCACTCCCTTGCGAATCGTGTCGGTGACGTGACTTCCGAAGAAGACCGCCCCGGCGAACTCAAACACCGCGGCTACGATGATGGCTCGTTTGAGGGTGAGAGCGCCGCTTCCGACGCTGGTTCCCATCGCATTTGCAACATCGTTGGCGCCGATGTTCCACGCCATATAAGCAGCAATCAGCACCGCCATCACGATGATGAGGTTGATGCCTAGAGCAACCATTCACTCTTGGCGAATGAAGGGAGGTTTATCAGTCAACCGTGCGCGCTCTTGGCCCGTTTTTGTCACGATAATTGATGGACGATTTGTTGTCAGTTTTCGGCCGACTGTCGCCATTTCAAACCGAGGTAGAAGGCGACTGTATTGACAATCACATCACCGAGTTTGTTGTCGATAGTTTCGACTGCAAACTCGAATGGCAACACCAATTCCAACAGTTCCCAACCGATTGATAGAATGAAAAATGCTGCCCAACTAATTTTAGTGAATCTAGCAGCCAAGAACCAGATGAAGAAGTGCGAAATCGAGTAATAGTTCAGAACTGCCATCGGTGCATCAACATGTCATTTTCAAAAACAATTGGTTTTTTTCAGAGAAGTGAAGAAATCAATTGAGGCTGTGTCAAGTAGATGAGCAGCCCGATTCCAGCGAACATCATCATCCAAGAACCGACCATCTTGATCATGCCCGTAGCTTTGCGGAGGAATGTTTCAATCTTGTTGCTACCGATACCGACGACCACCGTGACAGCCATCATCAAAAGGAAGACGCTGAGCATAATTCCGCCAAGGCCTGAGATAACTGCAGATGTACCGCTTCCGACGAGATAACCAAGATAGGGGACTACAATCGCAGCCGTGCAATCGACCGACGCAGCGGCATAGCCGAATCCCCACAGGTACATGTTTCGACGAGGTGTAAACCGCTCGTCAGCCTCAGTTGTTGAGAATCGATGCACAATCAACTTGTCAATCCAGCCGAGCAGACGAGCCGTGCCGCCCATCAGCATGAAGGAGCCAAGAACGAGCAGAAGAATGGCGACAAAGATTGCAAATCTGTGAAGATAACTAGTGATGTCAATTATCTCAGATAGCCCGAGAACAAGCAACCCTAGAATTCCGAAGAAAGTCATCATTCCGAGCCCGGCGAGAAGCCCGACTGTGATGTGTTTGGGCATTGGACCCTTGAGTTTGCCAGATTCGCGAAGTTCGTCCTCCCTTAGACCGAGGCTGATGTAGTAGCCGATGTAACCGGGTAAAACTGGGAACGCACAAGGTGAGAAGTAGACTAGAATTCCCAACATGAGTCCCAAGACAAGTATGCCAGTGAAACTTTTGTCGACCTCCGCCAACCCCATCCGAAGGTCCTCACCCTCCCCAAGGTTCGCCGAAACCACCGCCGCATCGAACTCCCCCCACCCTTCTATGGGTGTTCCCGAGTTCTGCTTGCCGACGATGAAACCCTCATGGTCGATGACCAGCATCAATGGAATCTGTTGTGCGAAGTATTGCTCTACGATGTCTCCTCTGTCGCCGCTGCTCCCATTGAGGATTACCGAATCCGAGGCGCCAGTTCCCAATACCCATTGAGGAACGAAATACTTCTCCTCTGGTTCTGACTCGTTGAGAAATTCGAGGTCCTCTAGTGCATACCAACTGCCGATCGAGACAATCATGACAGGATAAGGTCCGCTGAGGTTCTCCCAAGTCGCCAACTCCTCTTCAAAGTGAATCTGAGCGTAGTGACAACTGCCACAAGCGTGCGCCATGAAGTCGAGGATGATGACCTTGCCACGATGGTCTGAGAGAGTGAACCAGCCGGATTCGTTGGTGAGATTGTCTTCGATTCCAGTTCTATTGACCGTCTGCATCTCAAAGTCGGGAACCTCCCTGACTTCACCTCCAACTCCGAACATGGAGGATGCTACGCCGAATGCTGAGAGGCCGGAGTATGCTATCACAGCAAAGAGCAAGATGGAGACGGCGAAGGCTTGCCAGGTCTTCTTCTCAGTGAGGATATCGACGTCGATGCCGACCTTCATCTGGAGCGTCTGCTTCCATCCCATGGTTGCCTTACGTTGCTGCTCCTGTCTTTATGTTTCCATCACTATGTGATGGGTTGAGTCGCTTGGATGAGTGGAATTGAGTGGCATCGAACAAGGTTCAGCGCTTCCTTCGATGCAAGTCGATTACAATCGGGGTCTAATCGATTACTTGTTCTCAGTCCAGCGCTGAACTCCTGCGCGAGCGGCCACATCGATTGTAATTGGTCAGCTCGCGCTGAGTTCAAATCCGCCGAGCCCGGCGATTTTCGTCGATTGTTATGGGCTCGGGCGGATTTGAACCGCCGATATCCGCCATGTGAAGGCGGCGTCATAACCGCTAGACCACGGGCCCGATGAGGTGCGCCACATTGGTGTTCAGTTTAACGGTGACTGAGATACATTCGGCATTATTGCTATGGTCGGCTAGATTCGCAGTGGATTTGATAAATCACACACCACCTCATCGCTCGATGGCTGAACACAAGAGCATCGAGAATCTGTTGGATGAACAGCGACAATTCCCTCCGCCTGAACCAATCGCGAGTGATGCTCATATCACCAATTTTGATGAATATCAAACGATGTGGAAACGGAGCATCGAAGACCCCGATGGCTTCTGGGGTGACATCGCAGAGGATTTCGAGTGGTATCGAAAATGGGACACAGTCTCCTCTTGGGATTTCGAGAAAGGTGAAATCAAATGGTTTGAAGGCGCCCAACTCAATGTCAGCGTGAACTGTCTCGACCGTCACATCGCGGCGGGTCGAGGTGATTCCCCTGCAATCTCATTCGAGGCAGATGATGGAGAAAGCACCACCTACACTTTCAACGAAGTCCTCGAACAGGTCTGCCGCCTCGGAAATCTATTGCGCGCTAACGGCGTAGCCAAAGGTGACCGAGTCACCATCTACATGCCAATGATTCCTGAACTTGCCTTCGCCCTTCTAGCATGTGCAAGAATAGGCGCGCCACACTCGGTTGTCTTCGGCGGGTTCTCAGCGGATTCACTCGCTCAACGAATTGTCGACTGCACATCTGAAGTCATGATCACGACAGACGCTGGAATTCGCGGCGGTCGCACTGTTCCACTCAAGTCAATCGGCGACGCCGCGGTAAAACTGGCCGCAGCGAAGGGCGTCGATGTCCGCTGCGTCCTCGTCAACCATCGCGCAGGCGAGGGAGTTGGCGTAGGAGCCCCGGGTTGGGTCGAAGGCAGGGATGTCGACATGGATGCGGGGATGGCATCTCAAGAAACGGTTTGCGAACCGGAAGTTTTGGACGCCGAAGACCCACTTTTCATCCTCTACACATCTGGCTCAACCGGCCAACCGAAAGGCGTTTTGCATACTCAAGCGGGCTACATGATTTGGACCGCGACGACGACAAAATATGTCTTTGATTTGGACCCCGAAAGAGACCTCCACTTCTGCACCGCTGACATCGGCTGGATCACCGGCCACTCCTACATCGTCTACGGGCCACTCGCCATGGGCTGCCACACGCTGATGTTCGAGGGCATCCCAACCTACCCTGACGCCGGTCGATTCTGGGAAATCTGTGACAAACACAAACCCGCCACCTTCTACACCGCCCCCACTGCAATTCGGGCTTTGATGGTCCACGGAAACGACCCTGTGACCCGCTTCAAACGCAGTTCCATTCGCGTCCTCGGAACTGTGGGAGAGCCTATCAACCCAGAGGCTTGGATGTGGTACCACGAGGTTGTAGGCGATTCGACTCGGCCAATTGTAGATACTTGGTGGCAGACTGAAACTGGTGGAATCATGATTACACCGTTGCCCGGAATGACGACTACAAAACCGGGCTCTGCGACCTACCCATTCTTCGGAGTCAACCCAAAGATTGTCCACGCTGACGGCTCGGAGTGCGAGCCCAACGAGGGCGGCTACCTCATTTTGGAGGGGGCTTGGCCGGGGATGATGCGCACGGTTTACGGAGACCATGAACGGTTCATCAAGACATACTTCAGCCAGCAGCCGGGGCGTTATTTCACCGGGGACGGAGCTCGTCAGGACGAGGATGGATGCTTCTGGATAATGGGTCGGATTGACGATGTCATCAACATCTCAGGTCATCGGATGGGAACCGCTGAGGTCGAGTCGGCGCTAGTCGAACACGAGGCGGTCGTTGAGGCCGCAGTAGTTGGGTTTCCACACGAAATCAAAGGGCAAGGAATCTACTGCTTCGTGACTCTCGAAGGTGGCAGTTCACCTTCCCCTGAACTTGCTCAAGAATTGCGCCAAGGAGTTCGAAAAATCATCGGGCCAATCGCCACACCCGACAAGGTTCACTTCACCCAAGTGTTGCCAAAGACGAGGTCCGGGAAAATCATGCGGAGAATACTGCGAAAAATCGCTTCAGGAGATATTTCTGACATGGGCGATACCAGCACTCTTGCCGACCCGAGTGTGGTCACTGAACTGCTTGAGAGCCGTCCGGAGTGAATTTTATTCCGCCGATTTAACTAAAACGACGGCAAGAGGCGAACTAACGAGGGGTGTAGTATGTCTGCTGACCATCGCAACGAAGGAACGCCTCTCGACAGCGACTATCTCAATTCGATTCACATCAACCGCTCAGCCCTCGAAAGGCGAGCGGCCAGCCTGCCAAAACGGCGCGCAGTGAAGAGTGATTGGCAGGTCGCATGGATGCTACACGCCATCCGCTGCATTGACCTAACAACACTTGCCGGCGACGATACTCCAGCGAGAGTCAAGAGGTTGGCCCAGAAGGCTAGCCGTCCTGTCCGAAAGGATTTGCTAAGCGCCTTGGAATTGGATGTGGATACAATCCACTGCGCCAGCGTTTGTGTCTACCACAATATGGTCCCGACAGTTACCGAAGCACTTGAGGGAAGCCCGGTCGGAACCTGCGCAGTATCAACCGGATTTCCGGCAGGCCACATTCCCCACGGCCAAAAACTGGAACAGATTGAGGCTTCTGTCGCCGCCGGCGCTGATGAAATCGATATTGTTGTCAGCCGCGCCAATGTTTTGGGCGGCGACTGGCAGGCACTCTACGACGAAGTGAAGGACTTCCGAATCTCATGCGGCGATGCCCACCTCAAGACGATTCTCGCAACCGGTGAGTTGGCGAGCCTCAAGCAGGTCGCACAGGCGAGCCAAGTCTGCATGATGGCCGGCGCGGATTTCATCAAGACTTCAACCGGCAAAGAGAGCGTCAACGCAACCCTTCCAGTCGGGCTGGTGATGGCCCGTGCAATCCGCGACTATTACGAGCGTACCGGCTACAAGGTCGGATTCAAGCCGGCCGGTGGAATCTCTAAGGCGAAGGACGCCGTCGCATGGCTTGCCATGATGAAGGAGGAATTGGGTGAGGAGTGGATGCAACCCCACCTCTTCAGAATCGGTGCCTCATCACTTCTCGGCGACATTGAGAGGCAACTTGAATTCCATCTTTCAGGACATTATTCAGCAGCGAACAGGCATCCGATGGCATGAGGTGAAGAAAAATGGCGGTAAAAGAAATCCTAGAATCGCTTGACTGGGGCCCAGCCCCGGAGTCAGATGCATTTGCGCGCGAGTGGTTGGATGAACACGGACCAGACTTTGGAATGTACATTGGCGGTGGTTGGAGAACCTCGGAAAGTGGCGAGAATTTTGAGAGCCACAACCCAGCAAACGGAGAACTACTCGGAACCATCTCGCAAGCCGGAAAAACGGAAGTCGACGCAGCCGTCGCAGCCGCCCGAAAAGCGCTGCCGGAATGGTCAAACTCGCCCGGTCACGTGAGAGCCCGCTACCTCTACGCAATCGCCCGCCAAGTGCAGAAACACCACAGACTTCTCTCTGTAATTGAGACGCTCGACAATGGGAAACCGGTTCGTGAAACTAGAGATGCAGATGTGCCACTGGTCGCCCGCCACTTCTACCATCACGCTGGTTGGGCTCAACTGTTCGACGAAACTTTCCCCGGCTACGGCCCGGTCGGAGTTTGCGGTCAAGTCATCCCCTGGAACTTCCCACTCTTGATGCTCGCATGGAAAATTGCTCCAGCCCTCGCGGCTGGAAATACAATCGTCTTGAAACCAGCTGAATTCACTTCGATTTCAGCGCTGGCATTTGCGGCCATCTGTGATTCTGTTGGTTTGCCAGCAGGAGTTGTCAACATCGTGACTGGAGACGGTCGAACTGGTGCCCTCATCACAGAGCATGAGGACATCGACAAAGTCGCCTTCACCGGCTCGACCGAAGTCGGCCGAATCATTCGCAAGGCGACCGCTGGAAGCGGTAAGGCATTGACGCTTGAACTCGGCGGAAAGAGTCCGTTCATCGTCTTCGATGATGCTGACATAGACTCGGCCATCGAGGGGCTAGTAAATGCAATTTGGTTCAATCAGGGACAGGTCTGTTGCGCAGGTTCCAGACTTTTGGTACAAGAGTCGATTTCTGAGAAATTCCATGAGAAACTACGCTCAAGGATGGCAAAACTTCGGGTCGGAGACCCGATGGACAAGGCGATTGACATGGGCGCAATCGTCGATGAGAGCCAACTCAACACCATCAAAGAACTCTGTCAATTGGGTTGTGATGAAGGAGGCGAAATGTGGCAGCCGCCAACCGAACTACCCGAGCAGGGCTGTTTCTTCCCGCCAACCCTGTTCACCAATGTCTCACCCTCCTCGACGATTGTCCAAGAAGAGGTCTTCGGGCCGGTCTTGGTCGCGTTAACCTTCCGCACCCACAAGGAGGCCATAGCATTGGCCAACAACACCCGATATGGGCTTGCGGGCAGCGTTTGGAGTCAGGACATCGACACCGCGTTGGAAGTCGCCCGCTCGATTCGAGCCGGCGCGATTTGGGTCAACTGCACCAACCAGTTCGATGCCAACGCAGGATTTGGCGGATATCGCGAATCTGGCTTCGGTCGAGAGGGCGGGCGCGAGGGAATGTACGCCTACATGCGCCCGAATGACCAGAAATCCACAGATTCCTCCACCCCAAAATCGACACCCCAAGATGTCGCCTCGGAATCCGCTCAATCTTCACCAACCACATCACTAGATGGTGACGATTCGCTCGACCGCACAGCCAAGATGTACATCGGCGGCAAGCAGAAGCGGCCAGACGGCGGATACTCACTCGACATCACCGGCCCCGCCGGGATGGTCGGCCAAGTAGGCCGCGGAAATCGAAAAGATATCCGCGACGCAGTCGAAGCAGCCAGCGCAGCAACAAAATGGGCAGCAACAAATGCCCACACTCGCTCTCAAATTCTCTACTACATCGCTGAGAACTTAGAGCAGAGAAGCGCTGAATTCGCCGCTCGCCTAGCATCGATGACAGGCGCGAGCGCCTCCGAATCAGCCGCAGAAGTAGCAGATTCGGTGGAAGAGTGGTTCCGCTGGGCAGCCTGGTGTGACAAGTATGACGGGGCAGTTCACGAGACAACCCTGCACGGTTTGGTCTTGGCAGTGAATGAGGCGGTCGGTGTGGTCGGAGTGACCTGTCCGGATGAGCGTCCGCTTCACGGATTTACGAGGTTGGTCGCCCCACTGCTCGCCATGGGTAACTCGGTTATTGCCGCCCCTTCAGAGAAAAACCCACTCGCCGCCACAGACCTCTACCAAGTCCTCGAAACCTCAGATCTCCCGGGTGGTGTGCTGAACATCGTGACCGGAATCCACTCAGAATTCGTGCCTGCACTCTCCGCCCACGACGGCGTTGACTCGATGTGGGTCGGAGCCGGAGATGTTGCGGAGGCCCAAGTCGCCAGCGTCAGCAACATGAAGCGAGTCTGGAAGACCGACTTCGCAGCAAGCGACGAAGAGTTCCTGCGTCAAGCGACCCATGTCAAGAACATCTGGCTGCCTCATGGCGTCTGAGATGTAAGCCGTTGTAACAGCGCCTCAAGTGAATAGCCACCTGCCCGTTCGAACCAGTAAGTTCCAATCGGAATCCAAATCAGCACATAGGCGAGAGTCAGCGCCATGCCCACCAACAGGCTCGGGGGAGTTTCGACCATCCTGTAGTAAATGGCGAGTGGTACGAAGTGTAGCACATAGACACTCAGTGAGAGACGGCCAAGGTTAGAGGTCCATTTCACCAACCCCTCTTTGGGAAGGGTGGCCCGCAGGGTGAGTTCGTGTATGGCAAGAACGGTAGTGGTAGCCACAACCAAGAAAGTTGACGACGCCGGAAAGAAGGTCAACATCGCATCGCCACTCGTTAGCGCCCAAGTAGTTCCTGAAATTCCCGAGTAAATGGCACTGCCAATCGACAGCAAGACACCGAGCGAGAGAACCCGTTTTCTAGAAATCTCATCGAAGTCAGCCAGCAATCCGCCGAGAAGAGCGAACGAAAGCCACGGCAGAAGCGGGTATGTCCCGTCAAACAGCAACCTCGCCAGCCAAACGCCCACACCCGCAACTGAGACCCGGTCATCCCAAGTCAAAGCGACTCCGGTCAAGTCCGGAAACAGAGATGGGATGGCGACTAGGAGAACGAACAGCGCTGAGCGAACAGGCGTGGAAAGTCTTGCCAACAACGGTGAGAGCAGAGCGACGATTGCAAGCAGGGTCAACACACCGGGCGCAGACCAAGAAAAAATGTACGACATCACCAGATTAACCAGCAATTGACATGCCGTCAAAACCGCCACCCGGGGTCCAAGCCAACGCATCCAACCGGCAAAATCGACGCCTGTCCGCCGCTTCGCACTACGATGTAACCCCCAACCCGAGATGGTCACGAAGAGAGGTGCAGCCAAACCTGCGATACTAGCAACGACCAGTGCCAAAACCGAACTGTCCTCCACTCCATCTGGCCGAAAAGTCGCTGCCGCGTGCGCCTCGACCATGAACAGAATCGCCAAGCCGCGCATCAGGTCGATGTGGCGTAGCCGTTCGGTCATCGACCTTGGATAACCGGCGACGGTAAAAGTTCAATCAACTGTTATTCGCTTCGAATTTTTGCATGAAGTCGACTAGAGCCTCAACGCTTTCAATATGACATCCATTGTACATGCTGGCCCGAATTCCACCGACTGAACGGTGGCCCTTGAGCCCACCAAGCCCAGCATCTCTTGCCTCGGCCAAGAAGACCGGCTCCAGCGCCTCGTCAGCCAACCGCCAAGTGACATTCATCACCGAGCGACTATCCTTGTCAGCGTATGGAACCCAAAATGAGGTCCGGTCCAACTCACCGTAGAGCAGCGCTGCCTTCGCTTCGTTTCGCGCAATGGATGCTTCCAGCCCGCCATTTTCCTCAAGCCAGTTGAACACCCTTTCAAGCACGAATATCCCGAATGTGTTGGGGGTGTTGAAGAGCGAGCCCGAGGAGGCGTGGACCGAATAGTTGAGCATCGTTGGGATACCCCCCTGTTGCGCGCCCCCCTCCACTCGCGAAAGAGCCCAAGGCGAGAGAATCACCAGAGTGACCCCACTCGGTCCGAGGTTCTTTTGCCCCCCTGCATAGACCAAATCATGCGCCGAAATGTCAAGTGGTACACCCGCAATGTCCGAACTCGCATCCAGTACCAGGGGCTTTCCACCGCTGTCCGGGATATGATGGAACTGAGTCCCGTAGAGAGTGTTGTTCGAGGTGTAGTGCAGGTAGACTGCCTCCTCACGAACTGCGTAGTCACCGTCGCTTGGAACTCGCCTGTATCCCTCTTCTGAGGGTTCCCAAATCGCCTGTGCGTCGCCTATTCTAGCAGCCTCTGCTGCCGCCTTCTTGGCCCATCCACCAGTCAGTAGGAAGTCTGCAGCGTCGCCCGGTCGCAGCAGGTTGAGGGCGCTCATGTAGAACTGCAGCGAGGCGCCGCCTTGCAGTAAGAGAATCGTGTAGCCGTCGGGAACTGAGAGAACTCGCCTGATGCGAGCTATCGCTGAGTCGAGGACATTCTGGAAGGTCTGACTTCGGTGGGAAATCTCAAGAAGGCCAAATCCGCTGCCCTTGAGATTTGGTAGTGCGGCTCTGCACTCCTCAACCACTGAGAGTGGCAGAACTGCTGGTCCGGCGTTGAAATTGTGGATGCGGGAGTCCCCTGTCATCGGCCTGCGGGCGGTGAAACGAGTCTTTGAGTTAATCGGCGAGAGATTAGTATTGAATCACGGATTGGGCAGCGGTGCGGCGAGCGGTGGGGTTCATTTCACAGATGCTTGACCGGAGGCTGTGCTCCGCATCGGCCTCGTCATGTTGCAAGGCGCCCGCCACGCCCATATCGCGGCGCTTGAGGCGGCTGCCGACCTGTCGGAAGTCGACCTCGAAGTAATCGAGTTGCGCACTCCCGACGAACTCCATTCAACCGACCCGGACGGAATCGTCTTCCCCGGCGGAGAGACGACAACGATGCGGCTCACTGGCGGCCCAGATGGCAATGGTCTGCTACCTGCGCTCTTCTCATGGCTGCGGAAAAACCCGGAATGCCCGGTCTTGGCCACCTGTGCTGGCGCAATCCTCCTTGCCGACCCACAAGATGGTGGTGAGCCGCTCATCGACGCCAAGGTGAACAGAAACGCCTACGGAAACCAAGCCGACTCCTTCCAAGCGGACTTGCGAATCAACGGTCTTGACGAGCCCAAATCGGCAAGCGAATTCCCCGGCGTCTTCATTCGCGCCCCACGCTATGACGAAGTTGGAGATGACTCGACAATCACCGCAACTATTGATGATGAAGTGGTTGGAATCCGTTGCGGAAATCGCATGGCCCTCGCCTTCCATCCAGAACTCTCGGACGACCGACGCTTTCATCGCTGGTTGCTAGAGACGGCGCAATCGGTGATAGCATGAGCATCAACCTCCGACTACCGTCGCTGCCCGAGCCAATCGAGCCGCCCGCACGCGACGAGGCTGAAGGTTGCATCCAATGCCAGATGGGTAGCAAACTGGTCCTCTTCGTAACCGGCGAGTGCCACTGGATGTGCGACTACTGCCCTCTTTCGGAAACTCGCCGAGAAATCGACCACATGTACGCCAACGAGCGTCGCTGCGAAGTAGGCGACTGGGATGCAGTCATCGAAGAGGGCAAGGCGATGAACGCCACAGGAACCGGAATTACTGGTGGCGACCCTATGATGGCACGCGAACGGAGCATGGAGGCGTGTCGCCAACTGAAGGCAGCGTTTGGCCCCGACCACCACATCCACCTCTACACCAGCATTCCATTTGCCCCCAAACACGCGGCCGAAGTCGCTGAGTCCGGTCTCACCGAAATCCGCTTCCACATTCTCGACCTCAAACTTGAGAGGTATCTCCCCACCATGCGAGCGTGTGCGGAGGCGGGTATCGTCACGGGTGTGGAATTGCCCTGTGAGCCCGACCAAGAGGCCCGGTTGTACGAGTTAATCGAGGAACTGCGTGAGGCACCAATCGAATTCCTGAACCTCAACGAGTTGGAAATCACCGTCGGAAACCACGGCAACATGGAACTGCGCGGCTTCAACCTCTCAGACGAACTGACCGCCGGTGCCGAGGGGTCATCCGAACTGGCAAGAGCCCTGCGCGCCCGGGTGGAGATGGGAAACCACGCCATCCCTGACGACGAGGGTGTCACCCGCGACCCCTACGGTTACTCCATCAAATTCTGCACTGCGACCTACAAAGACGCCGGCCAATTGCGCAGACGCTTCATCCGACGGGGTGAGGCGAGCATCGCACCACACGAGCGGCTCAGCGACGATGGGACGCTGATTTTCGGGGCGATTTACTGCATCGAGGATGATGCTGAGGATTTCATCGACGAGTTGGTAGAGACCTGTGACATTCCGAGGAGATTCTTGTACCACGATGAACAAAACCAGAGGATCGAAGTCCCGCTACTACTAGCCGAGGGAATCGCCGACGAAATCGATGCGCCCGCGGCGATGGTCGAAGTCCATCCGACGCATGTGCGACTAGAAGTGAGTCTGATTTGGCTCAATGAGCATCGACCCTAATTCATCGAACTAGCATCAATCGAGACATTGATAACGGAGTAGTTCACTATTCAGTCCATGAGAAAGGGAATATTGAGCCTGTTTTGCGTGATGCTGCTTTTTCTGATGCCTGGTTGCACCTCACCCTGGGGACTCAGCACGATTGACGATACAGAACCGTACCGCCTCTACAAGGTGAACGACTCTGAGGGAGCGGCCACCAACGACACTAACGACACGATGATGAGCGTCCGTTGGATGCAATCCTCAGGAGAACTGAACTGGGATTTAGTTTCCATCACGTTGGAGGTTGGAGATACCGTCTATCGTTGTTCAATCCAGACGGATGAAGCGTGTTTGATTACACAAAGTGGCGAGCATGACAACAGTTGGGAACCCCCTGAGATTCTCACTCTATTGGAAAACGAGGTGAACATCGTCGGCTCCTCTGGAGCAACGATAGTCATTCGCATCACCTACAGTGGCGAACTCATTCAAGGCACAGACTCCGTCTATATCGTTTGAGAAGGCTTGGCCAAGAGAAACCACCCCCAATCGTCGGGTTGATGAGGGAGGCGCGGGTCGCCGCAATCGATGAGTGGCGACGACGAAGCTCCGACCGATGCGGATTCGGCAACAGACACCGAAGCGACGCCCGAGGTAGTCGCCGAAGTGGTTGAGGAACCGACCCTTGAGGAACAACTCGCATCAGCACTCGCCGGAGCCGACTCATCCCAGAAGGAAATCGGCTATCGAGACGCAGAAATCGCAAACATTCGCAAGCGCCATGCGCAAGACCGCTCCGACATAATTCGCTACGGAGCCCAGAGCCTCGCTCGCAGACTTATCCCACTCCTCAGCGATTTCGACCGCGCCCTCGCAGCAATGCCAACAGAAACAGACGATGTCATTCTCGAAGGAGTGCGCATGATACGCGCCAACCTCGAAGCATCACTAACCTCTGAAGGCGCCCGCCAAATCGATGCTGCCGGACAACCGTTCGACCCTAACACGATGGAGGCAATTACGACCATTCCCCCGACGGAGGAACACCCAGAAGGTATGGTGGTTGAAGTCCTTGAAAGCGGTTGGATGCTCCACGATAGAGTTCTGAGACCTGCCCGCGTCGTCGTCACGGCGGTGGAGTAAGTGACCGAGGAAGATTCCCCTTACGGTACCCCCCAACGGCTCAAAGTGGCCGCTCTGGCAATCGCTCTTCTCTACTTCGGCGGTCTCCTCGTCATCGTCGTCTCTGCCCCCACCCTTCCAATACCGGACTTCCCAAATGAGTGCCCCGAAAATTCCCAAAACTGTAGTCGAATCGCGACAAATCCCTACCGCGCAACCGGCGAGACCGGGATTCTCATCAATGGGACAGAAGAGGAGGTCCTCAAAATCGTCAACGGCTGGATTGCAGATGGACCGCGCACGATTTCCCGAACCGACGGCAGCGAGGACGGGTTAGTACACGCCGTTTTCCGCTCTTTTGTGTGGCGGTTTGCCGACGACCTACTCGTCCAAGTTGACTGTGTTGATGGACAAGTTTTGGTTCAACTCCACTCCGAATCGAGAATCGGCGTTTCAGATTTCAATGTCAATGACAAGCGCGTCCTAGCCCTCGATTCGCATCTAGACTCAACAACTTTCTCTGGCGATGGATGCATTTGACATTTACCGCTGCCTTCGTCGACAGTTCAACCGACACTCAACCGACTGGTTCGCCACCTGTGCTGTGGTAAGCAAGCCGGTGGAGCAATCCCTCATCGTAGAGGAACTCTGAAACTGACCTCGGAATGGTTGCTGACATCACCTCAATCGCTGGCTCCCGGTCACTAACTGTAGATAACATTCGCAAAGTTCCTCGAATCCGCCACCCTTCCCAAGATTCCCTCGCCTCCAAAGGCGACGATATGGTGGGCCATCCAGCCGCAGCGTACAACTCAGTAGTCCGCTCATCACTAGTGAATAATTGGCCCGCCTCACCGTGGTATCGGCTTGCATGTGAAACCCAATTTGGTGGGTCATCGATGTCGGGAATGGCGACGATATCAACATCGGCGTTTGGGTGCGCTGATTCAAGCCAGATTTTCATCATCTGCTCCCGCTCCTCCCAAGTCCAAGGATTTTCGATGCTCTCCATCCGATTCGAGGAGCCGATACCGATGCGCAACCGGCCGTCACTAGAATTCCCGTCACCCGAATTGGAAGTCACGACAGTTGTGGAGGCGTGTGCGAGTGCCGCATCGATGAGAGCCGCGTGTCCACGATGGAACGGCTGAAATCTTCCAATCAATACAAGACAAGGCTCGGGTGGAGTGGCGGGAGGCTCCGGCTCAAGAGGGAGTTCCTCGGGGGGTGTGGGGAGAAAAACTGGCGCATCTTCACTCATGAAATAGCCTCCTTCAATGCCGCTGTGAGCAGCCCTCCGAGATTGAATTCACCCCAACCGACATTTAGCATCGAATGCCACTCGCGGCAGACCAGTAGAATGGTTTCATCCACTTCAACCAACTCAGTGAACAGATGTAAGGCGCTCGCGTGCCTGCGATGACTCTGCATCGTCGAGAGGATTCTCGGGTCCCGGTTTTCATCTAATGTCTCACCTAAATCCTGCCGTCTTCCCATCCAATCCAAGACCACTTTCTCGGCGTATTCTTCTGAACTAAAATTGGTTATTTCTTGAAGTGATTTTAGCCAAGTCTGCTCCTCGTAAAGCGGCCCGACACCGTCCATATCGCCCCCCGAATACGGCTCAAGATAGAGGAATCCACGGCCTTCCATGCAGCGCCAAGTGCCCAGGCTAGCCCAATCTGCCAGATGCCACAATCCCATCGCCAACCGTTCCGGCTCGCCGCCTGCCGCTAACGCCGCCCGAACCGACTCCAACACTGGCTCTGGACTTCGCAAGTTGTGGAACTCCAGCCAATCCAGCACTTCTGCTTCGATGTCGACATCGAATCCTCGTTCCAGCGCATCGATGCTATCGGGGCGCAGGCCGCGCAGGGCCCGCGCCTCCATGCCCGCGTGCAACTCGTCGCACTGCATATGGAGCAGATTTCGCCACGCGGCTACATCGACCAAGCGGGCCAGCAGGTCGACCATGACACTCGCCTACCTTCGTCAACCATCAGCCTTCGCACGAAGTGAACAGCGCCGATATTCGCCTCCAAAACCAATTTGCAACGCCACCATCCGCCTCCACACTCAATATACAGCGCCGACTTGAAGAACAACGGCCCAGCCCCGCAATTGAAAAGGGGGGCCAAACGGCCCCGCCACCGAAGGTGATTCTGCATGGCGACCATCAAGGAACAAATCGCCGACATCCAAACGGAAATCGACAAGACGCAGAAAAACAAGGCAACAATGCACCATCTTGGCAAATTGAAAGCGAAGATTGCCGCCCTCAAAGCGAAGGAAGAGAAAGTCGCTGCACACTCAAAATCGGGCGGCCCCGCAAAAGGCTTTGAAGTCAAAAAGTCGGGAGACGCCAGTGTATCACTCGTCGGATTTCCCAGCGTAGGAAAATCGACGCTGATAGGGCAGGTCACAGATGTAGAATCTGAGACCGGGGGATACGCTTTCACCACGCTCACTTGTATCCCCGGTCTTATGGAACATCGCGGCGCAAAAATCCAGATTCTCGACCTGCCCGGGCTCATCAAAGGAGCGGCCGAAGGGAAAGGGCGTGGGAAGGAAATTTTGGGGGTAGTGCGGACCTGTGACATGGTTCTCTATGTGGTTGACCCGTTTCAGACCTCCCATTTTCGGGTGCTCCATCGCGAACTCGAAATCGCCGGAATGCGCCTAAACGAAAGGAAACCTCCGGTGTTCATCAGCCGTCGAAACAAGGGTGGAATCGAAATTCGAAGCACCGTTGAGCAGACTTTTCTTGAGATTCGAGAAATGCAGGATATCATCCGTTCTTTTGGCTACACCAGCGCCCTCGTGACTCTCCGGGTTGACACCACCGCCGACATGATAGTCGACACTCTCGCCAGCAACCGCATCTACTCAAAAGCGGTCGTCATCGTCAACAAAATCGACCTCGCAACCCCGGCCGACCTTGAGCGCACTTACGCCAATCTTCCCGAGGGGTGGCCAGTCCTACCGATTTCAGCGATGACCGGTGAAGGCATTGAAGAGATGAAGGATTTCATCTACGATAATTTGGGATTCATGTCCATCTTTTTGAAGCCGCAGGGGCAAGAAGCAGATTTGATAGAGCCGCTAATTGTCAAATCTGATAGCTCGGTGCGCGAAGTATGCGCTACTCTCCACCGCGACTTCGTTCGAAAGTTTCGCTTCGCCAGAGTGAAGGGACCCTCCGCCAAGTTTGACTGGCAGCGGGTCGGTTTGGACCACATTCTTCAGCACGATGATTTGCTAACAATCGTCATTCGCAGATGATTTCAGTCGCCGAAAAGACGGCATATTCTGCGCCACTCAAATCGAATCGTCACCCATCTCCGCAGACACGCATGGCCCCTGACCCGAATCACCGCTAACCGATTTCGCCACCGATTCAAAACCGCGGTATATTGACGATAAAAGTCGAACCGACTCCAATCTTACTGGTCACGATTAGAGTCCCATCATGCATCTCGATGAAGTTTTTTGAGAGCGCCAAGCCGAGCCCTGTCCCGGGTCGCTGCCGCCCATCCGCCCCACGCACCTGAACGAATTCGCGGAAAATCACCTGCTGATTCTCGTCACTCATACCGATTCCAGTATCCCGCACCAAAATGTGTATCTGTTCATCGGAAAGCTCGCAGGAAATTACCACCTCGCCACCCTTTTCGGTGTACTTGATAGCGTTGGAAATGAGATTCAAAACTACCTGCCGAATCGCCCTCTCATCGACCTCGTGAGAACCCAAATCCGCCAAATTGGTCCTCAAAGTCACTCCCTTCTTACGCGCACCCGGAGAAACCATAGAAACAGCGTCCCGAATTATCGGTGTGATATCGGTTGGAGATTTGTCCAATTCCATTCGACCCGCGGCAATCTTTGAGATGTCGAGCAGGTCGGTGACAAGTGAAAGCAGATGGTCGCAGGAAGTCCGAATCGCGGCCAAACTCTCTTGCTCAAAGGTCTCCTCCTCAGCCTCTTCCAAAAGTAGGTCGGTGTAACCGATGATTCCCTGCAATGGTGTCCGCAACTCGTGACTCATTCCGGTGTAGAACCCGAGTCGCTGCTCATTCATCTCATGCAATTCATTCTGCAGTTGCACAAGTTCCGTCACCTCGTGAAATACAACCACCGCCCCGATTTGCGAACCATCTCTTGCGGTAAGTGGAGTCGCTGAGAGGCTGAAATGGAGTGCATCCTCACCCTCACCTCTCGAAACTGGTAATTCCTTGATTGGCGCCCCACTTGAGAGGACACCGGAAACGGGGAAGGAATCCACAGTGAATGGTTTGCCATCTTGGTCACGCCAGTCGAATTGGGCGGCGAAGTCCGCAAGAGTGAGTTCCGGGCTGTAGGAGAGGCCGAGTCTAGTTTTTCCGACATCGTTGAGCATCACGACCGAACCAGAGCCGTCAACCACGACCACACCGGCGTTGATACTGCGCAGAATATTGGAGAGTTGTTCCCCCCTTTGATGGAGTGCGTCGAGCAGTTGCTCTTGCTGTTGGACATCCTCTTCTACCATGCGCTCGGAGGGGGCGGGCGATTTCATTTCGTATCAGCAATACCCCTAATTGCGGTGAATAATCGATGATGCAACGGTTCGCCCTATGGGCGAGGCTTGAATACTTAGGAGTCTATCGTCGCGGGGCGGAGTGGTAAGCATGGAGCAGCGATTTCCCCGAATCGGTATGGCGGCACTCGCTGTTTCGACAACACAATTCCTCGGAGTTTTGCTCAATGGCCTGCTCGGTTGGTTCCCTGCAGGAATCATTGGACAAGGGGCCCGTGGTCAAAAATTCCATATCCTTCAATATATTAGGCAGTCTCTTGATTTGCCATACAAGCAAAATGGATTTTGGTCTGATGCTGGCCCATTGACTGGTCAAGAATATGCGATGATTCTCTTGATGCTAGTGACTCTTGGCATCGGCCTTATCGGAATTCGCCGACGGCCGGACATTTCGGGTCCAGATTCGATGAGCAGCGATGACCAGCGCTCTCGCTTGGACGAACAAGCGGTGAGTGTCGGCCGCCCCGGTGGACTTTCCGTCATCAATCCGACTACTGCGTCAATCGTTGAAAGTGTGCTCGGCAAGAGCGAGGTGCCAACCGTTCAAGTGATTTCAGACGCGCTCGGCGAGATGACTGCTGTCGCGATAGAGATGGGCGTCGATGAGGAATTAATCAAAGGCAAAATCATCGAGGTGAGCGATGAGGATGAATCCACTCTTGACAGTCGCTTCACAGTTACAGTCGATGACGAGGACGATTTGGATGTTATCGACCTTACAGATTCTAAGCCAGCAGAGATTGTTGAGCCCGTATCCGAAGTCGCCGATACTTCTTCATCTGGTGATGATTACTCTAACGACTGGTTGGATGACGATGATTGGCTCGATGACTCCCCCGCCGCCACCCCGGCTGCCTCCGCTACCGCCACCCCGGCTGCCTCCGCTACCGCCACCCCGGCTGCCTCCGCTACCGCCACACGCCCTGCCCGACCCGAACCGGTCACGGTAATCTCAACTCCAGAAACTCCCGCCGCCTTGGAGGCTTCCAGCAGTTACCTCCTACCGTCATCTCCGCGAGATGCCGCCTCGGGGAGTATGCCGGTTCGACCTCAAACGCTCCCAGACAAAGCAGAATATGACATTCAACAAGCTTGTTGGACTCTCTTTGGTCGGCCGATTAAATTCACCGAAGCACCGCCTCCACCACCCACAGCAGAACCGGCGCCCGCTGCAGAACCGGCTCTCGTTGTTGTAGCCCCAACTCAAACCCCACAAGCCGAAACTGTCGCCGCCTCAACAGTTCCCGCCTCTTCGACTTCAACCAACCAGCGTCGACTACCTACGGTCCCAAAACCACCACCGAAGAAGAGTGGGCGGGCACTACCTGCACTGCCCACCGTTCCTCGCCGCTGAGCTGATTTCAGCAGCGATATGAATCGCCAACATGATGTTTGAGCGGTAGTTCGCCCATTCAATGTCAGAGAGCGGCACCGACCGACTCGCCCGCGATTTGGAGTCATTGATGGACTCCCCGCAGGGTGAACTCGTCAATTCACTTGCCGAACTTGTGAGAACTCGAATTCGACGGTGGGCTGTACTGTTCTTCGTCGGAATGGCGATTGGATATCCACTCGCTGGCAAAGCACTGACCTGGATTGTCGGGCAGGAACAATTGGTGCCGGATGATGTTTCAATCGTCATTCTACAACCGTTGGAGGTAGTAATTCTACAATTACGATTAGCAGCACATCTCGCAATCGCTGCGGTGGCGATTGCAATCAGTGTTGAAGCGACCCTTGCAGTCTCTCGCAACGCCGAGTTGCGGGCCCGTATGGGTGAGGTGAAAATCCCAGCAATCCCCGGATTCGTAATGGCAGTTGTCACGGTATTCAGCGGGCTTGGCCTAGCGGGCGCGGGACTCTTCTATGTCTTTGAATTCCTGTTGCCACTGCTATTGGACTATCTTCACGCCGACGCGGCTTCAATCGGTGCGACCACCACATGGCAACTCTCAGCATGGATCGGCTTCATCGCCGGCCTAAGTTTGGGCGCAGTCGTCGGATTCCAAGTTCCGCTAGTAACACTCGTCGCACTTCGCGGCGGGTTGGTAAAACGAGAGGACCTCACCACCTACCGGCGTCACCTCTATTTTTCTGGATTTGTGGTCGGAGCCACCCTTTCGCCACCCGACCCGCTTTCGATGTTCTTGGTTGCCGGGCCGATGCTGATTCTATTCGAAATCGCCTTGCTCCTCGACCGAGTGCTGCCTTGAGAGTCGGCGTAGCCAGCCCTTGCCGCTCAATCATCCGAACTCTCAGCCAAGGCAGCCCGCTTCGCCACATCGGCCGCGTCTGCCACAGCGATTCCATCTTCGACATCAACGAAGCGCATCAGAATCGTACCAGTTATGATGAGGATGGCAAGACTCGCTACTGCAACTCTGCTGTCATAGATGGTTGACATCACCGCGTACATCATCGGTCCGATGAGTGCCGCCACCTTGCCGAAGAAGCCGAAGAAGCCGAAGAACTCCGTACTCTGGGTTTCGGGTATCATCTTGCCGAACAGACTGCGGGCTAGCCCTTGCGACCCACCTAGGAGGAGACCGGCCATACAGCCGAGCAGAAGGAATTGGAAGGTCACCGAGATTCCCAATGGGGCCCAGACTTTTTCTCTGGCTGAATTGCCAACCCAATCCAACTTTCCGTCACCAAGGCTTGTCGGGTGGTCGACCCCCAAACCTATCGAACCATTGTCCGGCCCACCAGAAACGGAGCCGCTGAATCGAGTATCACCGAGATTTGCTGCTGAAACGAAAGTGGAAACCTCCGCCGCTGTAGCATTACCCGGAGTTTCGGCGTCGGCCGGGAAGATGTGTCCCCAAGTCGCATCTAACGCCTTGTCAGCATCGCCGTCGCCGAGAGCATCGACATCGAGCATCGTTACTTCGTAGTGGTCGTCAGACCAGTCGAACTGGAAGTCGTACTCCTCATGTTCAGCCAATTCCAGCGGAGCGAATGAGAGGGCTCCCAAGATGACCACGCACCATGCTACGAGAGAAACTGTCAACGCGCTCTTTGTCGAAATCTTTTCTGCCAACCAGGTGAATGCGAAGGCAGCAGGGAATGCTACGAACTGAATCACAACGATTGTCATGATCAATTCCATTATGGACAGACCGAGGACGGCAATTCCATAGACGCCGGCAAGCGCCGTCACGCTGTTGATTCCGTCGATGAAAAAGAAATAAGCGACCATGTAGAGAAACAGAGTCTTGAATGAGCGCCAATCTGCAATCGTCGTCTTCAATTCGGTCACCGCCAACTTGGTCGCTGAACGGAACTCCAACCCTTCGACTGGATTTTCAATCTCGGGTTCCGGCACCGTCGCAAAGGTCCAGAGTGCGAAGCCGTACCACCAGAGACCGGAGGTGGCCATGCAGAACGGTATCACCCATTCACCAGAGACCCCCATCACGAGGCCGAGGTGAACGACCAGCAGAATTCCCCCACCGAGGTAGCCGTAAGCATACGCCTTGTTGGAAATCCCATCCATTTCCGAAGCATCGCCTTGATGCGGCAGAAGCGAATTGTAGAAGACGCCAGCCCCATTCAATCCAACATTTGCGAACAGGAACATGATGAACAGCCAAACCCATTGAAACGAGATAGGGAAGAGTGGTGCGAGCGCCAGCAAAATAGTTGCACCAGCACCGAGGTAAGTGAGAATACGCAGCATCTTCATCTTGATTTTCGTTCTATCCGCAATGACTCCAAAGGCGGGGCTGACAATTGCCACCAACAGCGCCCCGCCAGTCACCGACCAGGCCCAGAATGTATCCGAAGTCATCTCTCCGAACATTGTGCTGACTGAAATTCCATTCGCCTCTAGGAAAAGATAGGCAAACCAAGCGGGCAGAATAGCCGTTGTGACGCTGGTTTCAAACGCCGACTTCCCCCAATCGTACATGCAATATCCACGCACGTTATCCTTTTTCTCGGACGGACCGGTCGAATCCCCAGTTTTACTCACGTCACCCTCGGTCATGTTACTCCGAGACCGGAGAGGGGCTATCAGCCTTACACATTGTAACAGATGCAGGGTCGGAATTGAAAAGGAGAGTGCGAGAGCACACTTTGGGTGGGCAAATGGTTTGGCAGCAACCGGCGGAAAATTCTGTTGCCGCACACCTCCATGGCATGATCCATCTTGACGGAGTTGAGCTCGACCTTCGATTGACCACTGATGGCGAGTTGATGCTCCACCACGACGACTCCTTCGCCAAGGGTTGCTATGTTGAAAACTACTCCTCCTCCGAGATGAAAGAACACGCTGAGACTTTCACCACCCTGCTCGAGAAGCCCGGGTTTACAGAACCTTGGCAGCATGAGGGAAAGTGCGTTTGTGTGGAGTTGAAGAGCCCTCATCCCAGTAGTGGCAAGGGCGGCGGTTGGCTGGCCGGAAGCAAGCGAATTAGCCACATCGCGGAGATGCTCGACAAAGTCCACGAAGCGCTGGAACCATTCGAATTACCCTCTACTTCTGTGGTGTTATACTCGTTTGACCCACGATTTTTGAAGGCAGTAAAAAAGGCAGATTCGCCATACCGTCACGCTCGATTGATGCCTTATCTGCGCGAATGGGGTCCTGCCCGCTTGAAGAAAGCCGTCGCAATTCCATCGTTCATGGCGAACTCATTGCCCCGCTTGATGCGAAAGCACCAGAGTTGGGGGGCGCCAATGATTCCCTGTGCGGCACAGTATCTACACGGCTCGAACCGTAGGCTAGTCTTCGGAACTTCAGTCGGTCTCGAAGGGCGGGAATTAGAGCGGTTGACTCGAATGAGAAAGGGGTTTCCAGCATTTGTTTGGCCAGTTCGACCGTCATTTGAGAGAAGTCTTCTCAACGCCGGTTTGACCGCATTAACCGACTACACTTCGCCGGAACTCACCGAATTGCCTTGTGGTGGAACCCGCTGGACGAGGCCGGCGACTCAGCCTCTCAACGAAGCGAACGAGTCTAAACTTGAGGGCGAGAATAGCGGAACTGCTGATGAATCAGTTGCGACAATCGACTCCGACACTCCAAGATGGCACGAACTCGACGATTCTGGAAGAAGGGAACTCCTCGATGGCTGGCGTAAGCGCTGGCAGTGGGGACGCAGCCTCGATGAGTTGTGTGCTGATGCCTCTGCGAACTCAATTCCTTGGGAAGTTCCGCGGATTATAGGCCACCGCGGTGCAGGAAAAACTGCTTGAATGAAATAGTCCGGAAACTGTTCCCTCTTCTATCTGTGAAACCACTTGATGGACTCATCTAGAACATGTTGGTCGGGGCTGGTCGAACCGCTCAATCCAACCGCCGCAAGGGCTGGTCGCGTCCGATATACTTCGGCCGATAAATCGGTACACCTCGGCCACCTCTCGAGTTGCGTTCGTCGCGGATTTGAGCACTGATTCCAACGACTCTAGCCCAACCGAAAAATGTGGTGAAATATTCAGGTTTGTGGAATCCGACCGCATACAAAAGCGAACCTGAAGCGACATCGACATTGGCGTGTGGGTTACTGATTTTCGGATTTTCTCCGAGCACCCGAGGCGCGACTTCACGGAGAGTTCTGACAGTTTGAAAGCCCAAATCATCCGGGCAAATTTCCTCACCTAATGCTACCTGTGCTGCTGCTCTTGGGTCTTCGGCTCGTAATACTGCGTGCCCGAACCCGTAGATCGGTCGCTTCGCCGCCAATTCGCCCCGCACAAACTTCTCCACCTCTGCGGGGTCAGCCGTGCCAATTCGCTGAACGAATTCTAAACATGATTGATTCGCCCTGCCGTGAAGCGGTCCAGAGAGGGCATTCATGGCGCTCGACATCGACGCATACAGACTAGCGCGCCCACTCGCAACCGCCTTGCCAGAGAAGGTCGACAGGTTCCCTCCACCGTGGTCCATGTGGAGAATCAGAAAAGTTCGCAATACTCGAACCATTCTAGCCACATCTTCATCCGCTGTCCCGAGTAGATGTACGAAATTCTCGACCATGCCTCGCTCCGGTTCACTAGCGACGCTGGGTAATCCTCGCCCCCCTCGGAGTCTGAAGATTGTGGCCATCAATTCTGGCATTCTTGCAATCAGATTGAGTCCGTCTGCTCGCACATCGCCTGTTGTGTCGGCGATTCCCAGCGCTTGTATGCCGACCGACAGCCAATCCATCGGATGACCAGAGCCGGGTGTAAGCGATTCCAAGACGCGTAAAGCGCCTGTTGGCATATCCTCTGCTCTCGCCTGCAACTCAAGACGGAAATCACGCGCTTCCTGTCGGTTGGGCAGCCTTTTCTCAAATAGCAGAAAAATGATGTCTTCTGGGTCCATATCCGCTAGGTCAGAGATTGGGTAACCAACATAGTGAACGCCCTTGTAAGGGTCCACGAAGGAAGTCCGGCAGGTTCCAACTGGAATCCCCCGCATCCCCGTGTCTAAGTGACCTTCATTGATTTCGAAGATTGTTTCCGGCGCATCATCTTCACTCATTTTCAGCCCTTCTCCATCCCGGAATATCGACCATGCAAGATGCCGTTTTAAGCACGACGCATCCGAGTTCAGTAAGCCAACTGACTACTCCCGCGGCAATTATCACAGCGTGAGGGGTTCAAGCGGTCGCTGTGAATCGGCTGAGCGAAAGATATGGCGCGCTGGGAGAGAATGTTCCGCGACCGCGACGATTCCTGGTGGGATTCGGGAGTCAATTTCACCTGCTTACCCAATTGTGGCAAGTGCTGTGATGAACCCGGCGGAATCGTCTATCTATCCAAGGAAGACGCCGACCGAATTGCTGCTCACCACCAAATCCCAACCGAAGAGTGGCTTGAGCGTGACTGTCGCCGCACTTACGATGGGCGCTGGGTCTTGGAGTCGAATGAGGATGACGGAAAATGCATTTTCTTGAATGGCGACAAAACTTGCAAAATCTACCAAGTAAAGCCCGCTCAGTGCTCCGCCTTTCCATTCTGGAGAGAGAACATGGTCTCCGACCGCTCATGGCGCAAAACCAAGGCAATTTGCCCGGGCATAGACCATCCCGAAGCGATTGTCATCGATGGCGATACGATTCTCTTCCATCTTGAGGCAGACCTACACGCCGAGCGCGGGTACCGAACTAACAAATGAAATTCCAATTAATGGGTTCGGGTCTTCATCTACATGTTACATGGGTAGCGACGAATAGCACCCACTGAAAGCCCATAGATTCACCACTTTTGTACACATGGGTTTGAGCATAGGCCCTTGTGTAATCTCCATAACCTCTTATTCTTGGGATTAGTTTATTCATCTGAGTGAATAGGCCTGTTCATGAAGATTGATCATGTTATTGTTTGGCAGTTGCAATCGGCAAGGTATCGAATGATTGTCGTAAATGAGGGAGCACAATGTTAACAATCTTGAAGACACTGCTGAAGTGGTTCAAGGGGGAAATGGAGGAATTGAAACCCGAGACTCGATTCTTTCTCTATGTCGAAATCGGATTCTGGTTGCTTGCCGGATTTGTCATTATCATCTGGCAACCAGAATTTCTAACAGAATAGAGAGGGGTATACACAAGGGAGCCCCTTGTATATGGCGTCGTTGCTATGGGTACCGTT
>Ga0209403_10000994_pt1 | contig 38338 bp, 36 predicted proteins | sample ArcticOcean_MG_C_8_FD_187440 | JGI IMG/M metagenome (GOLD analysis project Ga0209403, IMG submission 187440) | Marine microbial communities from western Arctic Ocean - ArcticOcean_MG_CB11_86 (SPAdes) (version 2) | ecosystem: Environmental > Aquatic > Marine > Oceanic | place: Arctic Ocean...
CAGAGGTCATCATACCCAGGGTACAGCTAGTCGGAGAACCGAGATAATGGGTGGTAACGGTCTTCGGGGCAGGTCAACGTGATGTAAGCGTACTCACCACTGATCTGCTGACTACCCATGACGAAGTTCGCCAGGAAATCCGGCGTCAGGATTTGCACAAAACTAGTGACAAACTCCGTAATTGCGGCCTTTCCTTCAACGGTTCCATCCGGGTGGAACCGTACCGCATCGTCAGCGAAGTCGGCCATAATCTCGTCAATATCTGTAGCAACAATGGCATCCATGTGGTGCCCTAGAACTTCTTCGGTTGTGGCGGACATGAAATCTCCTTAAACGGTGAACTTATATGTATGCGATGGCATTCACTGCCGAAAGGGCCGGTAAAAGCCAATCTCTATGATGCCGGGGAACCAACTTCGGTTCTGGCTCTTGTGACGCCAAATCTCCAACCTGCTGTGATGATCAGTATCCCAATTGATGTGATCACAATCGCACCACCCGGTGCCATATCAGCATAGAAAGACAGCAGCAACCCGGTTACTGCGGATAGCACCCCGATCAGAATAGATACGAACAACGTTTGGCGAAGGCCTGTCGTCAACCTGAGGGCTGCCAGAACCGGTACCACTATCAACGCTCCAATCAGCAAGACGCCAACTACCCGCATAGACAACGTTATCGTCGCACCGGTCAGAACGGCCAAACCCAGATTGATTAGATCCACCCGGATGCCGTTGGTACGGGCAAGATCAACGTCAAATGAAGTCTGGGCGAGTTCAGAAAAGAAGATCATCACGAACCCAACTGTGATGACTCCCAGCCCCGCCAGCAGCCACAGGTCAGTAGTAGTTACTGTGAGGATGCTGCCGAAAAGGTAACCAAACAGGTCTGAATTGAACCCATCGGAATATCCGATGATCACAACTGCTACTGCCAGAGACGCGTATAGAAATACTGCCAGCGCAGCATCTCCCGGCAAAATGCGGCGCGAACGCATTAGCTCAATCAATGCGGCCGCACTTGTTGCAGTGATCAGGGCAATGAGAGGCGGGAATACATTTGCGATAAGTCCAATCGCCACCCCCATCAGCGCCACATGTGCAAGCGTGTCGGCAACCAGGGACAGTCGTCGCAGATAGATGAAGAGACCAAGTGACGGTGCAATTGCTCCAGACATTACGCCGCCAATCAGCGCACGGACCATGAACTCAAATTCAAAGGGATTAGACATGTGAGGCTTTACCGGTGCTCATGCACATCGTCATGCAGCAAGATGTCTATCGGCAGGCCATACAGATCGTGGAGTTCCTTGCCCGTTATGTCATGCGGCGGTCCGTGGAAGACCAGCGTCTTGTTGATGCAAGCGACCACGGTTGCTTCACGCATCGCAACTCCAATGTCATGAGATACCAGCGTCACTGCGGTGCCATCTGCCACCAGGCCGCGCAGTAACGAGTAAAACTCTTCCTGCCCACCCGCATCAACACCCGCCACAGGCTCATCAAGCACCAGCAACTCAGGTTTTCGCACGAGGGCTCGAGCGATGAGGACGCGTTGCTGCTGGCCAACGGATAGCTCGGATACACGCCGTTTCCTGAGGTGCTCAATGCTGGCGGTAGCGAGAGCAGAATTAATGGCATCGGGAGGCCTTCGCCGAAATATCGCTAGTGGACTCACGCCAGAATAGTCACCCTGAGCGACCAGCTCTTCGACGGTTGCGGGGAAGCTGCCACCCAACTCCTCAACCACCTGTGGCACGTACGCTACCTTGCCCCAATCTTTGAATTTATGGGCTTCAACGCCAAATAGATGCATCGATCCGGAGGTCGGCTTGAGGAGGCCAAGCATCAATTTCAGCAGCGTAGATTTTCCGCTGCCATTAGGACCGAGTATCACTGTTAGGTCAGATGAGTTGATTTGAAAACTTACATCTTGAACCGCTACGGAAGATCCATATGAGTATGTGCAGTGATTGGCCTCAACAATGTTTTGTCGCCCAATTGTGGAAGCCATATCTGGGACATCTTGAGAATCAATTTCTGGGTTGGATGTCAATTGGAAGTCTCAATCTGGCATCTGTTACATCGGACGTATATTTCCATCCTGTGTCCGGTGATTTCGCCCTCTACTTCGCGCTCCAGAGCTCGCAGGACACGTTCCACAGTAGAGGCTCGAAACTCGTTGACCGCTCCACAGTTAGTGCAGATTGAGTGGTGATGGTGGCGACCTCCGGTATCAACGGCATATCGGGGCGCCCCATCGGGCAGCGCGACCTTGCACAGCGCGTCTGCTGAGAGAAAGAGTTTGAGTGTTCGGTAGACGGTGGCGCGTCCGACGGATGGAAGCTGCTCGCATATCTCTTCAGCAGTGAAGCTTTCCGGGGAAGATTCAATGGCTTCCGCAACAAGACGGCGCGTCTCAGTGGATCTATGTCCCTGATCCTCAATGGCCAAGAGCAGATCAGATTGGGTAGTACGACTTGTGGAGACCATGATTCAGGCGCCTGTTTTGATACCTTGTATCGATAACAGGGATTGTTTCACTCTAGTGGCACGCGGTCAAACGATTAGTCGAGTGGGTAGGCCGTGCCAATAACCCAGACGGAGACGACGATTGCGATAATGCTTACGAGCACAACCTCAATCCGAGCACTCTTTCCGGGGACTGAGAGGATTGGTGTAAGAAACCCTTCGGCGAGTCCGGTCATCGTTTGTTGCGGCCCGAACGATACCGTTGGTACAAGCCTGAGAGCGAGAATAAATCCAGAGATCAACCCGCCGATGTGCGCCCAGTTATCGATGCCCGATACGGCAAATCCGAATAACAAGTTCGCTCCAATGATGAGTCCTAGTCCACCCAAGCTTGAGCGGCCCATCGGCCCTGCAAGTGCTCGGTTCCTGTAAAGGAACGCTGCATATGCCGCAACAATTCCAAATACCGCTCCACTTGCGCCCGCGCCAACACCCGCGCTCAAAACGGCGTAACTGGCAATGTTTCCAAAAACTCCGGCAAACAAGTAGATAATCGTGAAGTTCACGGAGCCAAAATAACGCTCAACTATCCGACCAAATATGAGCAATCCAAACGTGTTGGTCAGTAGATGCAGAAGTCCAATGTGCAGGAACATCGGCGTGAACAGCCGCCAGTACTCACCCTCTGAGATGCCAGGTCCGAATTTGGCACCAAACCTCAGCAGATTGTGAATGCTCTGAGATCCGCCTGTGGCCTCTAGCGCCAGCCAAACGATGGTGTTTATTCCAATCAACACAAATGTCGCTGGTGTCTGAGACTCCAGGAGACGATCAATGAGCGTTCTGCGCTCAGGCGAGTCGGGGACTTGCTCGGTCAATGCTGCTGCTTTCCGGTTCTAACCACGGTTTGAGTGTACGCGTCACTAGCATCTTCAGCCCACATTGTTAAGAACATTTGAACCTATCGGATGGCGAATCACCCAGACCCAGTAGGTTAATGGACCCATCCGGCATGGGGAGTAATACCAGTACCCGTTGTTTCCCAGATGTGTTTATATCTGAATGGGACTGGTGAATGGGACTGGGGAACGTAGCTATACGTGCCAAGCGCGAGTGGCAAATGGGAGCACCATCCGGAGAGGGATAGCTCACATGGCGCTATTTGATTTTGATAGGGGTACTGATGCCGATATGCGTGTCCTGATCATCGATGATGATGAGGACGTTCGCGACGCGACTGTCGCTTGTCTTGAAATCGCGGGTGTAAAAAATGTCGAAACCGCGTGCGATGGCGAGACTGGCCTGAACATGATTCAGGCAGCTCGTCCGGGCGTGCTTTTGCTTGATCTGTTCATGCCAGAATCAGACGGATTCCACGTACTCAAGCAACTCAGCGATATGCCAGCTTCATCAAGACCTGAGAAAGTGGTCGTGATCAGCGGTGCCAACGACCCGTCGATGTCTCGCGGCCTGAGGGAACTGGGTGCAGACGAAATATTATCGAAGCCGTTCCGGCTCGATGACCTGCTTGACGCCGTGTTACCACGCGTCAGGTCACCGCTCCTCGCCCGCTAGACGTTCTTGAACAGGAAGTACATTGGCTGATCGCCAATGTCGCGCGTCCCAACGTAGGTAAGCAGCCCTGAATTCAGGTCACGGGAATAAGTGGCCAATTCCCCCTCGTCCAGCCCGCCTACGAGCATGAATTGTTGCGAGTTATCTATCGCAAAGGCCCGTGGAGTTGGCGGTGCCGATTGCTGACCGAGGGATGTCAGAGCGCCAGTCTCGCCATCAATCTCAAACATTGCAATCGAATGATGACCGCGGTTGGACGCATACAGGAATCTGCCGTCTTCGCTCATGTGGATCTGCGCGCATGAGTTGTCGTCAGCAAACCCATCCGGAAGCGTCGAAACCGTCTGGAACGGCGAAAGAGTTCCGTCTGATGCAGAGAGGTGGTAACCGGTAACGCTGCTGCCTTGCTCGTTGTCGAAGTACACAAACCGCCCCGACGGGTGGTATCGGTAGTGGCGCGGACCATCGCCATCCGGCGGCACGACTTTCGATGGGCTGTTTGGCGTTAAAGTCCCGTTGGATTCATCGAAATTGAACTGGAATATTGCGTTGGAGTCGTCCACATGTGGCACGAACACATGACTGTTTGTGGCGTCTGTCAACGCACAATGAGCACGATGTGCAGTCGCACGCCACTCAATGGTCGGCCCCTCAACTCCACCGTTGGGGCCAATGCGGTGAACGGCAACATGCCCGGCCTCGTAGTACGCCGACAGTAGGAAGTTTCCAGCGTTGTCCGTGGAGATGAAACAGGGATCAGACTCAAGGTCTATACGGCTAATCTCCGTTAACTCACCTGAATCATGCACCCCGAAGCTGGCCATCTCATTGGTAGATCTGATTCCCACGTGGAGCACTGATTTGTCAGGCGAAAACGCCAGCGGTCCAGGCCCTCCGCCCATTGGCACCTCAAGTCGGTCGTGGAGACCGCCATCTGCGTCCAATTCCAGAACCTTGATTAGGTGTTCGCCGGCGAGAGTGATGAAAACCAGTTGCAACGTTCTTCTCCGTATATTGATCTGATGGGATTCGCTGTGATCTAGGTGATCGGCTTGGTCCAAACACCTTCCAGAAAGTGCCGAGGCTGCCAGCCGAGTTGTGTTCGTGCCTTACGGTTGTCGAACTTCTGATGCGGCAAGTCCGTGAAGATGTTGTAGGTCTCGCACCTGGTTGGAAGTTGGCCGAAGGGAATTTCGACAGCACAACGTATCGCCTGAGCCGCGTCAGTCCACGAGACGCTGAATGGCGTCAGATCGGTGCCAATTCGTGGGCCGCCACTTGGGTGCGCCAGTGATTCGGCCTCATAGAAGTTGTAGAACAACAGCGTTTGAACGTAGATGTCTTCACGTTCCGCAAACACCTTTAAGATTTCTTGACCAAGGGCCTTGGTTATCGCATAGAGACGAGTTCCCGGCTGCGGGGGCATGTCAGGGCTCAACTCAAAATTGAATTCCTCATAGTTCGGACCCGCCAACTGAAAATGTGGCCCAGTGTTGATCAACCGGCGAATGCCATGAGTTCTGGCGGCGATTGCCATGTTGTAGTTGCCGCGTGTGTTCACATCGAATGCGATCTTCCGATCTGGCCGAAGGACGGACAAGTTGATGATCGCGTCCATGCCCTCTGCAGCGCTTACAACTTGATCCAGATTGGCGACGTCCACCTGCCGATAGTCGTGTTCCGTATCCAATTCGTTGATATCGGTGACGCGAAGTTCATGTCTGCTGCCCAGATTGTCGATGACGGATGGGCCAAGCATGCCATTTCCACCAAGAATGAGAATCTTCATCGTGCTGCACCCTCCCCTGCCGCAACTGGGAAACCAATTGCTGCTTCTGCGTCACCCAGCAGGTAGCGGGCGTTGGGCACCGGCGATTGGATGTGGAGGACCCTGTAACCAGATCCCTCTGCTTCCACGGTGGCGTTGATGGCCAGGCCGGCGTCATCAGTGGCCAACGCCGCGGTACCGCCCGCGTTTGCGCTGTCACGATCTCCGTCCACGATTGGGAATCCCAGTCGGAGGATAGTCGTCGAGATTGGCTCTTCTCTTGCGTACTCACGGAATACGTACTCGCCAAGATGCACTGCCAGCATCTCGTCATCCGTCGATGGCAGTGGCCGCCAGCGCTCAGTCACGGTGAGTCGCTCTTCGTAGTCATCAAGGACCAGGAGCGTGCTCAAGTAGATAGCGTGTGGCACACCAGCATCCACGCATGCCCGCAGCACGTTGTACGAGCGTCGAGTGTGGTGATCGAGCAACCAGCTAGCGTCGCCAGCGTGGGCCTCGATACCCGGGAATACGATTGCGTCCATTCCCGAAACAAGACCGTCTGTCGCATCATCGTGATTCAGATCATTGGCAACCACGCCGTCGTTGGCTTCAACGAACTGCGGGAGGTCTGTGAGCGTTACATCGTGTGCCGATGTCAGCCCCGCTGCGGCGATCTTTCCTAATCTGGAATTCGCCGATGTCACTAATACTTTCATGTGCCCTGCCGGATGACTCATCTAGTGGTACTGTCAGGAGTGGGAATCTTAGGCTCGGCTCCCGCCAATCACAACCATTTCAGCCATTGCGGGCCTCAGATTATGAAAACAGCCCGTGTGCACCCGCGTTGAGGCGTTCAGCCACTTCTGGCGTAACGGCACTGCCTTGGAGATGATCCAATGCCCGGGACTGCGCGATCAGAGGGAAATCACTGCCGAAGATGAGTTTTGAACCTATGAGTGCTGCCATCTGCCCGTAGATCTCCTGTGTGTAGAGAAATGGTGCTGCGGCGGTGTCGAAGTAGCAGTTTTCCAGCGCCTTTTTCACCTCCGGCATCAGGGCGTAGAACGGCAAGCCACCCCCGAAGTGCGCGAATACGATTTTGTTCTCTGGAAATGCCTGCAGGAATGCTTCAAGCTCGGATGGCGTTGCCGTTCCTTTGCCAGGATACGGGTGCCCAACGGGCTCGGATGAGTGTGTCAGCACCACCAGGTCAAGTTCTAACGACAGTGACATCATCGGCCTGAGCAACTCCGTGTTTGAAAGCCGAAATCCCTGAGTGTCGGGATGCAACTCACCAATGCCTTTCGCCCCGCGCTCAGCGCATCGGCGAATCTCGTCCAACGCCTGATCGCCCCACATCGGGTTTACTGAGCAAAACGGGATCAGTTGCTCAGCGTGCTTCGCTGACTGATCCAGCAGGTAATCATTGCTCTCCCGGGCGACATCCAGATCGGTCCAGCCGTAGCCCAGCGTCACCGAACGGTCGATCCCCGACTCGCTCATCGACGTGATCAACTCATAGCCCGTTGCGACCTTCGCTTCTGGCGACGCTAAGAGCGCGGCAAACGTGGCGTCTCGGTCGGCATATGCGGCTCGATCGCTGCGAAATGACTCTGGCAGGATGTGTGTGTGCGCATCGAAGAGCGGCCTATCAGCTTGCGAACTCATGCGCCGCCCGGTGGTTGCCCGCTTCCGGCTGCGCCAAATTCGTGATTTGTATAGACCCCAAGATCTCTACCCTGGTGTACGTGAATTACCAGCTCTTCTCGATCGATCCCAACGGCGTCCACGATGTCCTCATCTATGATCTCGACCAGCTCCTGGATTGACTCCTGAGTCAGGCTCTCAGCGATGGTCAGCGTTCCATGAACCATCGTGCGGGTAAAGTGGAGATCCAGGCGCCCTACGGCCTCTCCCGCCTCCATGATTGTGTAGCACTCAGATGCAGCGGTGCGCGCCTCGCGCTCAAAGTAGAAATTAGGCAATATGTTTCCTCAAGGAGTGGGTTGTCTAGGCTCTGACGTTGCCATCGCCAATGACGACCCATTTGGAACTCATGATCTCTTTTACGCCCATTGGACCGTAGGCGTGCAGCTTGTTCGTGGAGACGGCCACCTCTGCGCCAAGCCCAAATTCACCGCCGTCGTTAAATCGCGTGGAAGAGTTGGCGAACACCGCCGCTGCATCAACCTCGTTCAAGAATCTTTCGATTCTTTCAGCGTTTTCCGTGACTATCGCCTCAGAGTGATTCGAACCATGCTCTTCAATGTGGGACAGCGCTTCGTCGAAATCGTCAACTACTCGAATCGCAGCGGTCATGCCCAGAAATTCGGTGTCGTAATCTTCGTCGCCCGCTCGTTTGAGAAGCTGCGTGTGCTCGGATGAACTGGCCGATGGCTCCAAAACCGACAGCGTGCGCGAATCGCCTCGAAGCTCCACATCATCGGCCCACAGACTGTTGGCCATAGAAGGCAAGAAGGCCTCGGCGACATCTGCGTGAACCAGCACAGTGTCCAGGGCGTTGCATACGCTGGGACGCTGGGTTTTGGCATTGTGGACTATTGCCACTGCCTTTTCGAGGTCAGCCGCATCATCTACATACGTGTGGCAAATTCCGATGCCACCTGTGATGGCCGGCATCGTCGCTTTTTCCTTGACCATGTTGATCAACGCTGCGCCGCCGCGAGGGATTAGCAGGTCGATGTACTTGTTCAAGTTCAGCATTTCGGACACATATGCCCGATCGGTATCCTCAATAAATTGGATAGCGTCAGCGGGCACGCCTTCTGACTCGATTGCATCGCGCACCAGCGCTGAGAGCGCTAGGTTGGATTTGAACGCCTCGCTGCCGCCCCGCATGATCGCCACGTTGCCTGACATCAGGCAGAGCGCTGCCATATCCACGGTGACATTGGGACGGCTTTCGTAGATCAGCCCAATTACGCCAAGAGGGATTCTCCGGCGCTCAATCCGAAGGCCATCGCCCTTCACGGTGGAATCAACAACCTCTCCAACCGGGTCCGGCATTGCTGCGACGTCCAGAACGCTTTGAGCGAGAGCTTCCAGCCGCTCCGGATTCAAGAGCAGTCGATCTTGCAGGTTTGATCGCAATCCAGAAGCCTCAGCGGCCTTCATATCGGCGGCATTTGCCGCCAGCACTGCGTCAGCGTTGGTTCGTAGCGCGTGAGCTATCGCGTGCATCGCTGCGATGCGAGACGTTGCGGGGACTCGGGCCAACTCACGCGAGACATCACGAGCTCTTGCGCCCATGGCGACCAGATTGGACTCAACAGTGGTCATCGGTTGTCCTTCGCGGTGTTTGTCTGCATGCGGACGAGTACCAGGTTATTCCGGTGCACGACCTCGTCCCCGTAGTCATTATCAAGTTTCTCATGAGCCTCTGTAGATCGGAGTCCCTTGATCAAACGAATATCGTCAGACGAGTAGTTCGAGCGCCCGGCGGCGATCACTTCTCCTTCGCCATCGGCAATCGCCACAAACGCGCCCCGCTCAAAAGTCCCGTGAACATCCACGATGCCGGGAGGGAGCAGGCTGCTGCCTTTGTCGACCAGCGCCGTTGTGGCTCCGTCATTCACTACTAGCTGATCACCTGAGCCACCGATGGCTGCCAGCATTCTGCGTTTGCGGCCTTCAATATGAGTGGACTGCGGCTTGAAATATGTTCCGATGCTCTCGCCAGACTGGAGCCGCAGCAGTACGTCACTTTCATTGCCGGACGCAATGATGACTCCAATGCCAATGTTGTTCGCGATATCGGCGGCTTCGATCTTTGTCGCCATGCCGCCACGACTGCGCGCTGCAATCGCAACTCCTGACATCGCCTTGATCTCATCGGTGATCCCATCAACCTCAGTCACCAGCTTTGCGCCGGGGTTGGAGCGGGGATCCTGCTCAAAAAGTCCCGCCACATCGCTGAGGATGATCAGCGTATCGGCGTCAACCACGTCCGCAATACGGGCGGAAAGCCTGTCGTTGTCGCCAAAGACCTCACCTTCCAACTCTTCCACCGCAACAACATCGTTCTCGTTCACTATCGGAACGGCATTGCTGTTGATGAGGCCTAGAAGCGCGTTACGGGCGTTCAGGTAGCCGTGGCTGCTCTCGAGGTCAACGCGAGATACTAACGCCTGCCCTGCCAGAATTCCGGCTTCGCTAAAGCTATTGGCGTAGTGGTTCATCAGAGACGCCTGCCCCAGTGCAGCGAGAACCTGCCGATTTGCGACTCCTCGTTTTGGCAAAGTAGTCCCTTGCCCGTTCAGAAGCTCTCTGCCAGCGGCAACTGCGCCAGAGGTAGCGATCACTACTTCAACGCCGCGCTGCCGAAGCTCTGCGACCTGCCGGACGATCTCGCTGATAAATCGGGTAGACAGATGCTCCGTGCCGTCTGTGAGCAGGTTTGTTCCGACCTTAACCACCACCCTGCGCCATGCGCGGCCAGAAGCACCTGAAGCGGCGGTATTTGAACTCGAAGTGCTGCTGCTCATATTTTGGTGATACGGAATCGTCGGATTAGGGGTGGGATGTCGCTAATTGATTATATCGGCGATGGACCGGGGCCAATTAGTAGTGCAGATCCGGTTTTGAACTGCGCTCATGATGCTAAGATTTTGGACGTACATATCGGGGCAGCGAACTAATCGCTGGCCCTTTCGCGCGTCTTACGGTTTCTACAGGGCACTTTTGCAGGTACTGATTTATTGCTGAATCCACTCCTAACGCTCCTTGAATCATCACCCGAATTTACGGAGTTGCGCGGCAAGGTTGTTGCCGGAAACGCAATGAACGCCAAAAAAGGCGCGGTTGAAGTCACATCGATCGAAGCCGGGATTTCCTACGCCATTGCGGGCCTGTGGAGTTCGATTGATCTACCTGTCGTGGTGATTGCACCAGCCGCTGATTCGGCTCGGCGCCTGACTGACCAGATCTACACGTGGGTCGGTGATGACGCAGAGGTGTACCAGTTCTCCGAGCTTGAGATCCTCCCCTACGAACGTATCTCTCCCGATAGCCAGGCCGTGAACGCACGGATTCGTGCACTGGACGCGCTCCACAACAGACGCCCCGGAGAATCGCCTCTAATCGTCACGTCAATCGCAGCAGCATCACAGATGGTGACCCCGGCAGCAGCTTTCGCCGACGCTACGCACCTGCTCAGCATCGGCGATGAAATTGCGATGGATGCTCTCGTAGACCGCTGGGTCGCGATGGGATACGAGATGAAGGCGGCCGTGGAAGCACCGGGTTCAGCCAGCCGCAGAGGCGGAATCCTGGATGTTTACCCGCCATCGCTCGATACACCGGTGCGCATCGAGTTCTTTGGTGACGAGATCGACAGCATCCGGGAATTCGACCCGGAGTCGCAGCGTTCCACGCAGATTCTGAAGAACGTTGAGATCATTCCAGCGCGCGACACCCTTCCTTCGCTCACATCAGATGATGAGATTGACGACTTCATCTCGGCGCTCGACTTTGGTCGCGTCGAACCGGAGATTAGCGACCGAATCGTAGAAGAACTGGGCAGGATAAAAGAGAACGACCGAATTGATGGCATCGAGCTCTACTCAGGGTTTGTGAACTCGGGATCGTTTTTTGACTACATTCCGGAGTCCGCTCTGGTGATCGTTGTGCGCCCGTCTGAGTGCGAAGAGAACGCCAAGACCTCTGACGGCAGGTTGGAACGCCAGCGCGAAGTGAAAGAGAAACGGGGCGAAATCCCACGCTCATTCCCCAACGCTCACACCGACTGGGGCCTGATAGCAGATGCGATCAACGACTCTAAGCGCCTCTTGAAGGTCTCGCTGTGGGGCCTAACGGAAGAAATGCCAGGCGGCGTTCCCCGGCTTCCGTTCAAACAGGCGCCGGCGACCGGCGCTACCCCAGATCTGCTCTGGGGTGCGATTGGTGAGCGGGTGAGGACAAAGACTCCGACCGTCATCCTGTCTCGCCACGGTGGGCGGCTAGTAGAGCTTGCCGAAGATCGTGGCATTGAGGCGAAGGCTTTTGATGGACTGTCCACCACACCCGCAGACGACAGCGTGACTGTAGTTCCCGGCTACCTGCGCACCGGTTTTATCTTCGAACCCGGCGGCCACGAAAGTTTGATGATTTTGACCGACTCCGAAGTATTCGGGGTAACCCGAGAGCAGCGGCCGGTGCGCAAACGCCGCGCTCGTCGCGCTGCCCGACTACAAGACTTAAAAGAGGGCGTGTTCCTGGTTCACATCGAGCATGGAATTGGCCGCTTCACCGGCACCACAGAAATCGAAGGCGAAACGAAGCGCGAGTACATGGTTCTGGAGTACGCAGAGGGTGACAAGCTCTTCGTGCCAATGGAGCACCTTGACCGACTTTCGCCGTACCACGGCTCCGGTGATTCGCCGCCACGCCTCACTCGGCTGGGTACCCAGGAGTGGACGCGCGCCAAAGCTAGGGCGAAGAAGCTCACAGAGCAGATGGCTGGCGAGTTGATCGCACTTTATGCTGCCCGAGAAGTCTCCAGCGGGTTCGCAACCGGTGATGACACGCCGTGGCAAGATCAGATGGAGGCCTCATTCGAGTTTGAGGAAACTCCGGACCAGCTTCGAGCGCTGGCCGAAGTGAAGGCTGATATGGAGTCTCGCAAGCCGGTGGACAGGCTGGTGAGCGGAGATGTGGGTTACGGAAAGACTGAAGTGGCAATGAGAGCTGCCTTCAAAACGGTCCAGGCCGGAAGGCAGGTTGCCATTCTTGTACCCACCACGATACTGGCCCAACAACACACCCTGACGTTCAAGGAGAGACTGAGCGGATTCCCCGTCAACGTGGCGTCATTGAGCCGGCTGGTGACCGATGAGGAGCAGAAGAAGACGCTGAGGGGGCTGGCATCGGGCGACGTCGATATCGTCATTGGAACGCATCGCCTGCTTCAGCGAGATGTTCAGTTCAAAGAGCTTGGCCTAGTGATCATTGACGAGGAGCATCGCTTTGGCGTCTCGCATAAAGAGCGCATGAAGCGGATGCGACATGAAGTTGATGTGATCGCCATGAGCGCCACACCGATCCCTCGTACGCTCTATCTATCGCTATCTGGCGTGCGTGACATGAGCACCATTGAGACGCCCCCGGAAGACCGCCTGCCAATCAAGACGTTCGTCACCGAAGAGAGCCCTGAGCTGGTTCGCGAGGCGATCCTCCGTGAGTTGGATCGCGGTGGTCAAATTTTCTATGTTCACAACCGGGTGAAGACCATCGAATACTTTGCGGCAAAGCTCATGAAGCTCGTTCCTGAGGCCCGCATTGGGATCGGCCATGGCCAGATGGACGAGCGAGAACTTGAGACCGTGATGAACGAGTTCTCAGGCCATCAATTTGACGTTCTGATTTGTACTACTATCATCGAGTCTGGTCTTGATTTGCCCAATGCGAACACTCTGATTATCGACCGAGCAGATCGCTTCGGACTATCGCAGCTTTATCAGCTCAGGGGGCGAATTGGACGTGGCGCTCGCAGGGCATACTCCTACTTCTTGATCGACAAGGGCCGCACTTTAACGGAAGCAGCCGAACAACGCCTCGAAACTATCGCTATGGCCACAGAACTCGGCGCCGGATATCAGATCGCCATGCGTGACCTGGAGATCCGTGGTGCAGGCAACATTTTGGGAGCGGAACAGAGTGGTCAGATCGCAGCAATCGGTTTTGATCTTTACACCAAGCTTCTGGCCCAGGCTGTAGCTGCGCTGCAGGCCGGGGAGGCAGGCGAGGAGCAGGAATCTCAGCAGCCGGAGTTCTCGATGGTGAACATCGACCTGGGCGTCGATGCGCAACTGCCCGACAGCTACGTAGAGGACCTCACCGAACGCCTCACCGTGTATCAGCGCATCGCGGTGATCAAGAATGAGAAAACGATCGATGAGATGGAGAACGAGTTAAAGGACCGGTTTGGCCCCCTGCCCGTTCCGGCAGAGTGGCTCCTGGCCACGGTGCGTGCACGTGTGCTGTGCGAGGCGGCGAATGTTGTCAGCATCACCAGCGGCCCAACCAGACTCACGCTGAACCTTGCTGATCCAACGGGCGGTGCCAGAGAAGCGCTCAGAAAGACGCTGGGGCGTGGCGTAGATGTCGGTCACATGCAGATACGCATCACAATAGACCGCGACGATGAAGATTGGCTGGAAGAGCTTTTCTGGACGCTTGAGAAGATCGTTGAGTTCAGAGAAGAGGCGTTGAAACTGTTCCAGGCGGCCGGCGTACTGGCTCCAGCCGATTAGCTACTCTCCAGACCTTCGATCACCGCTTCCAACTCATCCAGCGATGTGATGCGCTGGTGCGTCTTGTAGCTCCCGTATCGGCGATCCCTGTCAATCAGTATTGGCTTGATTCCAACGGCGAATGCGCCTTCGATATCTGAGTCGATCGAATCCCCAACAAGAATTGCTTCATCAGCGTTACAACCGGCTCGTTCCAACGACTGAAGAAATATCGGCGGATGGGGTTTGTTCGCGCCTGCGTCTCGCGACGTAATCAGGAAGTCCACGTGATCGGTCAGGCCAACCTGAGCGGCTATTTTGTCGCCTGTGTCAGACATATTCGAGACCACGCCCACGGTGCGGCCCGCCTCTCGCAATCGGCTCAACACCGGGATAGTCTCAGCAAACGGCGTTAGCCCGTACTCCTGCTTCCGAACAGTCGCCCAGACCTCACCAGCCGTCTCAAGTTCAACCTCATGCCCACCGTGACGCAGGATGATCTGCTCATACCCGGCAAAGAACTCCGCAAGCTCTTCAACATTCATTTTGCGCATTGGGGCGACAGCATTCTGAGCGGCCATGAAGTCATCTGCTTCGCCGTACCCGTCAAGGATTCCCTTCGGATCCAGTTCGAGGCCATGCAACCGGCCCGCGGTTATCTGAATCTGCTCACGCGGCGGATCAAAGCCTGCCAGCGTGCCGTAGAGATCGAACAGAATTGCTTTGTAGCGCCCAGGACTCACTACGCCTCCTTCGCGAACACAGCAGCATCCACACGCGCCGCACCTGCGGCTTTGAGCGTTCGTGCGCACTCTTCGAGAGTGCTGTCGGTGGTTGTAACGTCGTCGATAAGCATGATGTGCATCCCGTCAGGAAGCTTGCGTGCTTCGAATGCGTCCACGATGTTTCGTTCTCTACTCTCGCGTCTGAGACCAGCTTGATGTGGGATATTTATCGTGCGTCTGAGGATGTCGGTATTGACTGGCACACTGAGCAACTCGCCCACCCTGGTCGACAGCGCCTCCGCCTGATTGAACCCACGCTCTCGTGCACGACCCGAATGCAGAGGCACCGGGATGATTACGTCTGGAGTTCTTCGCAGGCCTATCAAGTATTCGCTGAGTAGCGTTCCGAGCAGTGGGGCAATCGCCCGGATGTCGTCATACTTCAGGGCATGTATCGCATCACGCGCAATATCATCGAAGAGATACCCAACGCTCATACGAGTGATGGCTGGAGGATCAGCAGCACACCGGTCGCATAGATCCGGGCCGTGCGTTGGCTCTCCACACTTCGAGCAGGAGGCGTCTGGATAAGGCGTGAGACTGAGAACGCAAAGTTCACAGAGCAACTCGCCGTTGGCACCGCAATGCACACAGTGAGCAGGGAACAGAAGGTCAAGCGCAAGCTCGACCGCGGGTGCTACCGAAATATTCACGATATTCTCAAGTGATCTAGTCCAGAAATTGGTCCGAGCATCGTAGTATTGAGTTAGTGCAGCGGCAAGTGATGGTTGTTGACAATTTTTAACTTCGCCAAAACAGCGAGACGCCGGGAAGAAACCGCATGGAACTGACCATAACCGCCAGAGGATTTGACATGACGGACAGCGTTGACGTGTACGCACGCAAGCGACTGGCTAGATTGGATCGGCGATTACGGTTTTCCGTGCCTGCGAGGCTGGTTGTAAGACACGAGGACACTCGTCGCCCGGATGAGAGATTTATTGCAGAGATAACCGCTGACCTCAAAGGCACCCTACTGAGAGGCGAGGAGAGAGGCGAGACCATTCACGCCGCGATTGACCGTGTGACGGACGTTCTGGACCGCCAGATCAAGCGCTACAAGACGAAGCGTGGTCGCCGCGGTGGCAGTTTGAGCGACCTGGAAGAGCAGGTGATCGCTCAGCTTGCAGATGTCGAAGATCCAGAGCCAGAAGTTCTGGAAGACGGTGCGCTGGTGCGAGAGAAGCGCCACAAGGTCACCAGGTTGACCGTGCAGGAAGCGGCCGCTCAGATGGATCTTCTGGGCCACGGCTTCTACATGTTCACCAACAAGGAGTCAGGCGAAGCGAACGTGGTCTACAAGCGCCATGATGGTGACTACGGACTGATTATTCCGGAAGAATAGTCGCTGCCCGACTATCTCGGAGCTCGTAGACCGTGGTCTTTTCGTTGATGTAGACCGGGAACAAGTCCCACTCTTTCATTGACTCGAACTTTGCGATGCCTGATTCGGGATACTGGACTCGTTCCAGTTCTCCAAGAATGAGGAATCGGGCATCGTATTTGCGCATGAGGCGTATTGCTTCATCCGGCTCAGTGGTTTTGTAGATGCGGTCAACGTCCAGTCGACGCGCGGTAACGGCGTTGGCATAGCCCACTCGTTGCTGCCGCTGATGCCAGTCCCATCCCACGATCGACGGTAACCCTGTGTTGATCGATATGCGATTACCCAGGCGATACAGATCGGTGATGGCCTCCACAATGACGGGAGAGCCCTCCACGCTGCGTTGTAGCCACTTGATGGCCGCGAGGTCATAAACAAGCGGGATAGGTTCATCCTTCTCGTACTGGACTGCGGTCTCCATGTAGGCGAGGCCATCAAGGCCAACTCCGCTGGTGTTGAACCTGTCGCGCAGTCGCACCTGTGTTCCCATGACCGGGTAGATCATGATGCCGACGGCGACCACGGCTACCCCCACCATCCATACCCGTCTGGATACGTCTTCGAACGCGAAAGACAGCTTTCCGATGCCTCGCTGTTGCCTGGGTAGGCGTTTGAAGTCCCGTATTGAGAATGCGCCTGCTTCTGCGAGTCTCCAACCGAAGTAGGTGGAAGCGAGGCCCATCAGGATCCACGCCTGCAGGTAGAACTTAAACACCGTGTTCAGACGAGCAATGTCCCCTTTCACTGTGATGAGATCAACTCCGGCCCCAATGCCGAGCGCTGCAATTGCCATTGCGATAGCCATAATTTCGAAGCGATAGCCCGGAACGGGAGTGACCAATCTCGCTACAACAATGATCAGCAACGCAATGATCAGACCGGCAGCAAATGCGACAGTCGAGTATCCCGAGAATCCAATCGCGATCAACAGGCCAATGACTGGCAGTCCAAACAGCGCTGCTATGGCCGGAGGTGCATCCAGCGCTTTCAGCAACCCCGTGACCGCCACCCTGCCCTGCCACGCAACGTAGCCAACGATGAGCAGCATGAACGGTGCGTGGATGTACCAGTAGCGCCAGAGCTGTGTCTGCCAGGAGCTTTGCTCAATGCCATCGTTGAAGAGCTCGAAGTTCACATGGAACGGCAGATACGCGAAGTGGCTGACCGCTAGAGTCAGTACGCCAATCGCTACGCCGTGCGTTATTCGCCATCGAAGTGGCTGATGCGTCGTGAGCAGATGCCCTACGATTACCGCTCCACCTGCAAGCGCCAGATACACCGGCCAATCCCACGCGTTCATGATCCGCAGCGCACCCACCGCAAGCCCAAGCGCCACCGCCCCTCCCCAGTGCTCGAACCACGTTGTCCCGCTGAGTTGCGTTCTCAGGAACAGCGATACAGCCAGCGCCAGCGCCAGCAATGTGAACGGAATGGCGATCAGGTGCGCATGCAGGTCGGCAAACAGGAACGTGAAGAACGGGAACTCTGTGATCTCGTTGCCCGGCGAACCCGGTGCGAACATTCGCGAACTGCGCCAGAAGTCGAACGTGCCGAATGGCTCACCGTCGATCAGCACCCGCCGGAATCCCTCTCCCACCTGAACAAGCCCATCAAGGTTGCCCGCGATCAATATGAACACAACGCCAACCACTCCAGCGATGATGGGTCCACGTGCCAGTGTTGCCGCTCCGTACATGGCTTTGCGTGAACCTTCAGCCAGCGCGTAGACAAGGGTGAACACCGCGCCCGCGGTGAGCGCGAACAGCATTGGGATAGCCAGGTTGTAGGCGACACTCGGTGCAACGCCGGTGAGCCGAATCATCGACGCCACTACGAATTGGCCGAAGTAGTAATAGTTCAGATATCCGCCAGAGAACCACGGGTCAAATGGCGGCATAACGGTGGATCGCGTCACCGCGTTTAGATAGGCGAAGTCCATCGGTTTCTCGCCACCGCGATACGGGTGCCAGAGGTCTGGATTGGCAGCTCGAATGATCAGGAAGACCATGAATGACGTCAGGAACAGCGCTTCCATGATGAGGATTAGTCGCCTGTTTTCACGCCACCACACCACCATCTCATCTGCGTTCCGCCACGCGATCGCCGCTGATACTGCCGCGAGCATCAACATCGATACCAGCACGGAGCCTCGTGAGAATGTGAGTATTTCAACACTGGCCATGAACCAGGCGAGGAACGAGACGATCAGTAGCCCCAGAATCTTGGAGAGTAGATAACCGCGACTGGCGAGTGGCTTGAAGAGGAAGAGGCTCAGAGGAAGTGCCAGGAATCCGATGATCTGGATTGCTACAAGCCAAACGAGCCATGAAATCCACGCCGTACCTGTGCCAAACGTCGTGATATCGGACAACGTGCCCCCGGAACGCTGTTGCTCCAGATCATCATCAGCAATCAGCAAACCGATAGGCGCACTTTGCTGCGGCGTGCCCGCGTTGATCCGCTGGAAAAGTTCTTGTTGACCCAGACGGTCAACGTTCTCAAATACCAACGTCTTTGGGTGGTCGTAGACGTAGAAGCTCTCATCAGCCCAACCGAAGTTGACCGTGCCAATAGCGGAATCAATTGCCTCATATCCGTCGGGTTCGCCCAGATCTGTCCGGCCGAATGTATCTTCGTCGTACGCGATGCCCAATAGCGATGGAACTGAACTATCGTCGTGAACGAGCTCATACCCAAGCGAGCCGTTGAAGAGGCGCTCATAAAAGACCGTGCTGATGGGGTATCGGTCTGGGAGTCTGGGCAGCGTTGCAAAGAGCCGGTTTGAGTAGAAGACGATGTAGTCGGCCCGTGATAGCTGGGATGAGATTCGGGTGAATTTAAAATCGACGTCAGGGTTGTAAAGTTCCATCTCCTCCCTGAAGAACTGCGGCATTCCCGGAATGCCTTCTTCCCAGTGCTCCTTCAAGACCAGGGAGCCACGTGGTGCGTTGTCGTTGAACCATTGCGACGTCTTCTGCGCCGGATGGTCGCTGGCGTAGATCGTCTCGTATGAGAGCGCGTAGTGGACGGTCGCAATCAGCAGAATCGCTGTGACTGCTGGGACCGCGAATCGAAGATTTGGCCTGTACTCCCGGATCCATATCGCTCCCCACTCCAGCAATCGTGCGCTGTACAGGGCCATAAACGGCACCATTGGGAGCATGTAACGCAGGAACTTGACCTCAAATCCGCCTGTAACCAGTAGATACGGCACGAGGTACGAGAAGATGATCAGGTCGAATTTACGCCGTGTGCGAAGTGCGTAGACACCGCCCGCTGCCAACGCTGCCCAACTGAACATGCCCAGGACTGGCCCCAAGCCGTACGTCCCAAGTTGCCAGAACTGGTAGAGGTACTTTGGGGTGTCGATGTACTGGCGTGTGAACGGGAAGTCGACGATGCGCCGCACCATCTCGCTCTCTTTGGTCACGCTCTCCTGATACGTGCTCCAGTCAAGAAACATGTACGGCTGCGTGATGATCAACACGCCGATCAAAGCGACGATCGCACCAGCCAGTGCTATGGCGGCCCATTGCAGGTGCCTGTAAAAATCCGTTTTGTCTCTGACCAGTACGAACTGGTCACCCGTCTGGGATACAGCGAACAGTAAGAACGTGAATCCAAGTGGCCCAAGCAATACCAGAGCGCTCGCTTTAGTCGCGATGGCCAGACCGACAAACCCACCAGCGAGTGCGGCGTGTTTGAGATGCCCGTAGTGCGCGTATCGCAACATGAAGTAGACCGCGGAAGTGCCAAACAGGGTGAGATACACGTCCACGGTGAAGAAGTGGCTGAGCTGAATGCTGATCACAGACAGCGCGACAAGCAGCGACGCCAGCAATGCTGTCCGTTTGGTCAGCCACGTACTGGCGAGCAGGAAAATCATCGCGACCGTAGCCGTGTCTGCGACAGCGGAGATCGAGCGACCTACATATCGCAGGTCAAATATGTCCCAGTCCGTAAACGGCGAAGCCACCGACGCAATGGTCCTGAGCGTGTAGATCGGCAGACTTCCGTAGCTAAACCATTTGGGATTTAGCGTGCTCTTCTCTGCATCCAGAAGATCTGGAATATCGCTAACTGCAGGAAAACTGAGATCGTTCACCTTAAAGAGGATGGCGCGCTCGTCTGGATGGAACAGGCCGCCTTGATCCCAGTTGATGCCATACAACCGTAGTGACAGCGCGAGCGACAGAATCAGGAACAGAGCGATCGCCACCTGATGCCGGCGGCCGAATTCCTGGATGCCGCCTGTACTTAAATCGGCGCGCGAATCTGAGCCGGGCGCGTAGGTGTTCGGCTGATCTACTTCCTGAATTGGGGGCTGTTCCATCAAGGGGATTCTATCGGCGCTCAGATAGGAAACGGTACCGGTGGCTGAGGCAATTGTTCTTGGGATCGGTCAAATCGCCGATCTCATAGGCAAGTACGTGGTGTGCGACATCCCAGAGTCATCCCAAAGTCATCAAGGACTACCTGAAACAAATCGTTGACCCACCACCTATCCCGCAATAGGCTTATGTAGGGCGCGATCATGCGTCCTCATTCCCTGCCTGGAGAGTTCATGCCGACACAAAAATTAGGTTCCCCGGAGCACGAGTTGACCACGCTGGACAGCGGCCTCCGCATCCAGACGAGCACGCTCGCTCACACCAACGCCGTAAGCATCGTCCTACTTTTTGGTGCTGGCTCTCGGTATGAAACCGATGAACTTGCAGGCTCATCTCACCTTTTTGAACACCTTCTATTTAAGGGAACCAACAAGCGCCCCACGCCATCTGAGATCAGTGAAGTCATCGAAGGTGTCGGCGGTGTGCTCAATGCCTTCACTGACCGTGAAATGACCGGATACTGGTGCCGCGTGCCCAGCACGAGTTGGGTGGAGGCGATGGATGTACTCACCGACATGGTGAAGGATCCACTCTTCCGTGAAGAGGACATTGCAAAAGAAAAGAACGTGGTTTATGAAGAGATTCGGGCGTCGCACGATGATCCCGGCTCGCGCGCGGACACCATCCTGGACGGCCTGCTGTGGCCGGATCAGGCTTTTGGCAGGGACATCGCAGGCTCTGAGGCATCGGTTGGCGCTGTAAGCCGTGAGGCCATGTTGGGTTACATGGCCACGCAGTACGTGCCTACAAACACCGTAGTCGCAGTAGCGGGGGGTGTTGACCATCAGGACGTCGTCGACAAAGTCTCGACCATGCTGGGTGAATGGCCAGACCGTGAGTCAGTTCCATGGTTCCCGGTTGAAGACAAGATCAGTGGACCAATTTTGAACATAGAGTATCGACCCACTGAGCAGGGGCACATGGCGATGGGGCTCCACGGATTTGGATCCAGTGATGAAGATCGATTCGCGCTACGTCTGCTCTCAGTGACCCTTGGCGAAGGAATGAGCAGTCGACTGTTCGAGGAAGTTCGCGAGAAGCGCGGACTGGCGTACGCAATCGGCAGCGGAGTCTCCGCTTACGCTGACGCGGGAGCGCTGGGAATCTACGGTGGAGTGGACCCGGAGCGAGCGCCCGAAGCGGTCAAAGTGATCATCGGCGAGCTTGTGAAGCTCTGGGAAGGGATCACTCCTGAAGAGTTGGCCAAGGCCAAGCGACTCAGCAAAGGGCGAACGATGCTTCGCATGGAGGAGAGCCGCGCCGTGGCAATGACCATGGGGGCACAGCAACTCATCCGAGGTCATGTCGAGACTGTGGATGACACTATCGCCGCAGTTGAAGCCGTGACGATGGACGATATAAAGCGGGCCGCCGAACGGGTGATCCGCAGCGAAAAGATTGCGCTTTCGCTGGTCGGCCCATTCAAGGACGAGCAGGTATTTCTCGACAGCCTGAAGTTTTGAGAATTGTCAGGGTCTTCAGAAATTGACGGAAATGGGACTAGAACATTCTTTGGAAGATGTGACCAAACCGGGTAGGTTGAATGCATGACAACTGCATTTGACTCTGCCGCACACCTCCACTGGAACAAAGATTCCATCCGTGGATTGAGGAAGTTTTTGAAACTTTCTCAGAACGGGTTCTCCAACCAACTGGGAGTTCGTCAACAGACAGTGAGCGAATGGGAAACCGGGGTTTACGAACCGCGCGGTGCCTCAACGACGCTGCTGAACATGATCGCGATGAGCACGGGCTATAACCCTGGCTCAGGTGATCTACTTGGCCAACCTCAGCTACAGCAGCCGCTGGTTCCTACACCAGAGGCCACCAGGCCCGCGGTTCCCGCCGCAATCCCCGGGACCCGCACGTATGAAGGTGTGTTCCCTCCTGCTGCCCCGTCAACTCAGCCAGTGGCACGGCAGAATGCAGAGTCCGCACCCACTACTTCACATCCGAGTTTCACCGCACCCGGCGGTCTGACTCGGCGTGAAGTTCCTATGTAGATTTCATTCGATCAGTTGGTAGTAATAGCGGGCGGGAGCGATTTCCCGCCCGTTTTCGCGTTGACACCATTTTCAATATGCCCCTAGTATTGCGCAGCCCCTGAATATCAACTTAGTACCAATAGCACTCTGAGATTGCCGTTGGAATGAATTCTTAAATTGGCATCGCAACTCAGATGTGGAGAACAGATCATGGCCACACGGGCGTATATATTGATCGAGACAGTAGTAGGTCGCACAACGGAAGTGGCGCAAGCTCTTTCCAATATGGGTCAGATGAAGCGGGTTGATCCCGTGACGGGGCCTTATGACATTGTTGCTGTTATTGAAGCGAAGGATTTGCCGGCCCTGGGCGACCTGATAAGCGAGGAACTTCATCAGATTCCCGGAATCTCGAAGACAGTTTCCTGTCTCTCCGTTTCGGCCTGAGGAACTTTTATGCGATACGAATTTACGACTGAAGAGGAAGACTTCCGCGCTGAGCTTGTTGATTGGATCGACGATCTTGACGATGACTACAAGAGCGTCTCTGAAGGTGGATCGGACGATGACTGGGCCAAGGCTCTGGAAGTCCGGAAGATGCTTGCCGACAAAGGCTGGCTAACCCTCCACTGGCCTGTTGAGTACGGTGGTCTGGGCGCTTCCATGATGAAGCAAGTGATCTTCACTGAAGAAATGGTGTACCACTCCATCCCCGGGCGAGACGGCTTCGGTACCCGCATGCTGGCGCCAACTCTCATGGTTCACGGCTCAGAAGAGCAGCGCAAAGAGTACTTGCCGCCAATTGCCAAAGGCGAAGTGCAATGGTGTCAGGGATACTCCGAGCCAAACTCTGGATCAGACCTGGCGTCACTCCAGACACGCGCCGTGGACGATGGCGATCAGTACGTTGTGACAGGCTCCAAGATCTGGACCTCCCAGGCACACCGGGCCGACCACATCTTCGTCTTGGTCCGTACTGATCCTGATGCCCCAAAACACCGTGGCATCAGCTTCCTGCTCTCTGAGACAGATGTTCCTGGAATAAGAGTTGAACCCATCATCAACATGGCGGGACATCACGCGTTCAACCAGGTATTTTTCGATGAGGTGAGGATTCCCAAAGCCAATCTGGTTGGTGAAGAGAATCGCGGTTGGTACGTAGCCGCCACTCTGCTTGATTTCGAGAGATCAGGCATCGACTATCCGGCGCAGGCTCAGCGGACGCTCGATGAGCTCATCGAATACGCGAAGGGCACAAACGGAGTGACCGGTCAGCCACTTAGCCAGGACCATGACACACGCCGCCGACTGATTGATCTCCAGATTCAGGTTGATTCGACGCGTGGGATGGCCTACGAAGTGGCAGATATGCAGTCCAGGGGTGAGATTCCCAATAAAGAGGCCTCAATGGCCAAGACGCTGGGAACACGCCTTGTGCAGGACGTTCATCGCTTCGGTGTAGACCTGCTTGGCATGTACGGTCAGCTTCGACCGGGTTCATATCTCTCGCAGCTAGACGGGCGCATGCTGGACGCACAGCTTGGGACGGTTGCTTACACAATCTTCGCCGGCACAACAGAAATTCAGAAAAACATCATCGCAACACGTGGACTCGGGCTACCCCGGGGCTAGTCGGGCAGGTATGGATCTCAGTCTTACAGATACGCAACAACTGATTCGCAACTCGGCTCGTGATTTCATGACCGAGAACATCGATTCCGATTACGTGCGCGAAATGGAATCACACGACACCGGTTCCCGTGAAGAGATCTGGAAGTCGCTTGCGGAAATGGGCTGGACCGGCCTTCTTGTGCCGGAGTCCGATGGTGGCGCTGGTATGTCTCTGATCGAGATGGCGGTGCTGCTGGAAGAAATGGGCGCTACTGCCCTGCCCGGCCCGTTCTTCTCGTCTGCGGTCACCGGTGCAACTGCAATAGCTGAGTTTGGATCAGATAAGCAGAAGCAGGAATTCCTGCCTCGACTGGTTGACGGTGACCTCGTAACCGCGCTCGCATTTCTTGAAGGCAGCGCTGCCTGGGACCCCGGCGTGGTGCAGGCCACTGCAACACGTGCAGAGGACGGCTGGGCGCTCAGCGGCTCAAAGGTCTTCGTTCCTGGCGCCGCAGGTGCTGATCTGTTCATATTTGCTGCGCGAACATCACAGGATGGCGCACCAGAGGACTCGCTGACGCTTTTTCTGGTTGATGCGAAAAGGCTCGATAGTTCAGCAATCAAAGCACTCGACTCGATCTCTGACGACCGGTTCGCTGAAGTGGACTTTGAGGACTTAATGATCCCTCCAGATGCAGTGCTTGGCGAAGTTGGTGAGGGATGGTCTGCCCTCAAGAGAATCTTGGATGTCTCTACCGCAGCAAAGTGTGCAGAGATGCTGGGTGGCTCGCGGAAAGCCGTCGATATGACCGTCGATTTTGTTCAGGAGCGGTCACAGTTTGGGCGAGCCATCGGCACATTCCAGGCTGTGCAACACCGTACGTCAGATATGGCAACCGATCTGGAAGTGGGCAGGCAGCTAACTTACAAGGCCATCTGGAAGATAGCTGAGGGCAAAGACTACGCACACGACCTCGCCATAGCTAAGGCGTACATGAGCGAGAAGTTCCCGGATATTTGCTACGGCGCACACCAGATGCACGGAGCAATCGGCTTCACGCAGGAACACGATCTGCAGATATTTTCCCGTCGTGCAGCATCTGCTCGAGTGATGTTTGGAGACGCCAACCACCACCGCCAGATCATCGCTGAACAGATGGGACTCTAGTGAACACAGACCCCAACTGCATCTTCTGCCAGGTCGTGGCCGAGAAGTTGCCTGCAAACGTCCTCTACCGTGATGAGCATGTGGTGGCATTTCAAGATATCCAACCCGTCGCCGCAACACACATAGTGGTGATTCCAACGGAGCACGTCGAATTCATCGTGGACTACGATGAATCGAAGGCGGCGTTGATAGGCCGTCTCGCTCTGGCTGCAAGTAAGATCGCCGAGCCAATGGGGCTTGATGCCACCGGATATCGATTGGTCATGAACCAGGGCCCTGACGCCGAACAATCGGTTGATCACCTCCACATGCACTTGCTGGGAGGCGAGCACCTCGGCGGAATGGTTAGTTGAACGCGGGCGCCTTCGACCAGTCTGACTTCTCGGCTGAGATCAAATCAATAGAGTCTCGGCTCGACGATCTCCCCGAAGGCCTGCAACAGCACATCAAGCGCTCACGCGACGTGGGCTCTGATCTCTGCGAGATTCATGCCGTTGACCCCGAACGAGTCGATCTGGCAATCGCCGCACACGATCTCTACCGCGCAGTCGACCCGGAAGAGCTGCTTACAGAAGCCGGACGCCGTGGCTGGGAACCAGATGTTGTTGAGCGCTCAGATCCGCTCCTCCTCCACGGCCCGGTAGCTGGACTGTGGCTCATGCAAGAGGGCGGCGTGGACGATCCGTCCATCGTCGAAGCTGTCACGTGGCACACGACGTATGCACCGAGCATCGGTCCCGTTGGTACGCTGACATTTCTTGCGGACAAGATTGACCCGCAGAAGCTGGAGAGACGTCCATGGCTCGAAGAGGTGCGCGATCTTGCCTATAGAGGGCGTGCTGAGATTGCAGTCGAGAAGTATCTTGAGAACCACCTCATTGATCTGGTATCAGATGATGCCGTGGCCCACCCTCGCGCTCTTGATGCGCTGAACTACCTCAGATTGGGTAGGCAAGGGCTGCTGTAATCGTTTCGTTGCGTTTGAGGTCACGTGAACGCCGCTCACCCTTCGACCGGCTCAGGATGGCAGCTAGCAATTCGTCTTCGTGAGTGTTGAAGACGACGCCCACACTCGCCGTCTTTCCAGCGAAGGCTGGAACCCGGGCGCCGCCACATACGAGCTACGCGCACATAGATCGCATGGACGCGGCCCTGGGAATACGTTTGATGTGCAGTCGCCTGCGTATGCCGGGAAAGTGCCCTTCGAGTGACCTCAGGAAACTTTTCCTCGCGTGGGCTGGTTGATCACGCGGTAGCTGCGGGGCTTGGCCCGCCTCCGGGTGCGCGCGTGGGCGAAAACATGGCCGGGCAAGCCCGGCGGCTACCGATGTGTGCTGAAACCTACCCCGGAATCCCTCTAAACATCATGATCCCAATCGCAGCTATCGTGAGCAACAGCAGCACGTTCACCCGCGCCAGTGCCACAAACTTGCGATGAGCCTTCTCAACCCCGGCAGGTGGGCGCTGCCCTAGTTCTAGCCCTTCCAACTGCGTCGCCAGATTCGGACCCAGGACGAAGTCGTGGTATCCGCTCAGCGCCATTCGCAGAAACAACGGCCCACGCCGGGTTGCTTGATCGATCGGCTCACTGGTATCAGGGCGAGCGCACTGTCAGCGATCCGCCAATCTAGATCGTCGAAGCGATCACGTGAATGTAGATCAGCGCAATGCGAAGCGTTTCATCAAACGATAGATATCAATTCCGTACTCAATTGCCCGTGCCCTCATGCCAACCTTCTCCCAAAAGAACAAGGATCAATACTGGACTAAATTTTCACGTACTTCCGCATGCGTTGCCCGGTGTCGGGGTCGCCGATCTCGGCAACAAATAGGTTGCCTTTGGAGTCCCCCCAGATGCCGTGGGGTGCTGAAATGCCGTTACCGTCGCCTTGCCACCGGGTGATGATGTTTCCATCGAGGTCAAGAATACTGATTCCGATGGGAAGGCCCTGCTCGACCAAAAATATCACATCGTCTTTGATGAAGAAGTCGCCAGACTGCCGGAACTTATCGGCCCACTGATCAATGAAATTTCCATCCTGATCAAAGATCTGAATACGGTGATTTTCTCGGTCCGCGATGAGCACCCGTCCACGAGGATCAACAACGACGTTGTGTAGTAGAGCGAACTCTCCGGGGCCGGTCCCCGGAATGCCCCACGACAACTCAAGTTCACCCTCCGCTGAAAAACGATGCACCTTGTAGTTGGCATACCCATCCGAGCAAAAGATTTTCTCTTCAGCAGTCAATGCCACGCCAGAAGGCTGGTTGAACGGTGCCCCGTAGTTGCCGAGTGTGTCTCCAGTGATAGAGGCGAAGTCACGCCTCCCAAGCTCCATCAGCAACTCACCCTGGGGGGTGCTTCGTGACGACGTGTGCTTAGAGATCCGTCAGGAATACGGAGTCGTCCGGGCCAATGAATATCCCGTGAGATTGCTTGAACTTTCCTTCACCCCACGAAGTGAGGAAATCACCAGAGTCGGCGTCGAATATTGCGACGGAATGGATTCCGCGATTGAATACGAAGACTCGATCGCGCGAGTCTACCGCCACATCTGAGCAAAGGCCCAGTTCCCAACCTTCGGGAACATTAGGCCACGTCTCATCCAGTTCGTACCGGAACTCGCCTTCGCCAACAGTCGTCATTACTTTGTCCTCACTGGCTGAAGCATGTGGCGTCAAATCACCGTAGAACGGAATTGCCTACATAACGGATTTTGGTGCTCACCAACATTCTGAAACCTTCTCCCCCAGGAAGAAGAGACAAAACCTGAACTAGATCTTGTTGTACTTGCGCATTCGCTGGCCGTGGCCGGGCTGTCCGATCTCTGCGATGAAGAGGTTGCCCTTGGAATCAGCCCAGATGCCGTGGGGGGCTTCTGTACCGTTTTCTGCGCCTCTCCAGCGGGTGATGATCTTGCCGTCGAGGTCGAATATCGTTACGCCTGTTGGTGCGCCCTGCTCCACCATGAAGATGACGTCATCTTTGATGTAGAAGTCGCCGGGGCCGCGAACATCGTCGTTCCACTCTTCGATGAATCCGCCGTCCTGATCGAATATCTGCACACGCTGGTTCTCGCGGTCAGCAATAAGCACGCGGCCGCGTGAATCGATCGCTACCTGATGCAGCAGCGCGAACTCACCCGGGCCTGTGCCCGGCATGCCCCAACTGAGTTCCAGAGTGCCGTCAGCTGCAAAGCGATGCACGCGGTAGTTGCCGTAGCCGTCTGAGCAGAAGAGCTTGCCTTCTGCGTTCAGGGCCACGCCTGATGGCTGGCAGAACGGCTCGCCGTGGTTGCCACGGTTGTCGACGGTGACCATGGCGTAGTCGCGCGTCCCAAGCTCCATCAGCAGTTCGCCTTCTGGCGTGTGCTTCGTGATGACGTGCGCCTGCCGGTCCGTGAGATACACGGAATCGTCAGGGCCGATGAATATGCCGTGTGGCTCCCGGAAGTTGCCCTCGCCCCATGAGCTGAGGAAGTCACCAGAATCGGCGTCGAATATGGCGACGGAGTGGATGCCTCTGTTGAACACATAAACGCGGTCTCGTGAGTCCACCGCCACGTCTGAGCACAGACTCAGCTCCCAGCCTTCAGGAATATTTGGCCACGTCTCGTCTAACTCATACCTGAAATCACCTTCGCCTACGATCGCCATTGCGGTGTGTCCTCCCCTTTTCGGTGCCAATCAAAAATTAATTGCGCGGCGTCAAATTACGCCGGAATGGGGGGTGGGTCAACCGCTTGCCGCGGAGATAACTTCGAGGACGATGCAAAGATACATCTGCACGTAGGGGCATCTGCGATAGCTGCGCCCGGTTTTAGACGGCCATATTGGTGAACCAAAACTCTCGCAGACGCGAAAACGGCCGGTGTGCCGTAGATCCATGCCCGAAGGCACATCACCCGACTCCCGACCGTGTTTCTCGACGACGCTCGCTTTCTACTGGCACCCTTAGCGAGGGTTTGGCCTGCCATAGTGCGCTACGTCGACTAACCAGCTTCCACGTTTGGAGCTACCAAACTCAGGGTGATTCAGCTTACCGCCGCCCTGACCGATCCAGCAGATAGATTGCTCCGTAAGTCACCCCGAAGAGTGGGACCGAACTGAAGCGCTGCCTCTCAGGTTTCAGGTGATGTCGGCTAGCTCACCGACGGTCGTTTGCCTTTCGGCTTCAGACCCACCTTCTTCCTTCGAATCCTACGGTTGCAACACCGTGACCTGCTCAGCGGCTGATTCGGTCCGAAGCTTTCGGCTTGATTACCGAAGTAATCGCGCTTCCCGCTTCGTTGTTTCCCAGAAGTTGCCTCCCGAGGAACCTTGAATCCAATATGTAAGTACGGATTAGCGTGTACAATAGGGGTTATCAACGTGTTTTCCACAGATATATATGTCTGGGAATAACGAATATCGTTGTGTTAGCGAATCTGTAAAACGAATACGCTTACGTAGCGGCGCGAATTTGGTCAGTCAGGTTCATCTAGCGCAAGAACAGAATCCAACAGCGCAAAACACGTGTTTCCCAGAATTTGTCGCGCTATTACTTGTCTTCCGCGTATCGTTGGTGCCACTCTCCGCGCCAGCTTGTGATTTTGTCTGGCGTGAGCTTTAGCAGGTACCGCAAGTTGTCTCGGGTTTTCTCCAGATACGCCAGTCCGGCTTCGCCACTGTAACGCTGCACCATCTCAGTGCCGAGCTCCAGCCCGAGTCCCTCCATACGCACAGGCCCCTCGACGATTTCGATGGTGCCTTCAAGCAACACGCGGGAGTGATCAGGGTTGATGTCGTCGGCGCAGGAGACGGCTACTTTAGGATTCGCCTTGATGTACTCGACGAATTTCGATTTGCCGCGTGGGATGATGTACATAGATTCGCCATCCCAGGATTCCCAGACGGGTGCAATATACGGACTGCCATCAGGCTTGACCGTCGCCAATCTCGCAATTACGGCCGTCGCCAGGAAAGCATCGATTTCCGATTTAGTTAGTTTGGGCATCAGTCTCTCCCTCGGGCAGCATGGCAGGATTAGGTGTTTTGATCATCGCGGGACCAGGCGGCGCGAATATCGATCGCTTCGGCTCGTGGCTACTCTCGCCCAGCGGAATCCCGCGGCTCACAGTGGCGTCAGGGCCGTAGATGTCACTTGAGGAACCAGCGGCAGCAGAGACATCCGGACTGCTCTTGGCCTCAGCCTCAGCTTCCGCAGCCGTTTCCTCTGCCACAACGTCCATGAGCGCCTGGATGTATCCATTGGCGTATGCACGTCCTTGATGGCCCCACTGGGAATCGCCAATGGTATTCGGCACGTGATCGTTGACCAGCACGCCGGGGAATCCGACCTCCTGGTAGACCTTGATCATCTTGTACATGTTCACGTGGCCGGTGTTGATGAACTCTTCCTGGAACGGCTCGCCCGGGTTGGAGACGTTGCGGAAGTGGACGTACAGAATCTTGCCTCGTTCGCCGAAGTATCGAACCATGTCGTAGATACCGCCGTCGGCCGCGTCTTCCATCTCAGAGAACGTGCCCTGGCAGAATTCAATGGCGTTTGAAGGCGAGTCAACGATCTCGATGAGTCGTTTGTACTCTTCGAACCCCGTGAGAAGTCTTGGAATACCGCCTACTGATTTCACTGGTGGGTCTGGTGGATGGACCCCTAGTCGAATGCCCTCTTCCTCGGCAATCGGCGTGATGATTTTGATCCAGTGCTCCAGGTTGCACCACATCTCTTCTTCAGTGAACTCGCGGCCATGTGTGAACGGCGCATTCATATGTTCGTGATGGTCGTAACTCGAAACCTTGGAGCCGCCACGATTCAGCGTGTGGAACGAGGTGCGCCAGACGTTTGATGGCATCCAGTTGTAACCGAAAATGGGGATCCCCGCCCGCGCAATGCTGCGGACGGTGTGAATCATGTTCTCGATCTGCTCATCACGCTTCGGACCGCCCAGCATGATGTGGTCATAGAACGCCGTCGGAACGTTCTCCAACGCCTCCAGATGCAGTCCGTGCGACTCCACCTGCATACGAAGTTTCAGTAGATCTTCAAACTCCCACCGTTCGGTGCCGGGAACGGCGCCAAAGGTGTTGTACGACTGCAACACAACGTCGCTTGCGCCGTATTGGGCCGCGAACGTCAGGAAGTCGTCGAGGTTGGTTTCCGATTGCCCGGCGGGGGTGGTGAAACCGGAAGCAAGAAAGTTGAAGCCAATTCGCATGTACTGAATTTCCTTAGTGAGCGCCGTGGAGCGACGTGTTGGTTGTGGTTTCGATTAGCGCTTGAATGTAGCCATTAGCGTACGCCTTGGCCCGGTGGCCATAGTCAGTATCGCCAACGGTGTGAGGCACGTGATCGTCCATGAAGAAGCCGTCGAATCCATTTTCTGCGTAGATCCGCATCGCCTTGTACATGTCCACGTATCCGGTATTGATGAACGTCTCATGGAACTTCGGCACCGTGCCTGAGACGTTGCGGAAATGAACGTAGAGGACCTTCTTGCGCTTCACGAAGTACTCAATCATCTCGTAGATGCTTGGACCGCTGTCCTTGTCTGCACCTGCCATCTGCGAGAACGAGCCCTGGCAGAGCAGGATTCCGTTGGCGGGCGAGTCCACGATCTCGATCAGGCGTTTGTAGCCTTCAAAGTTGTGGAGCAGTTGCGGCACGCCTGCAACCACCGGCATTGGAGGGTCGACCGGGTGCAGGCCGATGCGAACGCCGTACTCCTCTGCCACCGACGTAATCGTCCTTACCCACGTCTCAAGGCATTCCCATGCGCTCTCAAGCGTCATTTCGAAGTCCAGCACATCAGGCCAGTGTTCGACTTCTGAGTCGTACGCCGTGCCCATTGCGCCGTTGCCAATGTCTACATGGCCCGTGCGGTAGTAGCGCGGGTATCGCCAACTCATCGTGTACATCGGAATGCCGGCCCGGCCGATGTTCTTGATCGTCTCGACCATGTTCTCAAGCTGCTCATCGAACTTCGGCCCACCCGTGATCAGGTCATTTCGCATATCGATCTGCGTGTTTTCGATGGCCGTAAGTTTCAGGTCGAACTCTTCAACGCGATTCTTGAGCGCTATGATGTCGACGAGTTCCCACTTGCCGTTCTTCACTGGTACGGGCGGCGTGTTGAGCACGACATCTTGGATACCAAGTTGCGCCATGAAGCGCATCGCCTGCGCGTCACTGGCGCTGTTGCGCCCCATTCCGATTCTCATGCTCATGCCGTGCCTCCGTTCGAGGCGCTTGTACTGACCGGACCGCCGTAATCACCCTCTCTGGTTACACCGTCGATCACGCCTTGAATGTAGCCCTGCGCGAACAGGCGTGAGCGGTAGCCGCCGAGGTTGCCGGGGAAGTCTGCGTCGTCTTCCATGATTGGGCAGTGGTCGTCGATGAACGAGCCTTTGTAGCCCGCATCACGGTATGTGCGCATGGCCTTCTTCATATCGACGTAGCCGGTGTTGATGAACTCTTCGTTGAAGCTGGGAGCCTGGCCCGAGACGTTGCGGAAGTGGACGTAGAGAATCTTGTCTCGTTTGGCGAAGTACTCGATCATCTCGTAAATGTCTTCTCCGGGCATCTCTGAGAACGTACCCTGGCAGAATTCGATGGCGTTGTAGTGCGAGTCTGAGAAGCTCATCAGCTTCTTGAACGCATCGAAGCTTCTTAGCAGTCCGGGCACGCCGCCACGATCTTCAACAGGTGGGTCTTCAGGGTGGATTCCAAGTCGAATCCCTTCTTCTTCTGCCACCGGAGTGATCGCCTTGATCCAGTACTCGATGCAGTCCCACATGTTGTCTTCAGACATCGGCTCGCCGTACATGAGCGGGCGACGTTCTTTGTCGAAGTCCCACTGGTACGCCGTGCCCATCGCACCGCCGCGAATGGTCACCGGATTTGCCCTGCCCCAAGAGTTTGGCATCCAGTTATAGCCGTAGATTGGGATGCCAGCGCGGGCCATGAACCGCACCTGATCCTGCAGCTGCTCAATCATCTCGTCCCGACGTGGGCCGCCGAATACGACGTCATGCCACTTCCGATGTGGCGAGAAGCCACCTTCGATTGCGATGATCTTGAGGCCATACGATTCAAATCGGAGTCTCAGCGCGACATAGTCCTGGAAGTCAGGAGATTGACCAGCGCCCGGACCGTAGTAAACGACAGCGTCTTCGATGCCGTACTGCGCGGCAGTTCGAAGCGCCTCATCGGTGGTATTCGCACCGTACGCAATCGCCGGTCTCAGATTGAAATCACTTGCCACAAACTTGCCTTCCGCTTTGCCCCCTCATCCTAACCTTCTCCCGGGGGGGAGAAGAAACAAAACCTAGCCCTGAATCCACTGCCCTGTGGCATCCTGTTTGTTCGCGCCGTCCAAGTTCAGATACTCCCGCGTCGTCGCGTTAACCCGGTACTTCTCAACTACGTCCATGTTGAGCTCGATGCCTAGTCCCGGCCTGTCACTCGGGAAGATTGCGCCTTCTCGAACATCAAACATCGGACTGATGATTTGTTCGAACACCGGGAACCAGGTGTGGAGGCACTCCTGTCGGTAGAGGTTTGGCGTTGTCATGCAGACCTGAAAGCCTGCGGCGATGGAAATTGGGCCGAGTGCGTCGTGCGGGCTGATGCGGATGTACTGCACCTCTGCCTGTGCGGCGATGCGGCGTAGTTCGCTGATGCCGCCGCACCACGCCACATCCGGCATGATGTAGTCGACCAGTCGATTCGCCAGGATTTCGGTGTAGTCCCAGCGTGTGAAGTGGCGCTCGCCGATGCACAGCGGCAGATTCACGTTCTCTCGCACCTGCCGCAGTGCGTTGTGGTTCTCCACGTGAATCGGCTCTTCCAGCCAGACGAGGTTCACGTGCTCAAGCGCCCTACCCGCCTCGATTGCCGATGCGACGTCAAATCGAGCGTGAGCGTCGACCATCAATTCGAAGTCTGGGCCGACTACCTCACGAACTGCGTCCATCCACTCGACTGACTTCCGGAGATTCTTCGGTGTCAACCGTTCAACCTCAGCGGGGCCTGAGAAGCCTGCTGACGGGTCTGTTTGGCTTGGGAACGGATCAGTCTTGATGGCTTCGTAGCCGTCGGCCTTCGTGATGCGAGCCGCATTGGCCGCCGCTTCCGGGCCGCCTGCGCCGGAGACGTAGTCCTGGATGTGCGTATACAGCGGCACGCGGTCGCGTACCGGGCCACCCAGCAAATCGTAGATAGGTGCGCCGAGCACTTTGCCTTTGATGTCCCAGAGGGCGATATCAATAGCGCTTATCAGGTGCGAAACGTAGCCGCGGCCGTTGAAATCGTCGAACTTGTGGAAGATCGTTTGCCAGACGTTCTCGATCTGGCCAGCATCCATTCCGACTACATCGCTCTTCAGCGCCTCCAGTCCAGACACCAGGTGAGCGTTCTGCCGGTAGTCGGTGCACTCCCCAAGCCCGTAAACACCCTCGTCGGTATCGACCCGCACGAACAGCCACGGCAGGCCATCGATAGGCATTGTGACGATTGGTGTGATGTCTGTGATCTTCATGGCTATTCCTTGCCCGCTGCTTCCGCTTGCTTTTGAACCGACTCTACCAACGCCTGCATGTACCCCATCGCAAACGCCCTGCCCCGGTGGCCCCAGTCGGTGTCGCCGTGGGTGTGTGGGACGTGATCGTCGATAAAGAAGCCATCGAACCCGGCGTCGTTGTACGTCTTCATCGCACGGTACATATCCACGTAGCCCGTGTTTATGAACTCTTCCTGGAATTTGGGCACCTGCCCGGACACGTTGCGGAAGTGCACGTAGAGGATTTTCTTTCGGGTGGTGAAGTACTCGATCATCTCGTAAATATCTTCGCCCTGCATCTCTGAGAACGTTCCCTGACAGAACTCAATCGCGTTCGATGGCGAGTCGACTATCTCGGTCAACCGCTTGTACGCAGCAAAGCTCCGCAGAGGCATCGCAATGCCGCCCAGTGGCGATATCGGCGGGTCCGTGGGGTGGATGCCGAGCCGGATACCCTCTTCTTCTGCGATGGGCGTGATGATCTTGATCCAGTACTCCAAATTCGCCCACATCTCATCTTCGGAGTACTCACGGTCGCTGGTGTTTGGCGACTGTTTGGCTATCTCGTAATCGAACGCCGTCGCCTCAGCCCCGCATCGGATCACGGCGTTCGGGCCGCGCCAGACCTGCGTCGGATTCCAGCCGTAGCCCAGTATCGGCACACCTGCCCGAGCGACATTGCGGACCGTGATGATCATCTTCTCGATCTGCTCATCGCGGCGAGGCCCACCCATCATGATGTCACCGTAGAAGCCCAGCGGGACGTTTTCCAGCGCTCCCAGCTTTAGTCCGGCACGCTGGACACGATTGCGGAGTTCCACAACGTCGTGGAGTTCCCACGTGCCGTCCGTGATCGGGATGTCCGCCCGGTTCAGCAGCACCTCACTGGCACCGTACTGAGCGGCGAACCGCAAAAACGTGGGGGTAGGCGATTGGAACTGCCCCAGGCCAACTCTCATACGTACTTCCTGTGAACTTCTTCAAGATCGAATCGGCCGTCTAAGTCATTGAGAATCCGAACGTTGGATTCCACTTCATCGGCACTGCGCATTCCAACCAGTGCAACGTCCACCATGGGGTCTGACAGCACGAACTGGAGCAGCGACGGCGAGTAGTCGAAATCATCGTCAGGGCGCACCATCTTCGCCCACTTCTGGAACATGCCTGAGGTGAGTGTGCGCATCGTCACCACGCCGATCCCGGCCTCGTGAGCCGCCACGATGCTTCCAAACGGCCGAGTAAATTCGTGGGCGTGAAGGTGGAGCACGTTGTAGCAAATCTGCATCACGTCAAAACGGCTTGACTCAATAAACCGGTACGTCGATCCGTTCTGGTTTTCAGTCGTGAATCCAAGGTGCCGAATCAAGCCTTCGTCACGCATCGACTCAAGCGTCGAGAGAATACCGTCTTCGTTGAGGATGTGGTCCGTCAGGTCGGAGGGGTAGTCGCCGCCGTGAATCTGAACGAGATCAAGGCAGTCGACGCGAAGGTTCTCTAACGATCGCTCAATTGAGGCGCGAGCGTCGGCCTCTGTGTGGCTCACCTTAGTAGCCAGGTAGATGGAACCTGTGTGGCCATCGAGCGCCTCACCAAAGATTCGCTCGCTATCACCGGCTCCGTACCCCGCAGCAGTATCGAAGTAAGTAACGCCAAGCTCCACCGCTCGCTGAATCGCCTCAACAACGCTGGTGCGTTGACCGCTATCGCTGGCCGAATACGGGTCAAGGTAGTTCGTCAGCCCCGCCGGCGCGCCACCGAAGCCAAGTCGGCTTACGGTGCGACCCGTGGCGCCGAAGTTAATTGATTCGAGCGAAGGTGCCGTTACCGCACCGCCTGCTTCTGGACTGACTCGATCATTGCCTGGATGTAGCCGTTGGCGAATGCGCGGCCTCGGTGGCCCCACTCGGTGTCGCCGTGGGTGTGTGGGACGTGGTCGTCCATGAAGAAGCCGTCGAAGCCGGTTTCGTAGTAGATTCCCATTGCCTTGTGCATGTCCACGTGGCCAGTGTTGATGAACTCCTCGTGGAACTTCGGTACCGGATTCGATACGTTGCGGAAATGGACGTAGAGAATCTTCTTGCGTTCGCCGAAGTATCGGATCATGTCGTAGATTCCACCGTCGGCCGCGTCTTCCATTTCGGAGAACGTTCCCTGGCAGAATTCGATGGCGTTGTTCGGAGACTCCACGATCTCCGTCAGGCGCTTGTAGGCATCAAACGAGCGTAACAGCTGCGGAATACCGCCCAGCTTCTCTACTGGCGGGTCGCAGGGATGGATGCCCAGCCTGATGCCCTCTTCTTCAGCGACGGGGGTGATGATCTTGATCCAGTACTCCATGTACTCCCACATCTCCTCTTCCGTGTACTCACGGTCGTGGGTCAGTGGTGATTCCTGGGCTATTTCATAGTCAAATGCTGCCGCCTCTGCGCCGGCGCGAATGTGTTTGGACGGAGTTCGCCAGACCTGCGACGGCATCCAGTTGTAGCCGAATATTGGGATCCCCGCACGTGCCATGTTGCGCACGGTGGCGATCATGTTCTCAATCTGTTCATCACGCTTCGGGCCGCCGAGCATGATGTGATCGTAAAAGGTAGAGGGAACGTTCTCGATAGCAGTTAGTTTGAGACCGAACTGTTCAACCGACTGACGTAACTTCACCAGGTCCTGAAGCTCCCAGCGGCCGTTACTGGCCGGAATGGCTCCTCTTCCCACGCGAATGTCAGTCGCACCGAACTGGGCGGCGTATTTTAGATACTCGGGCGTGACGACGTCACCGAGGCCAAAACCTACTCGCATGATCCGTTACCCACCCTTCTGGACAGCTTCAATGAGCGCCTGGATGTAGCCGTTTGCGAACGCCCGACCACGATGTTCCCAGGCGGTATCGCCGTCGGTGTGGGGGACGTGATCGTCGATGAAGAAGCCATCAAAATTGTGATCGTTGTAGATCTTCATGGCTTTGTACATGTCCACGTAGCCGGTGTTGATGAACTCTTCCTGGAACTTCGGCACCGTATCGCTGACGTTTCGGAAGTGGACGTAGAGGATCTTCTTGCGCGACACGAAGTACTCGATGGTGCGGTAGATGCCACCATCTGCGGAGTCGGCCATCTCGGAGAACGTTCCCTGACAGAATTCGATCGCGTTTGATGGCGAGTCGACGATCTCAGTGAGTCGCTTGTATGAGTCAAACGACCGCAGCAACTGCGGAATTCCGCCCAGTGGCGAGATTGGCGGGTCACACGGGTGGATGCCCAACCGAATGCCCTCTTCCTCTGCGATCGGTGTGATGATCTTGATCCAGTACTCCAGGTTGCCCCACATCTCCTCTTCCGTGTACTCACGGTCGTGAGTCAGCGGCGATTCCTGCGCGATCTCATAGTCG
>Ga0209403_10001004_pt1 | contig 38189 bp, 43 predicted proteins | sample ArcticOcean_MG_C_8_FD_187440 | JGI IMG/M metagenome (GOLD analysis project Ga0209403, IMG submission 187440) | Marine microbial communities from western Arctic Ocean - ArcticOcean_MG_CB11_86 (SPAdes) (version 2) | ecosystem: Environmental > Aquatic > Marine > Oceanic | place: Arctic Ocean...
TGAATAATATAATTAAGAGGAATTTAAATGGATAAGAGAATAGTTTATACAGGAGATAATGGTGTAGCCGCAGTTGTAATACCAACACCTGAGTATCTTGCTAATGGTGGTACGATTGAAGCTTTAATGGAAAAGTCTGTACCAGAAGGTGTTACTGATGCAAGCATACATAATGAAGATACGATACCTTCAAACCGTAGCTTCAGAAATGCGTGGACTACTACCAAGAGTTATTCTGTAACTGTTGACCTAGCAAAATCTAAAGACGTTGCTAGAGATAAAATTAGAGAAGCTAGAGACCCAGCGTTAGTAAAGCAAGATGTTGCTTACCAGAGAGCTGATGAAAGCGGTGATGCAGATGTTAAAGCCGCAGTCATAGCACGGAAAGTAGTATTACGTGATGCACCGTCTGATTCAAGGATAACAGATAGTGCAGATGTAGATGCTTTAGAAACTGCTATGAATACAATCGTAGATGAATGTAGTTCCTAGTGGTTGGGTAACAGTACTTACAGTATTTATCCCTATACTGTTTGCTTCTTTTATTTCTATGTGTTTATTAGTAGCATATAAGAGAGCTAACAGAGCAGACGGAAGACCTGAATTATCTTCTAGTCATATATTAATAAATCAATTAACAGTTGGTTTTGTATTAGGCTCATTAACTCAGTGGTGTCTAGGGGAGATAATATACCAAATAAGTAATGTTGCCACCAACGATATTAAGATGATGCTTCTGGCAAGTTTAAGTACAGGGATTTTATCACTTGCAATGTATCATGGGTTCAGGGGTTTCTTTAAAAAAAGAAGTCCAAGTATGTATAAATTTTTAACTGTTAAACATACACAAACAGCAGATGAGCTTGGACTATCAGGAGATTACTCAGACATGACCGTGCGTAATAGTAGTATTGGAAGCAACAGGAAAGAAGAAGAATGATTACACATTCACAAGAGGTGATTAAAGCTATCGATTTTATTACGTATTCTTGTTCAGGAGTCGCGTGTATAATGGCATACGTAAATCACTATTCCACAATTTTTGCTATACTTATAGCTTTTTGTTCTTTAGTGGTAAGCTGGGTTTATAAACATTTAGCGTATAGAAACGAAATAAAAAAACTTAAAGCTATGTTTGGAGAAGAAAAATGATTCAGATATTTTCAATACTAGGTGGTCTTGCAAAAACCTTCTTAGAAAATAAAGCAAAAGAATCAAACGCAAAACAAGAATTAAAAATAAGAGCTATTGAATCAACAGATTCGTGGGAACAATTACAAGCACAGGCTTCACAATCCAGTTGGAAAGATGAATGGTTTGTCATAGTATTATCAATACCTATGGTATGTGCTTTCATTCCTGACTTAGTTCCTTTTATTGAAAGAGGGTTTGAAGTTTTAAATAATATGCCTTCCTACTACAAAGCATTTTTAGGTGCGGCAATAGCGGCAAGCTTTGGGTTGAAGGGTTTAGCTACTTGGAGACAATAATGAAATTACAAGACTTAAGAGATTTATTTTGGGATATAGCAGAATCATTACCATCTATCATTTATTATGTTGGATTCTTCATAATGGGGCTAGTAGTAGGTTCTTGGTAAAATTCGACCTCCTTATTTCCGTTCTAAGCGTTTTAAAATTAAAGTTAATACTAGGACATCTCGGAATTTTACGGATAATCAATAACTTAGAAAGGATTCAGTATGGCTGGAAAAGGTAGTAAACGTAGACCAGAAGATAATAAATCATATAGAAAAAATTACGATAAGACTTTTAAAAATAAAAAGGGAAAATGAGAATGACCTATGAGAAAAAATGGATATCGTAAGTTCCCGTTATGGGAAATAATTTGGAAAGACCACAGTGCAGACGCAGGGTGGGTAGAGCCAGAAGATTTAGAAGAACCCAGCATAGTCGTAAGAACTGTTGGCTGGTTAGTTAAAGAAACTGAGGAGAGATACTTCTTAGTAACATCTTTAACTTCAGACAGGGGAATGGGTGGACTCAATGAGATATTGAAGCCAACCGTAATTCAAACAAAAGTGTTAAGGAAAACATACTAATGAGCAGTTTATGTTTATTAATTATAACAATTTGTTATGCAATAACATTTGTAGATTTACTGATAAAAGGAAATTATCCTTTGGGGTTTATGTTTGGTTTTTACGGTGCTAGTTGCGTATGCCTATACTTTGTAATGATGGGAGAAAAGACATGAGTTCAGCAACGGAAAATGAAATGGGTGAACTCCATGCTGTTATGGTAAAACGATTAACAGATAAAATTAAAAGCGGAGATGCTACTGAAAGAGATTATGAATGTGCTAGAAAATTACTTTCTGATTCTGGCATTGAAGCTTCTGCAAACAATAAGAAAATCAAAACATTAGCGAAGGTTGTTGACCTTCCTTTTATGACTGAAGATGCAATTAAAAATTGAAGAACAGAAGTGGATTGAACTATCTGAGGAAGAACAAAATTATATAATATCTGATTTTAGAAACTTCCTTTTTATGACATGGAAACATCTTGGATTACCTAGCCCAACTCCTGTTCAATATGATATTGCTGAATACATTCAACATAGTAAACGAAGAACTATAGTAGAAGCATTTCGAGGGGTAGGTAAATCTTGGATTACTTCTACGTTTGTATGTTGGTTACTTCTAAAAAATCCACAGTTAAAAATTCTGGTAGTGTCTGCCGCTAAAGATAGGGCTGATGCTTTCAGCACATTCACAAAAAGATTAATGTCTGAGATGCCTGTACTGAGACATTTATGCTCTAAGCGTGGACAGAGAGATAGTAATGTAGCTTTTGATGTAGCTCCTTCTTCTCCTGACCATGCACCCAGCGTAAAGTCTGTTGGTGTTTATGGGGCTTTGGCTGGTACTCGTGCTGATTATATTATCGCTGATGACATAGAGATTCAGAATAACTCTTTAACTCAATTAATGAGAGACAGGTTAAGTGAAGCTGTTAAAGAATTTGATGCTATATTAAAACCTAATGGTTATATTAAATACTTAGGTACACCACAGACTGAGATGTCTATTTATAACGTCTTAGAAGAACGTGGTTATGAGATACGAGTTTGGTGTAGTAGGTATCCTAAATCTAAACAAAGAGCTTTATATGGTAACAGGTTAGCTCCTTTTATATGTGATAACCTAGATAAGAAAACTAAGTTAGCTAACTCTAAGTTTCATGATAAGTATGGTTCTCCGACAGACCCAGACAGGTTTGACGAGAAAGACTTATTAGAACGCGAGGCTAGTTATGGTCGTTCTGGGTTTGCACTACAGTTCATGTTGGACACTACTATTAGTGATGCCGACAGGTATCCATTGAAACTAAGCGACTTAATGATAATGGGTACTACTGTAGAGAATGCTCCTATAAAAGTTGTCTGGGGTAGCGGAGTTGACCAAATAATAAATGATATACCAAACGTAGGATTAGCTGGAGACAGACTACATAGACCTGTGTTTGTAGCTAAAGACTTTACTGAGTTTACTGGTGCGTGTATGTTCATTGACCCATCTGGTACTGGCACAGATGAGACAGCATATTGTGTAGTTAAAATGCTAAATGGCTTCTTATATGTGAGACGTAGTGGTGGATTCTTAGTTGGTTATGAAGACCATGTTTTAAAAGCATTAGCTGAGATTGCTAAAGAAGAAAAAGTTAATTTCATAGGTGTCGAAGATAACTTTGGTGATGGTATGTTCACCAAGATATTTACACCTTTCTTACATAAGATAAACTATCCAGTTACTATTGAAGGACACAAGGTTACTACCCAAAAAGAAGCTAGAATAATTAGCACCTTAGAGCCTGTAATGAACCAACACAGATTAGTTATAGATGAAGATGTAGCTAAGAATGATTTAAAAGCTACTGATGCTAAGTATCAATTATTCTATCAACTAACAAGAGTAACGAAAGAACGAGGAGCTTTAATTAAGGACGATAGGTTAGATGTTCTAGCACAAGCGGTTGCGTATTGGACAGCTCAAATGGACAAGGACGTAGACACAATCGAGGAACAACACCATAATACACTCCAAGAATTAGAACTTAAAAAGTTTGTAGAGAGTTTTGGTGGTAGACATAAAGAACCTAATTGGACTGATGCACTTTAAAGTATCCCTCTATTTATGAGAGGCATATATGAATTTCTTCACGAAGATTATCATGATTACATTCTTAGTGATTTTAAACACACATGGAGAAACACCTGAGAAGTATGAACCTAATAAAGACTATAGGTTTAGCACTCAGTTAAATCTTTGTATGTTTACAGCAGACATATCTGAAGGAACACAGATAGCTAGACAGACACACCCAGACCATACCATTGAACAAGCCATCTTTATTGTAACTCAAGTTTTACAAAAGGACAGGAGAAGCAAATGGTATATTCTTAAAATACAAACGATAATGATGGACACATGGGCAAATATGCCTGTGTCTATTACACCCAGTTCTGTTTTCTATAAGACTTATAATAAGTGTATAGAAGATAGGAAAACCACTCCTGTAGAAGTAGACTTATATTTCTAGGAGTACTCGCTTAATATAAGGAGGATATAATGACCTTTATAGATATACCTAAACTAACTAATCGTACTATTGGATTTGATAGTTTATTTAATGAATTATCCAGTATGGATTATTCTGCTCCAGCCTATCCACCTCACAATATAGTAAAGGATAAGGACGGGAAATATGTAGTAACTGTAGCTGTTGCTGGCTTTCCAAAGGACAGCTTAAAAGTAGTTGTTAAAGATTCTATCGCAACCATTTCTGGTGAAAAGGAAAAGGTTGATTCTGAGTTTGTATACAAAGGAATTGGTGCTAGAAATTTTAGATTATTTTTTAGATTATCTGAATATACTGAGGTTGAATCCGCAGATTTAGTTGATGGTATTCTGTCAATAGTATTTTTCCAAAATCTTCCTGAAGATAAGAAAGAAAAAGTTATAACTATTGGTTAGAATGCATCTTAAAATGCCCTTAGAATCCCCCTAATTCGTTCTTAGGGCATTTTATTTTACTATTTGTACCTACCCTACCTGATTTTTATTACAAAATTCTGAGAAGGTATTGATTTATAAAGGCGCGCGAAAACCCCCCGCGAACATTTTTATCCGCGAAACGCGGGCGATTCCTCAAAATATTGGGCGGCGGTCGACTTATCCACCGCTAGCGTTTCCTTTGTTGCTGTAATTGCTGTGGATAAATAGGATTACATAACCTATTGATACGCGGCATTCATTTAATTAGCGCGGTCATTTTGATATTTGTTTTTTTTCTGGTTTATAAGAGAGAGGGAGTGTATCGGTTCACATTTTTAATTTGCTATATATAGTATGCGCGTGTAAATTCTTTTATTTTGTCTGGCAATAAGTCGGACGCTTACTATAAAGGAGCTTTACATGATTATATTAAACGATGTTTTTAACCATGAAAATTATCTTAAAATATTCAACGATAGAAACGATACAATATTGTTATCAAGTTTTAGTTATCAGATTGGAATGGCGTTTAGAATTCGTAACTACGATATCGATGAAGATGACATTACTGTACAACTAGAAATGCCAAACGATACGAATAAGTTTAAATGGTTCACGTTTTTAAACTTGCTGACTGCTAAACATAATTCAGGTCAATCAATGCTGATTGATAGTATCAAAGACAACGAGAATGATTTGTCACGGATAGGCTCAACAACGTTCAGTGCTGACATACCAAGTCGCGTTATTGGTCAACCTAACCTTGTCGAATACTTTGCAAGTGAAAAAGATTTGAAACGTGGCAAGCGTACACAGATTAAAATTGGTAAATATATCCGTTCACGTTTTGCCAACATGAGTGATGAACGTATTGCGGAATTTTCAAATGTATATACGGATAACAACCACGCGCTTGAAATTCGTTTCACATGTTCAGCAGAAAAGATTGTCGAGATATATGGACGGCAATCAATGCGGAGCTGTATGACTAAAGGTGAACAAATATCTCATAAGGTAGATGGTGTACTAACTCATTGTTGTGCGGTCTATGGTGACACAGGTCACGCAGATGTGTTTTTAGCTTATGGCATACGTGGTAATAAGATAAACAGTCGTGCATTGATTAACATGCCTGAAAAAAAATTCAATACTGTCTATGGTGATATTTCATTAAAACGTGGGTTAAAATCATTGGGATTTATTCGCGGTGATTTGGAAAATTGTAACATTAGAAAACTAAAGACGGACAATGGTGACATTTTAATGCCTTACATAGATGGTGAAAATCGGTTAGTAGATAAAGGAGATTATTTTATAATATCCTGTGATGATGATGCAGATTGTCAAGCAAGTGACATCGGTGGGTTAGCTGAATCTTACTACCCAGAAAATAATCATGATTATTACTGTGAGAATTGTGATGAGGGTATTGACGAGGAATCCGCGCGTGAAACTCGTGGCGGTTTTATGGTGTGTGTTAATTGTTGTGAACGTAACTACTATTACTCTGATTGGTCAAACCAATATATCGACTGTGATAGTTCCACGTATGTACAGATGTTAGATGCGAATGGTGATTTCGATGGTGAATATTATATCCATGAAAATGATTATGAGGATTTTATGGACAGTCATGTTTATGTCGAAATTTTTGATGGTACTATGACAACAGACACATTTAATCTTTACAGTGACAACGAAAATATTATTAACAATTAAGAGGATTTTTTATATGACATTAGTACAATTATTTTTAATCTTTTTGCCGTTGGTGTTTTTAATTTTTATGGATTTGTTCGACTTTTAAAAGTTTAAAAAACCAACACTAAAAACTCTGATTAATTTCATTAGTCGGAGTTTTTTTTCGCCTACTATAAATAAAATGTTCGCCAAAAATTCTCCTTAAAAATTCCCTTTAATACTGTAAAGGTTACGCGCCATATATATGCGCCATTGCTGACTGTAAATAAATAGCTACAGTGCGCTTTTTAATGTCATACAACGATTTTCTACTAACTAGGTATATCCAACTATCAATACAATATAGAATGCCGCTAACAAGCAATGAGGACGATTTTTAGCTGTTGTATAAATGAGACACAATGGTTACAGGTAGCCAAACCTAGTAAAATCAATCACTTATTGACAAAGTGTTGTTTTTATGCTACAATATGTAACGAATCGAGAATTATACAAATTTTATTCCAATCTTATCCACATTTTTCTCGGAACGGAAAGTTATCCACAATTTTTTTTAATTTTGTGGATAAAACCTGTTCTCGTTTTTAACAAGTAGTGGGCTGGGCTGGGAACATTTAAAATTCATAGGGGTTACAATTATGGGTAAATATAAGGAGAGTAATTAACACATTTTTAAACAAACTACAATTTAAGCGTACTGTAGATTCAACTGATGGGTTAGCAGATATATTAAGTTATATGCGACCACACAACAGTAGGATTGAACGTAAGTTTATTGCTAGGTTCATTGATTCAGTTAAGGGAATGAAACAAGATTCATTTGGCAACAGATATATATTTGTTGGTAAGAATCCTGACACTATGTTCTCTTGTCATACGGACACAGTACATAAACATGGCGGTAAACAGAAAGTATATGTAGATACATTTCAAGGTATGATGTATACAGACGGAAAACAATCTAACTGTCTTGGTGCTGACGATGGTGTTGGTATCTGGATTATGCTTAAAATGATTGCAGAGAAAAAGACTGGTCTATACATTTTCCATAGAGGAGAAGAAGTAGGTGGTCTTGGTTCTAGTTGGATAGCTGAACATAATCAACTGTTATTCTCACATATCACTAAAGCCATTGCTTTTGATAGGAAAGGATATACTGATGTTATTACATATCAGGGTAGTTCCAGATGTTGTAGTAATATCTTTGCTGACGACCTAGCTATTAAATTAGGTATGGGGTACAGAGCAGATGAAGGTGGGCTATTTACGGACACAGCTAACTATACTATGCTCATACCTGAATGTACTAATATAAGTGTAGGTTATGATTTTCAACATACAGCCAGTGAAACACAAAACTATGTATTTGCTAAAGATTTATTACATAGAGTATTAGAGATTGATTTCAGTGCTTTACCTGTAGCTAGGAAAACCACAGATATTGACGACTTATTTAGCTCTACTGGTTATGGTACTGGATATAATTCTAGTTATGACCATTTCGATTTCAGTGATGAACCAGATGCTATAGCAATTGAAGTTCCTCAATTTAGAACTCAGGTGGAAGCGAGTGAATTTGCTTGGAAATATCCTGAAGTTATGGCTGAGGAAGTAATTGACTTACAACGAAAAGTTGCTAAAATGGAAAAGCTGGCTAATAGAAAAGCTCAACATAGAGCTGACGCTTATCTTAAACATATGAGTGGTGTATAATATGATGAACCTTCGTGAAGCTATTAGAAAAACCATGCTAGAACACTATCAACCTAGAGGCTCTAGGAATTTAAAACAACTATCGTCTCTAGGTAATATATTAGAAGAACATATAGGCTCAAGTACTGAGCTGAGTAGTATAGATGATGCTTACATAGATAAACTAATGACTAAACTGTTGAAAGCTAAAAACAGTAATGCCACTATTAATCGTAAGTTATCACTACTCAGTAAAGTGCTTGGGCTTGCTGTGTTTAGATGGAAGGAGTTAGATAAGATGCCTATTATAGAGAGGCTACCAGAGACTCCTTCAAGAATAGCTTGTTTCAGTAAACAAGAAGAACAAGATATTATTATGGCTTGTGAAGATACAGTATTCCAAGAGTTTATTACTATACTATTTGGTACTGGTTTTCGTAACAGTGAGCTGACAGGTTTACAAATAGCTCCTGTAGATGTAGACATAATAAGGAGCAGAGAACGTAAACGAGCATACGGGGTAGCTGAAGCTGATGTTAAAGCTGGCACTATTACTGTATGGGGTTCTGTATCTGGAACTAGGTCAGGCAGTAAAACAGGTAATACAAGAACTATACCTATGACTATACCAGTCCAGACTATTCTAAGTAAATATTATAAACTCGGAGTAAAGACTCCGTTTGATATAAGTGACTATTACATTAACAGACAATGGTTACTTGTTAGGAATAAGCTAGGTAGAAGTAATGACTCTGGGTTTATTCCATATACTATTAGACATACTGTAGCTACTAGGCTATGGGAGAAGTCAGGGGATATATACTTAGTAAAAACGTGGTTAGGACACTCAAGTATTAAAACTACTGAGAGGTACACCCACGTATCAGGGAGTAAGCTAATGGAAGCTAAGAAATACTTAGATTAATTCAAAGTATCCCATACAAGAGGCTACTTAGAATGTTCTTAGAATATTCTTAGATTTACTTCTTACTTCATTCTTACTATATTCTTATACTAAGAATTAATTATAACAATATACTAGGGGATATTATGTATTTACACCCAATAGAAGATTACGAAAGACAATTAGAGCTTGAAAAAGAAGCTATTGATATGGGTCGTAAGCAGTATCTTGAGAATAAGGGTAAAACACAAGAATCAGACTTACCACCAGCTCAGAAAATTATGAATGACTCAGTTATCCTCCTCACTGAGTCTATTTCTGACTGGATTGTCTCAGTCAAAGTGGGCAGAGCTAATAGGAATGCTAGTCAGGTAAGACTCCTAGAATCATTCTCAGGAGATTATGAGACAGTTGCTTATATAGCTACTCGTGAGTGTATTAATCATCTTATACGAGATATTACACTTACCAGACTAGGTTCTATTATTGGTAAAAAATTAGAACAACACCTGACGTATGAGAAACTACGTGAGGAACACTACGGTTTACATTTTAAATTAACTAAACAACTACGTCATACTAATTCTGAAAGACACAGACGACGTGTTGTTATGCATACTATAAATAAGTCTGGATTAACAGAAGTTAAATGGAATGCCAGAGATAGAGATTCTGTGGGTATCCGTTTAGTTTACTTATTTTCCAAATGTTCAAATTTAATAGAGATTAAAAGACAACGCAACTTTAAGAAGGGAGCTAGAAAGTTTCGCTCTAGTTATATTGTTGCACCAACTGATGCTACTGTTGAGTATCTTGAAGAAGGACATGAGAAGTTTTCTTTAATGACTCCTACTCATATGCCTATGTTAATACCACCAAGAGAATGGACATCAAGCTCTGGTGGTGGCTATCTTAATCATGATGCTTTTAAACTAAAGTTAGTTAAAGGTAGTAACTATAACTACATGGAAGAAATTGATAATACTGATATGCCAGAGGTGTACTCAGCTATCAATGCTATCCAACAAACAGAATGGCGAATAAATAAATCTGTATATAAAGTAATGAAACAGGTATGGGAAGAAGGCGGTACTCTTGGTAAACTTCCAAGTAGAGAAAAGAAACCTTTACCGACGTGTCCTCAGAATCCACAGGAAAATCCTGAGAAATTTAAAAATTGGAAACGTGAAGCCGCTAAAATATACGAGGAAAATATTCGTACAGTATCCAAGCGTATTGGCATGGGTAATAAATTATGGTTGTCTCAGAAGTTCTTAGATGAAGAAAGATTTTACTTTGTCTGGACTATGGACTGGAGACAACGAGCTTATCCACTTGCTAATATGGTTAATCCACAAGCTGATGATTCAGGCAGAGCATTATTACAATTCTCTAATGGTAAAAAACTTGGAGAAGATGGTGTCTATTGGTTAGCTATCCATATCGCTGGATTATTTGGTATTGATAAATGTTCTTTTGATGAACGGGTTAAATGGGTTTATGATAATAATGAACTACTGTTAGATTCAGGAATGAATCCAATGGACGGGGAAAGATTCTGGTCAACCGCTAAGAAACCTTATAGAGCATTATCCGCTTGTTTTGAATGGTTAGGTGCGAGCATAGCTGGAGAAGATTTTGTTAGTCATCTACCTATTGACTCGGACGGTTCATGTAATGGTATCCAGAACTTCTCAGCTATGTTATTAGATGAGATAGGTGGTAAAGCTGTGAACTTAGTTCCAGCCGATAAGCCACAGGATATTTATACTGAAGTTCAAATGGCTGTTACTAATAAGCTTAAGAACATGAAGGACGAGGATTTTGCAAAGGTATGGGAAGATAGAGTATCAAGAGATATTGTTAAACGACCATGTATGACACTAGCTTATGGCTCGTCTCGTTATGGTATGTGTAACCAAATATTAGAAGAAATTAAAAAATACAAAGCTGATGAAGGTATAAATTATTTACCAGATTACGTAGATGAAAATAAAGCTTGTGAATTTCTATCTAATATCGTCTATGATACTATTGGTGATGTGGTTGTTGCGGCTAGGAAGGCTATGGATTGGTTACAGGAAGTAGCTAAAGTGGCAAGTGAACATCAACTACCAATTCGTTGGGAAACGGCTGTAGGGTTTCCTGTAAGCCAAGCTTATTATGATAATGTAAGTAAGAGGTTACAACTGAATTTTGGAAAACAAAAATTTAGACTGAGATATAATCAACAGTCATCAAAGTTATCCAAACGTAAACAGATTAGTGGAATATCTGCTAACTACGTTCATTCAATGGACGCGGCACACATGATGTCCACTGTCAATATGTGTATGGTTAATGATATAGAAGATTTAGCTATGGTTCATGACTCGTTTGGTACACACGCTTGTAACTGTACTTCTTTATATAACATATTAAGATATACATTCGTAAAACAATACTCAGTTGATAGGCTTGAGTTATTCAGAGAACAGATACTAGAACAGCTACCAGATGAACTGGGGGTAAAAATACCTCCTGTACCACAAAAGGGTAAGCTTGACATATCAACAGTTATGGAGTCGGAGTACTTTTTTGCTTAAAGTATCCCACTTAGGAGAAGATTAATGAGTTACTTTATAAGTATGTTACTTCTATGTATGGCTCTGCCAACTCAATATTTATATGACTATGAAATACGGACTGAGATTATTAATACTGTTGTACATAGCGCAGAAGAACATAATAATGTTTCTTCAGCTCTGTGCGATATAAAATTACTTCATTCTATTGGTGAAGTAGAGCAACATAAACGGCATCTTGAAAGTGATAAGGCTAATAAGGGTATATGTGTAACTGCCGCGTGTATATGGAAATAGGAGTATTTAATGAAGAATTTAACTGATGCTATAAACTTTGCCAGTATGAAAGGTACAGTTGAGTGTGCCTTCAGGATAATTCATGGTGTACAACACCACAAGATAGTAGGAGAACGAGTTTTAGCTATGGCTTGTGTGTTTGTATTGTTATGTGAAAGATTTAATATCTGTCCTAGAGAAGTTATTGGTAAAGCTGAAAGGTTTATGAAAGATACTGATAAAGTTACATACGTTACCCAGATTAGTGCTATTAAAGAATACCTTAATAAAGAAATGCATGAGGACATAAGATAATGGTACATGAATTTAAGACTCAACTTATAATAGAGGCACGGTTACTGTACGAAAGAGATATACCTTTACCAACAGACCTACACGCTACAATGTTAGAGCATGGGATTGATGTAGAGGCACTACTAAAAAGTTTTGATAAAAAAAAGAGGGAAACTAGATGACTAGACGATATTTTAATACACCAAAAGGAATAGCAATTTATCCAAGCTTGCAAAAGCCTAATGATAAATTTAATAAATTTCAATGTAATTTAAAAGTTTCAGATAGTGAAGAATTAAAAGAATTTTTAGCTATCATAGATGGGAAATGTGAAACCATCAGAGATGAAACAATACAGGCTTTAAATGAGAGAGCTGAAAATGCTACTACTGGAGCTGAGAAAAAGAGAGTTAAAGAATCAATTAGCAATTTAGCTGTTAATAAACCATACACAGAAAATGTTGATGACAATGGTGATGTGATAGCTGGCGAATGGGTTTTAAAAACTAGCTGTCCAGCAGAAGGTAAAAGCAGACAAGGTACTGTATACCAAAACAAAGTTGCTGTGTTTGATTCTACTGGTAAACCATTTCCAAAAGACATTGATGTCTGGGGTGGCTCTGAAGTAATCCTTCAGGTTGAACCACGTATGTATTATGTGGCTGGTATATCTAAATGTGGTGTAAGCTTAAGATTACGTGCCGCACAGATAATTGAATTAGTATCTGGTGGTAAAGGAAACGCTGATAGTTATGGCTTTTCAACACAAGAAGGTTATTCAGCACCAGAAGAAGATGCCACAGTTAAAGACACAAAACCACTCGAAGTCATGGACGACTCGAAAGATGACTCAATCGACTTCTAAATTACGCTTCCGTATTCCAGTAAACCCAGTACCAGCGAGTAGACCTAGAGTTACTCGTTGGGGGGTTTACTACGGAAAACGACATACACAATATGTTAAAGAGTGTGCTGTGTTCTTCAAAACATTTCGAGTATTAAAAACTTTTGATACACCAGTCGAAGTAGGGCTGTCCTTTCTTGTATCAAAACCTAAAACAACTAAACGACTATTTCCCATAGGTGATGTAGACAACTACTGTAAGTTGGCTCTTGATGAACTTGTCAAATGGAAAGTTCTAAAGGACGACGACCTAGTGTTACGTCTGTTTTCAGATAAAGGATTCGCAGATGAAAATTCTGCGGTGGGTACTTATGTTGTAATAAACCATATAGGATAAATATGACTATGAAAAAAATCATCAATGCAAAGTATATTGTTGTGCATTGTTCAGCTACTAAACCTGATATGTATGTCGATGGAGAAATGATTGACAGATGGCACAGGGAACGTGGCTTTTTAAAGATTGGTTATCATTGGGTTATTCGTCGTGACGGAACTTTTGATAAAGGCAGAGAAATTGATGAACGCGGAGCGCACGTTAGAGGATTTAATTCTGTTTCGGTAGGGGTGTGCTTAGTAGGTGGCATAGATGAAGAAGGTAAACCAGATAATAATTTTACCAACGAACAATTTGAGTCTCTTAATGAGATTCTTGCCGCTTGTAAACAAACCTACCCTAAAGCAGAGATTTTAGGACACAGAGATTTACCAAGAGTAAAGAAAGCGTGTCCATCATTTGATGTTAGGGAGTGGTTAAAAAATAGATGAGATTACCAACACAATACCAAGATTTTATACACTTAAGTAGATATGCACGTTATTTAACTTCAGAAAGTAGAAGGGAGACATGGGAAGAAACAGTAGAGAGATACTGTAATTTTTTTAAACAAAAATTTAATAACAAAATTGATATGTCAGAAATACGTGAAGCAATACTTAAACAAGATATTATGCCTAGTATGCGTTGTCTTATGACGGCTGGTAAAGCGTTATCCAGAGATAATGTTGCTGGGTTTAATTGTTCTTACTTACCTGTTGATAATCCTAGAGCCTTTGATGAAACACTATATATTTTGACGTGTGGCACAGGTGTGGGGTTTTCAGTTGAGAAACAATTTGTAGATAAACTACCAGTAGTATCAGAAGAATTTCAAGAGACTGGTACAGTAATACACGTTGCAGATTCTAAAATGGGTTGGGCTGTGAGTTTCAGAGAACTTATTTCTTTACTTTATTCAGGACGAGTACCCACTTGGGATACTTCTAAGGTTCGTAAAGCTGGAGAAAGATTAAAAACTTTTGGTGGTCGGGCAAGTGGTTCTGCACCATTAGAAAATTTATTTAATTTCACAACTCAAATTTTTAAAAATGCGGCTGGTAGAAAATTAAACAGTTTAGAATGTCATGATATATTATGTAAGGTTGGAGATATAGTTGTAGTAGGTGGTGTCCGTAGGTCTGCTTTAATATCATTATCAGATTTAACAGACGATAGAATGAGAATTGCTAAGTCTGGTGCTTGGTGGGAACAAAATCAACAACGAGCATTAGCAAATAATTCTGTTGCATATGAAAGTAAACCTGACATGGCACAATTTATGTTTGAGTGGCAAGCTTTATATATGAGCCATTCTGGAGAACGTGGTATTTTTAATCGTCAAGCGGCTAAAAAGTTTAGTCCAGAACGTAGAGATACAGAATGGTTATTTGGTACTAACCCATGTTCAGAGATTGTATTGAGACCTAATCAGTTTTGTAATTTATCTGAAGTTATAGTACGTCCAGAAGATACATTAGAAAGTTTAAAAACTAAAGTGAGGCTTGCAACTATTGTAGGTACTATGCAGGCAAGTTTAACAGATTTTAGATACCTTCGTTCTGTGTGGAAAACAAATACAGAAGAAGAAGCTTTACTTGGTGTATCACTTACTGGAATTATGGATAACAAAACATTAAGTTCAATTAATGATAAAGCAAAACACTGGTTAAAGGAGTTAAAGAAATATGCTATTGAAATTAATGCTAGTACGGCTAAGAGTTGTAATGTTAATAAAAGCTCTGCTATTACGTGTGTCAAACCCAGTGGTACTGTTAGTCAACTTACTAATAGTGCTTCTGGTATCCACCCTCGTCATAACAGCTATTACATAAGAACTGTACGACAGGATAATAAAGACCCACTTACTGTGTTCATGAAAGATAAAGGTTTTATCCATGAGCCAGCAATAGGAAAAGAAGATTCAACTACTATATTTTCTTTCGCTATGAAAAGCCCAGACGGAGCTATCATGCGTGATAAGAAAACAGCTATTGAACAATTAGAACATTGGTTAATGTTCCAAGAGTCGTGGTGTGAGCATAAGCCTTCCATAACTGTATATGTTAGAGAACATGAATGGCTACAGGTGGGTGCTTGGGTGTATGACCATTTCGAAATTATGAGTGGTGTCTCCTTTTTACCTTACGATAATGGAAACTATAAACAAGCTCCCTATACTGATTGTAACAGGAAAAAGTTTTTAGATGTTAAGAAGAAAACACCTGTGGTTGATTGGGGTGACCTTATGGAGACTGAAGATAATACAACAAGTAGTCAGGAGTTAGCCTGTACTGCTGGGTCGTGTGAAATATGAGAAACAAAGAACGAGTAGTATATAAGACAGCCATGAGACTTGCATTTGAAAAAGCTGGGTTGTTTGTTAAAAATAATGCTGGAAAATATGTACGTAAAAAGATGTGGAATGTAACTAGAAAGGGGGTTAAATGACAAAACATGAAAATTCAGAATTTATTCAACACGAACCCTGTCCTTCATGCGGTAGCAAAGATAATCTTGCGCGTTATGATGATGGTCATGGTTTTTGTTTTGGTTGTGGTCATATTGACCGCGTCTCCGATAATATTTCTGACATCAGCAGTGTACGAGATGTACAGAAAACTAGACGAAGTGAATACTTCAATGGGGAATATGCCAGCATTTCAAAAAGAAATCTTTCCGAAGATACCTGTCGTAAATTTGGTTATCAGGTGGGTACGGATAAAAGTGGTCAGCCTGTACATATTGCTAATTACTATGATGAGAAAAATGCTGTCGTTGCTCAGAAGATAAGGTGGAAAGATAAAAAGTTTATCTTTATAGGTGAAACCGATAAGGTTGGTTTATATGGGCAACACCTTTGGAGAGATAAAGGTAGGAAAGTTGTGGTTACTGAGGGTGAGATTGATTGTCTCAGTGTATCGCAAGCACAGGGTAATAAATATCCTGTGGTCTCTATACCTACTGGTGTGAAAGGTGCTAAGAAAATTTTAAAACAAGAACTTGAATGGCTTGAGGGTTTTGATGAAGTTATTCTTATGTTTGATAATGATGAAGTGGGGATAGAAGCCGCTAAAGATTGCGCACAATTATTCTCGCCTAGTAAATGTAAGATAGCAAAACTACCAGCGAAAGATGCAAGTGAACTACTTGCTGATAACAGGGTTAAAGATATTATAGAAGGTGTATGGGGTGCAACATCTTATAGACCAGACGGAGTTATCTGTGGTGATGAATTAAAAGATGAAATAGATAAGCCTATTGAATGGGGATTATCTTATCCTTATGAAAGATTAACTACTTTAACTTTTGGTATACGACCTAATGAGATAATTACATTAGGTGCTGGTACTGGTATGGGTAAAACAGAGTTGTGGAAAGAGATAGCCACACACATAGGAGTAGAGCATAAGCAAAATGTAGGTATGGTTTTTCTTGAAGAACAGATAACTGATACTGCGTTAGGCATTATGGGTAAACATTCTTCTATACCTTTCCATCTACCAGACACACAATATACAGAAGAAGATAAAAACAAAGCTTTTAATGAAACATTAAAAACTGGTAGGTTTTTCTTCTATGACCATTTTGGTTACATGGATTATAATTCTATTAAGTCACGACTTAGGTATTTAGTTGTGTCTTGTGGTTGTAAGTATCTTTTCTTAGACCATATCACTGCGTTAGTAACAGGACATGACGGAGATGAACGACGTGAGTTAGATAGAATAATGACAGACCTAGCTTCAATGGTTAGGGAATTAAAATTTACTTTGTTTTTAATTTCACATCTTTCTACCCCTGACGGTAAACCACATGAAGAAGGTGGTAGGGTTATGTTAAAACATTTCAGAGGTAGCAGAGCTATTGGTCAGTGGTCTAGTTTTGTTGTAGGGTTAGAACGAAACCAACAAGATGTTGATACAGAAGCTAGACATACAACAACATTAAGAATATTGAAAGATAGATACACAGGAAGAAGTACTGGAGAATGTCTATATCTAGGTTATTCACCAGAAACAGGACGATTAACTCCTAAAGATAATTGTCCATTCCAAGATGAAACTGGGGGGGAATCCAATGTTATATTTTGATATTGAAACAGATGGGTTACTCCCAGACTTAACTAAAATACATTGTTTAGTTATTGTTAAAGATGAAATGACTTATAGATTTAATGGTAAGTCTATTCAACTTGGTTTAGAAATGTTAGAACAGCATAAGGATAAAATTTGTGGACAAAATATTATTGGTTTTGATATACCCGTAATACATAAACTATATCCAGATATAAATTTAAAACTAAATCGAGTTGTAGATACTTTAGTTTTATCCAGAGTTTTGTTTCCTAATCTTAAAGAGATTGATTATGAAAAGAAAGCTTTAAATAAAAATTATGAGTTAGAATCTAAAAACTTTGGAAGTCATTCTTTAAATTCGTGGGGGCAACGATTAGGTTTTCCTAAAGATGACTATGCGAATAGAATGGCTGAACAAGGTATTGATGCTTGGGCAGAATGGTCTGAAGAAATGGAAGATTATTGTGTACAAGATGTTAAACTAACAAAACATTTATATGAAAAAACTCTTGAGACTAAAGAATTATCTACAGACTGTTTTACTTTAGAACATGAGGTAGCTGATATAATAATACGACAGAGCTTATATGGTTTTACTTTTGATGTTAAGTCTGCTGTTAAATTATATGGTATGCTCTCTGAAAAGAGACAGATACTATCATCAGAACTTAAAGAAATGTTTGGTAGTTGGTATGTTAAACAGCCTGACTTCATACCCAAAAGAGATAACAATAAGAAGGGTTATGTAAAAGGAGTTCCTGTACCAAGACAAAAGTTAGTAGAATTTAATCCTAACTCTGGAGACCACAGAGCTAAGATGTTAATTGATAATTATAATTGGAAACCTGTAGATTTTACGCCCTCTGGGAAACCAAAGGTAGATGAAGCGGTACTAAGTAAACTTGATTATCCTTGCATACCTTCAATTCTTGATTACATGGTAGTAGAAAAAAGAATTGGACAACTAGCTGAAGGAAACAAAGCTTGGCTTAAGTTAGAAAGGAATGGGAGATTACACGGACACGTAAATACAAATGGTGCGGTCACGGGAAGAATGACACACCAGAATCCCAATCTAGCTAATGTCGTTGCAAGTTATAGTTTATACGGAAAAGAGTGCCGTTCTTTATTTACCGTTCCCACAGGGCATTTGCTTTTGGGTTGTGATGCCGAAGGGCTGGAGTTACGAGCGTTAGCGCATTATATGGCGGTCTTTGATGGTGGAAAATACGCTGATACGGTCATTTTAGGGAGTAAAGAAAAAGGAACAGATGCTCATTCAGTCAACCAAAGAATAATAGGACTCAACAGTAGAGATACTGCTAAGACTTGGTTCTATGCTTTTATATATGGTTCTGGAAATGTAAAGTTAGGTTCTATAATACATGAAGATAAAAAACTAACTGGTAAACCTAGTGAAGCAACATTAGCAAAACTTGGCGCGGCATCAAGAGCTAAGCTTTTACAAAGTTTACCAGCTTTAGATAAGCTAACTAAATTAGTACAGAAAAGATTTAGTGAACGTAAATACTTAATCGGTTTAGACGGAAGAAGGTTATATTGTAGGAGTAATCATTCAGCATTGAATACCCTTCTTCAATCTGCTGGTGCTGTCATTATGAAAAAAGCATTGTGTATATTGGATAATGATTTACGTACTGTTAATGGATATAGGAATGGGCTTGATTATGAGTTTGTTGCTAATGTTCATGATGAATTTCAAATAGAAGTTAAAGAAGAATTAGCTAATGATTTCTTTTTGGTAGCTAGTGCCTCCATTAAAAAAGCGGGGGAGCATTATAATTTTAAATGCCCACTATCAGGAAGTTGTGTTGTTGGTAAAAACTGGTCGGAGACACACTAATGAGTAAATTTAATAATGATTCTAAATTCGATATAGATTTAAAATATGGTAAAGTAAAAGAAAAAGAAGTAGCTGATATGTTAGAAAACTCTACCATAGAAGTTAAAACAGAACGAGGACAATGGTTAAACACAGGTAATATTGTTATTGAGTATGCTTGTTATGGTAAACCTTCTGGCATAAGTAACACCAAAGCAGATTTTTGGTTTCATAACTTAGCATTAAAAGATGGTAACTTTTGTTCTCTTGTGTTTCCTGTGGCTACATTAAAGAAATATGTATTAGAAAATAAATTACGCACAATAAGCGGTGGAGATAACAATGCCGCACAGATGTACCTTGTTCCGTTAAAGGAATTATTTGATTCTAAAAATATACAGGGATTAATATAATGAAAGACAGTGAATCATCTTTTATAATTATAGTTTTAGTATGTGGGATAATTATTTTAGTTGGGCTATTAGACGCTACACGAAGATTAAATGAAAAGAATGCTGTGGACTGTTTGTTTGAACAAGCTAGAGAACAGAGAGAACAAGATTGGTCATTACAAGATTTATATAATCCGACAGGGGTGTGGTGTTTACCTACAGAATATACCGTTGTTCCTGTGGACTGTCAGTGGTATAGTAAATATGCTAACTAGGAAAGTTCTTTACTGTGACGGTAGAAGAACTACCAACCCAGAATTGATAGAGGACTTTGAAGATGAATTTGAACAGTGGGTATTTTACTGGTCTTTAATCATGGAACAGTCAGTTATAACACTTCATTAAAAATTTGACCTTCTGAGAGTCGTTATAAGAGCTTTCAAATAAACATTGATGCTACAGCATCTACCTTTTTAACCAACTTTCAACAACTTAGGTGATACATGAAAACTACTTTAATTTTAGACGGGGATATTATCGCATACCAAAGTGCGGCAAGCAGTGAAATAACAGTCGACTTTGATTGTTGTGGTGGATTATGCTGTGAGAGTTACCCAGACTTATTAGAAGATAAAATAAAATCTATAATATTAGATTGGATATCTCCAATTAAACATTTTGATAATATATTAATTGCAATAACTAACAAAGAAAAGAAAAATTGGCGAAAAGATATTTATCCTGAATATAAAGCTAATAGAAAAGATGTAAGAAAACCAGAGTTACTGGTAAAAGCTATTGAATATTTAGAGGAAAATTATAATTGTATTTCAACTGCTGGGTTAGAAGCTGATGATGTAATAGGTATAGAGGCTACAACACATGAGAAAGGTATAGTAAAAATAATTGTGTCTACTGATAAAGATTTTTTACAGATACCTTGCAGACAGTTAAACCCTGTGACTGGTAAAAAGCTTTATCCTACAACAGAGAAAGCTGATTGGTGGCATATGATTCAAACATTAGCTGGCGACCCTGTTGATAATTATAAAGGTGTTCCACGAGTAGGTGTAAAAACAGCAACAAAGATATTGGATAATATTGAAAAAGATTCTTGGTGGAATACTGTATTAAGCACGTATGAGAATAAAGAGCTAACTGAAGAATATGCTTTAATACAAGCACAGATAGCCAGAATATGTAGAAGTTCAGATTATGATACAACTAAAAATGAGGTAAAATTATGGACTCCAAAAAACAGTTAAAAAAAGACCAAAAAACTTTTGAAGAACTTATACAATCTCAAAAGCCAGCTTCAGATATGTTTGACTCAATGAAGTCTCAACCGCATTATATGGAAGGTATACAACCTATAGAATACATACAAAGTAGAATGTCTCCAGCACAATTCTCAGGATACCTCGAAGGTAATATTATTAAGTATATTTCTAGGTATCATGTTAAGGGTGAGCCTATAAAAGATTTAACTAAAGCCAAAGTATATTTAGATTGGCTTATTCAATTAACAGAGAATGGTACGATAAAAGTATCATAGTTCAATATATCCCGTTATTAAGAGGTATGCTAATTTATGTATGAAGAAATACCCTACGTTTCTGCGGAGTTAGTAGATTATTTTAAATCAAACTATCCGTTAAAACGACCAACAAAAATAGATGCTGAATCTCCACAGGTTGCGTGGAACATAGCATTTCAATCAGGTGTATTTAGTTTAATAGAAAAACTAGAAGATATACACAAAACTCAAGAAACCACACAAGGTTTAGAACAAGTATTAGGAGAAAAATAATATGTGTCCTAGCGCGTTATTCGGTAAACCGAAAGCACTTCCGCCAGCACCAGATGTAGCAAAAACGGAAGTGGGTAAAGATAAATCACCTCCTCAATTTGGTTCTAAAACAAAATCAGATGCTAGAACTCAAATTGCTAACAGGTCTGGAACTTCTAAGTTTAGAATAGACTTAAGCGGTGGCGGTTCTGGTGGCTCTGGTCTTAGTATACCGACGGTTGTATAATGAAATATGATTCTACTTCTGTTAAAAGTCAGTATTCTCGTTGTGAAGATAACAGAGAGCCTTTCTTAAGACGCGCTCGTAAAGCTTCCTCATTAACACTTCCTTTTTTGATTGCGCCAGATGGTCACACTGGGGCTTCTGATTTACCTACACCTTACCAATCTATGGGTGCTAGGGGTGTTACTAATCTCGCCGCAAAATTATTACTTGCATTACTCCCTCCTGACAATCCTTTCTTTAGATATGACGTAGATAAATTCCAACAAGAAGAATTTTCTGAAGATGAAAAAGTTCAATTTGATAAAATTCTATCTGACGTTGAAACATCTGTTATGAATTTTATAGAAAGTTCCCCTATTAGAACAGCCGCTTTTGAAATGCTTAAACATTTAATTGTAGGCGGCAACGTATTAATTCATTATCAATCTGAAAAAGATAAATCTGATTTAAGAGTGTTTGGTGTAGATAGATATATTGTTAAACGCGCACCTACTGGAAAAGCACTGGAAATCATAGTTAAAGAAATGGTTGTACCCAATGCACTTTCCCAAGAAATTTTAGAACATTGTCAATGTAAGCCTGACAGTGGCGACTCATATAATAAACCCATTCAAATGTATACGAAAGTTTGGTGGGATAACATGGATAATAAATACCATGTATCACAACTTATTAATGATATAGTTGTTCCTGATTCTGAAGGAACATATACAGAAAATAATGTACCTTTCAGAGCTTTAAGATTACACAGGATAGATGGTGAATCTTATGGTAGAGGTTTGGTAGAACAATATCTTGGTGATTTAATTTCACTTGAGTCTTTACATGAAAGTATTGTTAAAGCAAGCGCGGCGGCGGCTAAAGTTATTTTCTTACTTGCTCCTAATGGAGTAACTAAAGCTGATGACTTAAATAAAGCACCTACTGGAGCATTCAGAACAGGTAATGCTGAAGATGTATCAACAATACAAATGGGTAAATATAATGATTTTAGGGTTGCACTAGAAACAATAAACAGAATTGAAGCTAGGTTATCTTCTGCGTTTATGTTACGTGAATCTATACAGAGAGATGCGGAACGAGTAACTGCTGAAGAAATTAGATATATGGCTACTGAGCTTGATGAAGCACAGGGCGGCATATATTCAATTTTAGCTCAAGAGTGGCAACTGCCTTTAGTACATATAGTTACTCAGGATATGACCAAAAAGAAATTATTACCAGCTCTGCCTAAACAATTATTAACACCAGTTATAACAACAGGTCTTGATGCACTGGGTAGAACTAATGACCTTATCAAATTAGATAATATGGTAGAAAGAGTATTTACTTTAGACCCACAACTTGCTGATAAATATATTAACATGGGTGAATATTTAAGAAGGCGCGGTTCTGCTTTAAAAGTTGAAACAGATGGTCTATTAAAAAGTGAAGAACAAGTTCAGGCACAACAACAAGCTGAACAACAACAACAAATGATGCAACAAGGAATACCAAACGCTGTTAGCCAGATAGGGCAAATGGCACAACAACAACAACAGAAACAAACTAAATAGGAATAAATATGGCAGACACTATGGATAGTGCAGTTGAGCCTGAACTCGGTACACCTGAGTACGACGCTAAAATGGCAGACCTTTCAGATACGAAAGGCATACTAAACGGCGGGATACCAGAAAGTACAGATAACCCAACTGAATCAGTAGAAGATAATAAACCTGTAAAACCTGAACACGTTCCTGATAAGTATTTTAATTCTGAAACAGGCGAAGTAAATTTTGAAGCTTGGTCAAAAGAAACAAACTACTATCAGAAAAAAGCTGGTGTTACAGAGAAACCTGAAGCTAAGTCTGAGGACAAAGCTGATGATAAAACCGCTAGTGAAGTACTAGAAGATAAAGGTTTAAATTTAGAATCTTTCACTGAAGAATATACGGAAACAGGACAACTGTCAGAGAAAACGTATGAGGCTTTAGCTAACGCTGGTATACCTCAAGAGTATGTAGACCAGTATATCACTGGACAAGAAGCAGTAATTAAACAACAAGAAGCAAGCATTCAAGCCATAGCTGGTGGTAAAGAGGGTTATGACGGAATGATTGGTTGGGCAAAAGAAAACTTAAGTTCTGAGGAAGTTGAAGTTTTCAATCAAGCGGCTGAGTCTGGAGATATAAATCTATTATCAACTAATGTTGAGAATTTACATAATAAATATATTAAAGCTAATGGTCAAGCACCAATAAAACTACAGCAAGGCGACGGTACGCAAACTGGTAGAGATGCTTATAACTCAAGAGCAGAAATGATGGCTGATATGAGAGACCCACGCTATACTAATGATGAGTATTTTAGAAAACAAGTAGAACTTAAAATAGGACGAAGTGGAGATAAAATAGGTCTTACACACGTCCACAAATAATTTATATCTAGTTACCTTTAAACCTTTAAGCCTAGTGAGCTAGTAAACTGAAGTCAACTTAGAGTTAATTGGAGTAATCAACAGCTCTTTTTTAGAGCTATTTCTTAACTTCAATAATGAGGTAATAATCAATGGCGAGTCCAAACGCTACTGTGTCCTTTATTGGACAAGCGAACAGTGCTGGTGATGAACGCGCATTACATTTAAAAGTCTTTAGTGGTGAAGTAATGAACACCTTTGAAGAAACTAATGTAATGATGCCTTTACACCAAGTTCGCACAATAGCCTCTGGTAAGTCTGCACAGTTTCCAAAAATCGGAACTGCAACAGCTTCTTATCATACGGCTGGTAACGAGATTCTCGGCACTGCTATTAAACACAATGAAGTAAATATCGCAATAGATAATTTACTTCTTTCAGATGTCTTTATAGCAAATATCGACGAAGCTCTTTCGCACTATGAAGTTCGTAGTGCATACGCTCGTGAACTAGGTCAAGTCCTAGCTAACGAGTTCGATAAACACGTCTTACAGACTGCGGTTTTAGCTGGACAATTAGCCACTCCTACAATTACGGGTGGTAAATCTGGTTTAATTTTAACTGAGTCTACTTTCGCAAGTTCAGGCGCAAAGCTTTCAGAAGCTCTGTTTGACTGCGCGCAAAATTTTGACGAAAAAGATATTCCTGAGAATGACCGATATCTGGTCTTACCTCCAGCGCAATATTATTTGTTAGCCGCAACAACTGATGTCATTAATCGTGACTGGGGTGGTCGTGGTAATTTTGCAGAAGGTGAAGTGCTTAAGGTTGCTGGTATACACGTAGTTAAATCTAACCACGTACCACAAGCTAACGTAGCTCTATCTTCTCCAAACCCAACAACTTATAATGGTACTTTCGTAAACACCGTCGGTGTTGCGTTCCATAAAAGTGCAGTTGGTACTGTTAAACTTATGGACTTGGCAATCGAGTCAGGTTATGACATTCGTCGTCAGGGTACTTTAATGGTAGCTAAGATGGCTGTAGGTCATGGCATACTTCGACCTGAGTCTGCTGTAGAACTTCAAACTGCATAAGTTTGAATCTCACTTTAAACTGGGAGTGTCTTTTTGGCACTCCCTTTTTTTTAATACATAGGAATTAATATGGCTGTTACACTTACTACGGAATTAGAAGCTATCAATACAATGTTGAGTGTTGTCGGGCAAGCACCAGTTAATGCTTTACCCAGCACATCTAGTAGCAATTCTCCGATAGACGCTGTGGTTGCTGAAACGGTATTGGACGAAACCAATCGTTCTGTGCAATTAGAGGGTTGGTGGTTTAACACTGAAGAAGATTTAGAAATAGCTCCAGATGTTAATAGTAATATAATTCCACCTTTAAATACTTTACGCATAGACCCAAATGAAGAATACCAATATAAGAATTTTGTTTTTCGAGGTGGTAAACTATATGATGCTAACGATAATACTTTTGCAATTACTGATACAATCAAATATAATATTGTTTTAGGTTTAGATTTTACAGACTTACCAGAAAGTGCTAGACGTTATATTGTTATAAGAGCTACAAGATTATTTCAAGATAGAGTAATGGCTAGTGATACCCTTCATGCCTATACTCAAGAAGATGAATTACGCGCAAGAGCAGAATGTGAAAGGAGTCATAACAGAAATGGTGATTTTAATTTTAATGATGATTCTCTAGGAATAGACATGGTACACAGGAGATATTAATGTCCACTAAATTTGGCTCAAGGCTCATTAATAAATCTATACCTAGTCTTTTTAATGGGGTTAGCCAACAGGCGGCAAGTTTAAGACTTGATTCTCAAAGTGAAGATGAAGAAAATGCATATCCAGCATTAGTCGAAGGAAATTATAAAAGACCTCCTAGTACTCACCTTGCTAAACTAAACACAGAAACAAGTGCAGATAATTACATACATTTTATTAATAGAGATACTGTTGAAAGATATGTGGTCTTTATTAAGAATGGTGATTTAAAAGTTTATGATTTAACTGGTACTGAGATGACTGTAACTTTTACAGCATCTAAAACATATTTAAATGCTACTACACCAAGAACATCTTTTGCTGTAGTAACGATTGCTGATTTTACTTTCATTGTAAATAAAAGTATAGCAACAGCTATGACTGCTGATGTTACTGCTGGAACTTTAGCTGGTACAGACCAAGATTTTGATGACTTACCAGCAAGCCCTACTACTGGGGATATAAGAAAAATAGAAGGCGACCCCTCTAATAATTTTGATAATTATTATGTAAAATTTAATGGTGATGCGTGGGAAGAATGTGCATTACCTAATATATTAAACACTTTTGATGGTACGACTATGCCACATAAATTAGTCAGAACAGGTGTAAACACTTTTGAATTTGACGTTGTTACTTGGACAACAAGATTAATAGGTGATGATGATTCTAATCCTAAACCTACATTCGTAGGTAATAAACTTAACGACATCTTCTTACATAAAAATAGACTTGGTATATTAAGTGGTGAAAACTGCATAATGACAAGCACACCTTCTTCAGATTTTAATTTCTGGAGAGAGACAGCTACAACATTAATTGATTCAGACCCTATTGATGTAGCGGCTAGTCATACTAAAGTTTCAACTTTACACCATGCCATACCATTTGATAAAACATTATTACTCTTTTCTGAACAAACTCAATTTCTATTATCCAGTGCTAATGTATTATCACCAAAAACTGTATCAATAGATGTAACAACTCAATTTGAAACTTCTGCTGACGTAAGTCCAGTAGGTGCTGGTGCTAATGTTTATTTCACTGTACCTAGCGGAAATAATACTTCTCTATATGAATATTATGTAGAAGATGAGGTTGTTACAAATGATGCTAGTGAGATAACATCTCATATACCCACCTATATTCCTAAGAATGTATTTCAAATAGAAGCTTCTTCAAATGAAGATGTTATATTTACATTGACATCTGAAGATAGAAATCATATGTATGTCTATAAATACTTTTGGCAAGGAAATGAAAAAGTTCAATCTGCTTGGAGTAGGTGGACATTCGATTCTACTGATACGATACTTGGTCTTAAAATAATAGAGACAGATATATTCGCAGTAGTAAAAAGAGCCGACGGAACATTTCTTGATAAAATACTAACTCAGAAAAAACTAGTAGATACAAGTATGCCATTCCTAGTACTCTTAGATAGAAAAACAGAAGTAACAGGAGTATTTGACTCTGGAACAAATCTTACAACTTGGACTTTACCTTATGAATTTAGTGGTACAGTACACGTAGTATTAGGAACAAGCTTTACTGGTAAAGTTGGTCAATTAGTAGCAAGCCCTTCCAGACCTACAAACACCACCGTAACTGCTACTGGAGATTTCTCTGCTGGAAATTCTTTTATAGGAATACCTTATACATATAAATATACGTTCTCAGAACAATTCTTAAGAGATGCTAGTTTAAATCCAGTTAGAGACGGAAGGTTAATGATAAAACATATGAATCTAAATTACACTGATTCAGGGTTTTTCACAGTTGATGTTACTCCTAAATTTAGAGATACAAATACAAACATATTTACAGGACAAAGATTGGGTTCAAATTTAACTGTTGGTACAGTTAATCTCCTTACAGGGGCATTTCGTTTCCCAATATTTTCTGATGCAAAAGGAGTTACCATTGAAATCAAAAACGACAGCCACCTCCCCTGTGTATTCCAAAGTGCAGAATGGACAGCACTGTTCCACCCACTTTCCCAGCGTAGTTAAAGCTTCTATTTATGATGCTAATTATTTATTTCCAAGATTACGAGAACATGATTTACGAGAATGTGAAGCTGTATTTGATTTAACAGAAAAGAATCCTTTAATAGAAGCTTTAAATGATTCTAAGGAAGCTTGGACTATACTATATGAAGATAAACCAATAGCTATGTTTGGTGTTGCTGATTATGGCGGCAATGGTTGGGGTGCGCCATATCTTTTAGGTACAGAAGATTTACCTAAAATTGCTTTTAAATTTTTACGTCATTGTCCTGAGTACATAGATAAAATGCACAGCCACTATGATATTCTAAGTAACTTTGTATTAGCCGACAATAAAATTGCTATTCGTTGGTTAAAGTGGTTAGGTTTTAAATTGATTGAAAAAAGAAAATACGGAAGAAAACAAGAATTATTCTATTCATTTATGAGGATTAATAAGAATGTGTAGTCCAACTCTCGCATTAACTGCTATATCGATAGCTGGCTCAGTAATGAGTTATATGCAGACACGCGCCGCCGCTAAAAGAGAAGAAGAAGCTTTACTTACTGGTCAGGCACAAATGGACGCTGAATATGACGAACAACGAATAGAATTAGAAAAATCAGCTATGGCTGATAAAGCTAAAGAGAAGATAGAAAAAATTAGAGCTATTGGTTCTGAAAGAGCCGCAAGTGCTGAAGGTGGTTTTATTGGTTTAGTAACCCAACAAAGACTACAAGATATAGATGCCGCGTCTGGTTTAAATTTAGGTTCTATAGAAGCTGAAAGACGTAGAGGTCAAAAACAAATTAATCGAAATCAACGGTCAAGTAGGAATCAAACACAAGGCGAATTAAATGCTGTCGAACAAGGTTCTTTAGTAGGAACAGCTTTAGAAATTGGTGCGGCATACTATAAAGGTAAAGCTGGAACTCCTGACAAGAAAGTTTCTTCCTATGGTCAAAGAGCTACAGGTAAAAGTAGTGCGTCAGTTGCTAATCTTGGACATTATCAAAGCTCAGTCAGACAAAACATATCAACAAGAAAGTCGGTAGCGGGTACTGGTTTAATGATAAACTCAGGTAAGGCTTCTTATGGACGTTAAAATTATAATAGGATTAAATAATGACAGACGTTAAACGTACACGGGTTGCTGGAAGTTCTGCCGTATCTGGTGGTGGAGAACAGCTTGGTGAAATTAATATGACCCCTGCTATAGTAGCTACTCCTGTAAATTCAACTATTAATACTCATGCTAGTGATAAAAACCAACAGTTTATGGAAAGCTTTGACAAAGCGGCGGCTGATGCAACTGTTTATTTTAAAGCTAAAGAAAAAGAATATATAGAAGAAGAAACTGTTAAAGCCGCAAATTACGCTAGAAAACACGATATTAAAACACATAAGGGTGCATTAAAAGCCCTTGATGGTGAAGAATCAGCTTGGTTTCAACAAGCTTTGGTTAGGCTATCTGGAGAAAACGCGGCAGAAGAAGCAAGTCGTGAAATGTTGAGAGAATATAATTCTGACTTTGATAGGGATAGAGGCGACGTAAATTCTTTAGTTGATAAATATTTACGTAATTATGAAACGGGTGATGTAGATTTTGATACCTCTTTTTTAGTTAATACTGAAAAAGCGGAGGAGATGATTAGAGCTAAACATAGCGAATATCAAGCAGAAGCTTTAGTTCAAGAAGCTGTTGAACAATTAAACACAAGTATAGAATCAAAATTAAAAACAGCATTAGTTGTAGCTGATGAAACCGACCAAACTTTTTCTGGTGTTTGGGTTGATAAATACTTTTCTGAAATAGCCAGCCTAGCTAAAAGTATGGGTGTAGAAAGGTCTCAGTTAAACCAAATGGCGGTTGATGCTGTTATTAAGATTTCAATAGAACGTGGCGGAGAACCAGAGCTTTTTGATGTATTTTATAAGAAAGGTAAAAATGGAATGTCCTCATTAGCATATACTAATGAGTTTGGTAAAGTTATAGCTAAAGCTAAAGCACAAGCTAAAACATCTTATGATGCTAAAGTGTCTAAGAAAAATGAATTAATACGATTTCAAACAGTATCTAATATAAAATTTCGCATGATGGCGATTTCTGATACTAACCCTTTAGGTGAAAATAAACGATTTACAAAAAATGAAATAGAATCTTTAATCAAAACTCCAGAAAGAGCTGACCCAAAACACCCAGATTATAATCCAAAAGCAATATTAACTGCTGATAACGCTATAACTTTATTAACATTTCAAGAAACACTCCAACGAAAATTAGAGACAGAACAAGCGTCAGAATTTAGATTGAATATAGACAGGGCTTTAATAGACGCTGTTGATTCAGTATCTTTTTCTCTGGTATATACACCTGAGACAGTATATGAAATGGGGGAGAGGTATGGAACAGTACAACAACAATTAGCTTATGCTAGAGCGTACATAACAAAGAAAAATGATTTAGTTGAATCTGATACTATACTTTCTGCTGTTTTAGACCCAGTACTATATAATAATATATCTGGTACAAAACAGGGTAATGAAGCTAAATCGAAAGCTAAAGTTATTCAAGCTAATATGTTTACAGAGTTATCTAAGATGGATTCAGAATCTGAAGAATTTCTAGTACAATTCACTAAGTTATTAAAATTTAGTTCTGAACGAAATGAAAAAATAGAACCTTTAGCTAGGGCATTAAATTCACAGCTAACCCCAGAGACTTTAAAAATAAGAAATGCGTTAAAGAAAGCTGACCCAATATTTTATAGTCTTCACATGGATTCAGAACAAGATAATCGTTATATGCTTTTAGAACAAATTATAGAATCTGGAACTGTAGAACAGAAAGACTGGCATAGGGCTGTTCAGGAAGCAGTTTTTAAATCAAAGGAGAACTTACCTTTAGCAAAACAGGCGATTACTGAACACTATAAAGGTGGTAATTCAATAACTGAAAAGTTAAAATCTAAAGGTATTGGTGATGGAGATGCTTTTAAAATAGAAAAAGAAATACAAACTTATAAAGCTCTTAATATGAATGCTAGTATAGATGAAGCATATACTAAAATTACAGAAAGGTGGTTAGCTCAAAGAGTTAAAATAGGAGATACCTTTTATACTCCAGATGAATCACCAGTAAATTTTGATATAAATTCTGAAGCTGTTGATAGTTATCTTAAAGATATTACTGCTGATTTAATCTATTATGGGGTAATTGGCGAAGATACAATACTCCCAGAAAAAATTAAAGAAAAAATTATAGATTTATCAAAACAACCTGCTTTAATGAGCAGACGACAAATAGATAGGCAGACAGATACACGTCATGACTTATTAGTAACTAGAAGGGTCATACAGGAAGCTTCTGAGTTTGAAAACAGAGATGGTAAAATATTTTTAGATGGAGAACATATTTTTACTTTAGTTCCTCATTCTAATAATACTGATTTAAGAAAAAGCGGTAAATTATCAATACGTCTTCCAAATAATATAGAAGTGTTTGGCGGTAATAAAAGTGATGAAATAATTAAACATATAAATGATAATACACAGCTTGGAAGCTTTAATGGGCAAATCCATGTTAATTGGGATTCTATGCAAAATGAGTTTGAAGAAAAGAATAATAAAGAAGCATTACACGAACAACGCTCAAAAATAGTTGTTAATACTGTTAAACAATATCATAATTTTGTAGATGGTATACAAATTACTAATGGTTGGAAACAAGGCAATCTTAAACTTAAACCTTTAAATATAGCAGATATTGACAACTGGCATATTAGACCAGATGCAATAGCTGGTGAGCCTATGTCAGCATATATTTTAGAACAGCAAAAACTAGGTCAAATGTATATTACTCAGCTAAAAGAAAAAGCTGTTGAAACTGTTGATGGTAAAGAAGTTTATAGAGATATAATTATGGACGAAATAGGTAAAGATAAAGGTAAGCTTTCACGAATTTTAAAAGGTTCTAACTAATGGTGGACACAACATTTAGTAATGTAAATAAAGGAAATCAATTACCCATTACTCCTGTAACACAGATTGAACCTATAGACTCTTTAACACCAAGACAAGAACAAGATACTGATTATGGGTGGAGTGTAGAAGAAACTACAAATATACCTATTCTTGAAAGTTTAAATATGCCATCTCCTTTGTTAGAAGATGAAACTACTAGAGAAGAACTTAAACAAGCTATACAAGATAATGATAATACAATAGCTAACTTGGCTTATCTTCATACTTATGAATCAATAGAAACAGACCCAGATTTTTTTCTTACAGAAGAAAGATTAATAGAAGATGAAGTACCTCTTGAGTTTTGGGATAGTATTATAAAAAGTAGAAGTGATACTGAATATGGCATGAGAGTAATAAAACTAAAACAAGCTTTAAAAAATGAAGAACTTATACAATCTCAGGGTGGTGTCGGTCTTTTAAAAAGATTAGGTTATAATTTAATAGATGAAGCCGCGTTAGCTTTAACATTCGCTACTCTTGGTGCTGGTTCTGCATTAACTTGGGGTGGTAAAGGGATTACTACTGCTAATAAAGTATCTCGTTTAAAAAAAGGTTTAACTAATGGTACTATAGTAGCTGGCGAAGCTATGGCAATAGAAAATGTTCTAGCTACAGCAAATGACCATTTAGATATTAAAGATGTTTTGTTAGCTGGTGGGGTTGGTTTATTTTTAGGCGGTAGTTTATCTGCTGTGTTTCATAGAAGCGGTAAATCTGGTTTAAAAGATAACGAGAAACTTAATGAAGATTTTTCTAATGACGTTATGAATTTGAATCCTGAGAATGGTAGTTATCACACAGACACTGCTGGTGCGCAAAGAGCTACAACAGGAAAACAATTTCATACTGAAAGTACAGAAGAAATATTAAACAGAATGAATGTGCCAAAAACTACTAAAAATTGGTTACAAAAATTATTACCAAGAATTGATATTGTTGGAAGGTTATTAGAAAGCGATAATAAAATAACTAGAGGTCTTGGAAAGTTATTAGCTGAAGATGGGGTTGGAGTAAAAGGTGTTACAAATGAAATAGCCGCAACTCAAATAGCTACTAAGTTAAGATATGTTTATCAAGTACTATATAAACGAGTTTCTAATCATGCTTTTGATAATTGGTACGCAAACACCGCTTACACTTGGTATGAAAAACCTTTTAAACGTAAAGTGTTTATGAAACAAGTATCTCAACATATTAGAGGGAATCTTAGTAAAGATGAAAATGTTATAGAAGCGGCTGAAGCTATATCACAAAATTACAAAAGAATATTAGGTGATTTAAAAGAAAGCGGTGTAAAAGGTTTTGATGGTGTCATGGAAAATGCTAAGTATTTACCTAGAATACATAAAACAGAACGTCGACTGATGTTATACAGAAGATATGGTGTAAGAAATGTTACTGAATTAGTTTCTAGGGGAATTAGAAAATTTAATGATTCTTTAAGTAAAGCTGATTCTGATAAAATAGCTAGCGCATATTTAAAGAAGTTAGATGACCTAGATAAACGAGGTATTAATACATTAGATTTTGGTGCTGATAATGCCGCACGTATGGAAGAACTTTTAAAAGAATTAGATTTAGAAGATAGTGTTGTAGAAAGTATTATGGTTTCTATGCGTAAAAAAACTGGTCAGAAAACTGGTGTACCTAGTCAAGCTAAATTTAGATTAGGTATAGATGAAACTGCTTTTATAACTAAACCTTCAAGAACTAATGAAGCAACTGTTGATGATGATTATTTTAAAACATTTAGAAATGACCTAGATGATGAAATAAAATTTTCTGATTTATTAGAAGATGATGCTGAAGTATTAATGGATAATTATATTCATCAAATGGCTGGTCATATAGCACTGGCTAAAAAAGGAATAAAAAGCGAAGCTGAGTTTAAAAAACATCTTGAAGCTGTAGTAGCGGAAAATAAAGAGTTAGGAGCGTTAACTGAAGCCCAAGTTAATAAAAATGTTGATAAATTACAGGTATTATATAATAGTGTTATTGGTAGACCTGTTGAAAATACATCTGCTTTTTGGCAGAGGTCAACCAGAATTTTTAGAGATTTAAACTTCATGACTTATATGAACCAAGTTGGTTTCGCACAGATTGCTGAATTTGGGAATGCTTTAGGAATGGTTGGTTGGAGAACAATGTTTACGCAAATTCCTGAAATAAGAAGAATTATGAAATCTGGTGTAGATGATGATGATTTTCTTTCCGAAATGGAAGTAGTTGTCGGGCTAGGCACAGAAAGAATGCGCGGCGAAGTTATGACACGTTATGATGATATACTTCCCGAAGCGGCTTTAACTGGAAAACTTGATATTATTATGGGTGTAGGCAGAAAAATTACAGCAGACATTTCAGGTATGATGCCTATAACTTCTTTTATGCATAGATTGACATCAAGAGCTATGGGTCAAAAGTTTTTAAATTTAGCTTATAGAGCTGTTGATGATTTAGGTGAAGTTAAATTATCTAAATTAAGTAAGACAGATAGAAACAGGCTTAAAAGCTATGGCATGACAGATGAAGGATTAGAAAATGTTTTAAAGCACATAAAGAAATATGCTAATGATGGCAAGTCTGATATGTTTAAAGGAAAAAAATTAAAAAAATTCAACACTGAGAAGTGGGCTAAAACCGAAGAAGGACGTAGGGCTGTAGAAGATTTAAGTGATGCTATGTTCATTATGGGTAGAAAAGCTGTACAGGAAAATGATATAGGTACTTCTGTATGGCATATGCATACAAGTACAGGTAAGTTATTTACTCAATTTAGAAGTTTCATGTTAAACGCTTATACTAAACAACTACAATACAACATTGAAATGGCGGACGTACAGACAGCTAATATGTTTATGAGTTCTGTTATGTTTGCTGGAGTTGGTTATACCCTACAAACAAAACTAAACGCAATAGGTAGACATGATGAAGAAGATTACTTAGCTAAGAGGTTAACACCAGAAGAAATTGGAAAAGCTTCTTGGCAAAGAGCTGGGTGGGCTTCTATACTTCCTATGATAGCAGATACTATATGGTCTCACGCTGGTAATGACCCTTATTTTAGATATGGAAGAAGCACTGGTTTAGCTTCAGATATGTTTATGGGTATACCAGCCGCTTCAGTTGTTAATAAAGCTGATGGAGCAATTAAAGGTGTTGCTCATGGAATAAGAACCGACCAAGAAATTAGTAGAAATGATTTCAGAAACATTACAAAATTAATACCTTTTAACAATGCATTAATTATCAAACAGTACTTAGAAAACCTAAGTCAAGAATTCCCTGATATTTACAAACAATAGGAATATATAAATGGCAAACTCTTACGTCGATTATACTGGTAATGACTCTACGACTACGTGGAGTGTACCATTTTCATTCATAAATCGAACAGACGTTTCCGTAACAAACGTGGCTACAGACGCGGCTCTTACGTTTACTTTTCTATCTGATTCTCAGATACAAATATCTCCAGCAGTTGCAGGTTCAGTAACTTTTAGAGTTAAACGTAATACACCAGATTCGTCTAGGCTTGTAGATTTTGCTAACGGAAGTAATTTAACTGAAGCTGATTTAGACCTAGCTAATACTCAAGTATTTAATTTAGCTGTAGAAGCTTCTGATGATTCATTAAGTAAAGTAGAAGTTCCAAATTCTTCTTTGAATGGTCTTAAACTACCAGCTCCAGAAGCTAGTAAAATGATTCAATGGAATAGTTCAGCTAATGGATTAGAGAATGGTTTAACTTCTGGAACTATTAGTACCGCAGTAACAAGCGCAACTGATGCGGCTACAAGTGCAACTGCCGCCGCGACTTCTGCAACTGCGTCTGCAACATCTGCTACAAATGCCGCCGCTTCTGCAACTACTGCACAAGCCGCTTCAAGTGGGTTGTTTAAATGGAAAAACTCTGTAAGAGCTACTTCAACAGCTAATATAAGTTTAACAGGAACACAAACTGTTGATGGTGTTGCGTTAGTAGCTGATGATAGAATATTAGTTCAAGGACAAACAAATCTAACACAGAATGGTATTTATGTAGTAGCTTCAGGTGCATGGTCAAGAGCTACAGCTATGGACGCTGGTAGTGATTTTCCAAGTGCGGCTACTCTGGTTGAAGAAGGAACTACAAACTCTGACAAATTATTTATATGTACGACAAACAATCCTGTGGTTGTTGGTACTACAGCAATAACATGGACACCATTGGGAAGTGCTTCAAGTGAAGCTACATTTACTTTATTTTCATATACAACAACAACTGCTACAACATATTCTGGTGCTGATGATTTATTAGCAACACTAAGTTATACGGCTGGTACTATAATGGTAACCCTTAATGGTGTTGTACTGGAAGCTGGCGTAGACTATACAGCAACTAATGGAACATCTGTTGTGCTTGCTTCAGCACCAACGACAGATGATGAATTAAACATCTATGCGTTTAGTTCGTTTACTACTTCTGATACTGTAGCAAAATCAACTGGTGGTACGTTTACTGGTGGAATAACTGCTACAGGTTTAACTGATGCTGGTACTGGAGCTACTAAGGTGGCAACTGGTACTACTGCACAACGTCCAGTAAACGGTGCTGGTAAATTAAGGTTTAACTCAACTGAGTCCGAACTAGAAGTTAATGACGGTTCAGCTTGGGGGTCAATAGGCGGAGGAGCTATTAATGATATATTTTATGAAAACGCACAGACTGTATTGGCTGACTATACAATCACAACAAATAAGAACGCTATGAGTGCTGGAGAAATAACAATAGATACTGGAGTTACGGTAACTGTACCGACTAATTCAAACTGGGTGGTGGTGTAAGATGAGTACTGTAGCTGTTAATAAAATTGAAGACCTTTCTGCAAATCAGAATAAAGGTGTATTGCAAGTAGTTAGCACAACTAAGACTGATACCTTTACAACAGGTTCATCTACTCTGGTAGATATTACAGGGTTTTCTCTTGCGATAACACCAAGAAGTACAGATTCAAAGATTTTACTTCTAGTCTCATGTATGTTATCTGCTGGTACATATGGTGGATATATGTCTATGGTTCAACTGGTAAGAGATAGCACTCCTATTGCATTAGGTACTAGTACAGCAACTAACCAAGTAACTATGGGTATAGTACACGAACAGGTTTGGGAAGTTACAACATCTGCTACAGAATTTTTAGATTCCCCAAATACCACAAGTGCAATAACTTATAAAGTTCAAGCCAAAGATGATAATGGTGAGTTTTTTTTAAACCGAAAGGGTTATGATACTGCAATATGCGGAGTATCAAGTCTTACAGCTATGGAGATACAAGGGTAATGGACAGATATCAAGCAATTAGAAATACACACCCAACTGTTGTAACAATTAATGGTGATGCAGAGGCTTGGGATAATGACGGCAATGTAGTTGAGTTAGATGAAAGTTTAATTAAAACAGAGTTTGACAAACTACAAGCTGATTATGATGCGAAAGAATATCAGCGTACCAGAGCTAAGAGCTTTCCACGACTTGAAGAACAACTTGATATGCAGTACTGGGATTCAGTAAACGGAACAACAAAGTGGAAAGATGCAGTGGCATTAGTAAAATCGGAGAACCCTAAATGAGTACCCTACGAGCTGACACGATAGCGAATGTTGCTGGAACTGAGAATAAAGGAGTCTTGCAAGTCGTACAAACTGTTAAAACAGATACAGCGTCTATTTCATCATCATCTACAAATACTTTTGTTGATTTAACAGGTATGACTGTTGCTATAACCCCACGTTCTACTTCAAGTAAAATTTTAGTTATGTTTACTGCTAATGTTGCCCCATCCACAGGAACATCACATATTAGATTAGTGAGAGATTCCACAGCCATAATGATTGGAGCTTCGGCATCAAGTAGGTTACAAAGTACAGCTATGTATAGAGATGCAGCTTCACCTTATTCATTATCACTTCCGAAT
>Ga0209403_10001014_pt1 | contig 38019 bp, 46 predicted proteins | sample ArcticOcean_MG_C_8_FD_187440 | JGI IMG/M metagenome (GOLD analysis project Ga0209403, IMG submission 187440) | Marine microbial communities from western Arctic Ocean - ArcticOcean_MG_CB11_86 (SPAdes) (version 2) | ecosystem: Environmental > Aquatic > Marine > Oceanic | place: Arctic Ocean...
GGCGTAGGGGAAGGTACTCCTATTATTGTGGATGATTTATGTATAGAGCTACAGGAGGTCGAAGATGAGCGATAAAATTGCTGATTATACGGAAACGCTCGAAGGAGCGGTCACTAGTGTAACGCGTGAGTTAGCCTCTTGGCGATCGTTTGCGGACAAGTCTCGTGAGTTGCCTATCGTTACTTATCGTGCGTCTTTAAATGGCGTGAAATCGGTTGATGCGGTTTCTGACTTGTCGGAGTTATCTGCGGGTGATTCGCAGGCAGTTAAGTCAATTCTTTCGCAGCATCATGGAGAGAGGGCGGTAAGGGTTTTACATAATATTGAAACAATAGCCAAGAAGTTTAGGGAGCATTTAACACAGACTCCACAGGAAGTAGAGGAGGACATTCCTGAGGCTTCTTACCCGGAGGGTAATCATGGAAACAACATCGACGATTTCGAATAATGAACGTTATGATATTGCCGGTGTTTTTCGTCGCCGTGACCGGATGATGAAGACATTGTCATCCCGATATGCGGGTGTTACTTTAGAGGGGCCTGTTTTTGGGGTATTTGTGGCTGATGTTTGCCAGGAGCTTCCGACCGCTTGCCGGTCAGAAGCAGTGGCGCAGTCTTTGTTTGAGTTTGTGGGGTCTTCGCCAACAGCAAAAGAGCTTTTTGACACTTTTTGGCGTTTAGCTGCTAACGTTAAATCTTTATGTGTTGGCGAGGTGATGCATCCGTGGAACGAACAAAAGAGAAAAGAGTGGACTCCGGTACAGATACTGGATATTAAGCCAAGACGATTTTTTAAAAAAATCGTATATGATGTAGCGTCGCAAGTGTTGTCAGGAAGTGCTTGCCCTTTGCGGTTATATCAAAAATGGTCTACTAAGAAGGTGTTTCATCTGGCTCAATATCGCAACGAGCAGGGGAACGGATTTATGTTTTCTCGTCGTAAAGGCGGTTATTCTCGTTCGTTACCTAAGTATATATTTGAGAGCGCAAGACAACTACACGGGCTGCGTTTTTTAGTATTACTCGATCCAGCTTTGTCTGAAGACGGTCCAGGGTTTAAAGAGATTGGGTTTACATCTAGTATTAGTAGTTATAATAGGGATTTAATTAGGCGACGGGCGAGACTTGAGGAGCCGTATGGGTGTCCTCATGGATTACCTGATGTGCTTCCTTGTTACAGTTGTCATCATGGACGCGAAGATTGTCAGATGGCATGCCATGCGAAGACTTATGTTCCAAAGACGTGTCCGTCATGCGAGGTCGAATCTTATTTCGATCCACGTGATGTTATCAGCATGTTTTGTGTAAACTGTACGGATAAAAAACGAAGAAAAGGAGAGTTCTAAATGTTACAGGCACGGATGTCTGAGGGTGATCCTCGTTTATACAACGCTTCCCGTGATGTAGCCCATAATTTTCAGCAGGTGATGGAGTTGGTTGCCAGCCGTATTGAAGACGGTTCGTGGCCTGAAATGGATAAGCACCTAAAAGAGCAAGGCGTCACCATGGATGAGCTGGGTGACGCTTGTGGATCTTACGTTAAATACGTAGGGCTCTCTGTTGAAAGTAAGGAGACTACTATGCTTAGTGCCCTTACGAAGTCTGGTTGGTTTGAATGTAAACCACTAGCTCAGATGGCTGTGTTGGCTCTAATTGGCACAGTCATGGCGGGCATCCATTTCAAAGGGTGCCGTGAAGCCACTATAGACTCTACGGGGCCAGCTCATACAGTAGCTGAGCTTGTAGCGAAAGGCGATGAGTGCATTGTGATCATGCGCACGCCCCGTTGGAAAAGACGTTTGGATGGCTTTTGGAAAAACATCAAGGTGGCTGTCCAAACTCTGAGAGGTAAATAACTTTGAAACTATTGAATAGTTTTATGCTCGAAGGAACGGGCCATTATGATAGTAAACGAATGGGAGCCGCATTTTACGGCTCGTTACGGACATACTTTTCCTGACACTTACCTCTGTTTAGACACTGAATATACGGGAGGGGATGAGCGTACTGATTTTGTAATGGAAATCGGTCACGTGATGGTAAAGGACCGTCGCGTGGTGGATCAGTTAAATGTTGTTTTAGATTGGTCGGTTCATTCTGGGGTGGATGTTGAGTTGTTGAAATACAAATTAAACCACATTAAATCAGTGATGGGTCGTAATTGGCGGATCACGTGGGATGTTATGAAAGACGAGGGGATTGCTCCTTTTAAGGCGTTAAAATTTTATCGTCAATTTTTTAAGAAGTGGGATTCTCGCAACCTACCTTATGTAGCTCACAACGGTCGGGTGGCGGAAGAACGTATGTTGCGGGGCGCTTTTAATCGTTATCTTAACCGGTCATTTGTCATAGGCGATAACCAGTTGTGGGATACGGGCGCTATATTTAAGGCCACGGCTTTATTGGAGTCGACGAATTCTGAACACATGTCTCAGCGTTGGAAGTGTTTTCCTCAACGGACTGACTCGATGAAAGAATATTTTAATCGTGTGTTGAGCGTTCGTGCCAGAGGGTTGTATTGGAAATTGAAACTTTGTTTAGAGCACTACGATCTCACGGAAAAATTAAACCATAATCATCGATATCATCAGGCTGTGCATGATGCGTATTGTTCGCATTTGTTGATGCAAGCTTATCGGGAAGAACTTACGAGGCATAACACAGGGGAGGAAGTGGAAGAGGAAAGTGTTGATGTTTTAGAACAACTTCACAGGGATTTTCCAGAGTTGGCTGAAGTTCCTAGTCAGCCCCTAGACGAAAGTGTAAAAGAGAATGTACCTGTGAGCGCGACCACTGCGTCGCCTCCACACCCTGTGTTTCAAAACACACTAACAACCCAAGCCAAAGAATCTCGGCGACCTGACCCTGTAGACAAGCCTGAAACGGAGGTGTCAGAGGTAGAGGCATCAAAATCAAAACCTTTACCTACCCGAGGAAGAAAGAGAGGACAAAGAGTGGTATGAATGAAGAAGAAGGTCATATTCAGTTAAATAAATTTGTCGAAAGTATTAGTGGAGATTCAAATAGCGTATCAGCTCAGCGGGTTAATTTGTTAGCTCAATCTGGCGGGTATATTTATGTTGGCATAGATCCGGGAGCAACAGGGGCAATTGCATTTTTGCACCCTTTAGACCTTAAAAAATCTATAGCCATAGATATTCCCACTGTGCGTATTGTTACTGGACGTAAAACTGCTAGCGGTGCTCCAAGTTATCGAACTCAAACTGATTTATGTGCTTTATGGGATCTTTTTGTAATCTGCAAACCTCTGTGGGAGTCACTTTATGTGGTTATTGAGCAGCAACAGCCGATGCCTAGGGACACCGCGTTGACGGGGTTTACTGTGGGTAAGAATTTTGGCATGTGGCCGTTGTTTTTATACAGTCATGGTATCGTTCATGACACCCTTCGCCCTATGGTGTGGAAACGAATGCAAGGTCTGGTGAAAAAGGACAAAGAGGCCGCCAGACTTCAAGCACAGAAGTTATTTCCTGGTGCGTCATTAAAACGTAAGAAAGATCACAATCGTGCAGAGGCTTTACTTATTGCGCATGCGTATCGTAACAAAGACAATAAAACAAAGAAGGTATCGTGATGGCTGAGGAGAATGATCTTGTCGCTGACGAGGCGATTGACGAAGCAAAGAAGCAAGTTTCTGAGTTATCAGACGAGGAAGCTGTTTTACGGGATAAGTGGAAGGCATTATCTGATCTAGCGCAGGAACTTGTTGTTTCTGACCAGGGGCTACGACAACTGGTCGGGTCAATGGTTGCTTCTCGTCAGTTGTACGCTATGGCAATTCATGATCTGGATTTGCGGTTCGAGTCCGATAAGTTGCCGTACAGTAAAGTAGCAGAAGAAGATCGTGTTCCGTTGAAAGAGATTTTCGTCAGTTCTGCTGCTACTCAGGCATCTCATCCGTTTGAAGAGAATGATTTATTGGCTGGTTTTCATAACACGGTTATTCCGTGGATGAAAGACGTGTCTTCGTTGCATACTGCGGAGGAAGCTCGACTTTTAAAAGAAGAGTATGCGGAAGCGGAAAAGGTACGGAGAGCTGAAAATGTTTCTCTGGGATTGGGGCTGCTCCCTGACGATGAAGATGAATTAGATCGAGAACGCAGCTTGGTTTTAGTGGGCTGGGCACCGGCCTTGGCTTATCTTGTGGGTAAAGTGATCGATCATTCTCTTTCAAAGGCTTTAGATTTTAATCAAGTCATTCATCTTGCGAAAATGTCTAGTAAGAATCCTGATCATCGTCTTCTAGAGATTGGCGGTAAAGCGTGGGAGAATTGCGCGGAAAGTAATTCTAGCTGGGGTAAAATTTTTACTGAGAAGTATCTTGATAAGGTATCTGGTCCGGTCGATTTGTTTATTGTGTCCGATTTGTCTGCAACAGCGACTGGTAGTACTTTTCAGGGTGTGGCCTCTATTTGCTCTTCAGCTCAATATCGTCTACGGAAGTGGGCGACAAGTATGGGCTCAGCGATGATAGGCTGCATTCCATTTCCAGACCAGCAGGCGGTTGAGCTTAATACGCCGGACTGGGAAAAATTGCGTATGTTTTCTCGTCTTCGTTTTGTTAGCGTTGAAACGAGAACAGATGGCAATTACGATATTTTGGTAGGGCGTACTGCCAAGATTAAAAACGTCCCGAAGGGCGACGTTGAAGCTTATGTTCAAAGCAATATCATTAAACCTTAGTTGAAGTTGAACGAGTGTGTTACATGTACAGAAAATCAATTGCTGTGGGTTATACGTTTAAGCGAGAGACTGGTAAGACTGCTGACATTGAAGATGTTCATATGATTATTCCTCACCTAGAACGGGCGGTGACGTATTGTTCTGCGAATCGAGGGAAGGGAAGCAGCAAGTTACCTGTTTGCGGTGCTGTAGCTAATTTTATCGCTAAAAATTCAGAGGTTCTTGGTAACCCTATATTTGTAGGGTTTGACACCGCTGATTTTCTTAGGATGTTGGGCTTAGGGTGTGCAAAAGCTCAGGTTTATTTATCCCCCGAGTTATGGCTTCCAGACGACAAGCAAGTGGGGATTGATTTATCGTTTCCTGACAGTGATGTGACTACTGAAAAATTACTACCAGAGCTAGGCGAACAGTTTTCAGGCGAAGACAAGAAGTCTTTCGACAAACTCATCAAAGACTGGAAACCTTTCAAGGATGCAGAACGTGATGGAAAGCTATCGTTTTTGGTGGGATCTATGTTTCGGGTGTGGGGATAATTTAAAGGCTGATTTGAATGGATTCAAACCCGGAACCGCATGTTGATACGTACAAAGAGCTTTTGCCTTATAAGGTGAATGTGTCGGATATTAGGTTTCAAGGGAATCCTGATACCCTTTCTAATTTTCCACAGTGGGTGTGGTATACGATTGCTGCACCTGCTTTGTGGGGAGGGCTAGACGACGAGGTGTTATCAATCGTACAACAAGAGACTTCGCTAACTTATCACCGGATGGTTTTTGACAAACCTATTTTTTCGGGATTTGATTTGCATTGGAATCACACGTTGTGGGCTGTTCAACAAGTAGAGTGGTTAAAGTTGAAGCACGAATTTTTGGGTGTTACCAAAATTGATACTTCGAAATCGGTTATGGTTAAGTATGGGATGCAGGAGGTGACTATTTTTGATCCGATACATATGGATAAGACGTCATTGGCATCTCCCACTAGTCCGACGCATGTGATCTATGCTTTTGGGGTAATGTCTAACGTTAAAACAGTTGCGTTTAATCCGGCGCAAAGTTTAGTAGAGTGCCCTAGGGTGTATACTTTTAAGCCGCAACAAGAAATAGTAGTAATAGCGGATAAAGTTTTGGAGGAGAAACAGACTGTGGAAGAGGCGGTGATTAAGATGGGGGAGTTATAAGTGGAACACCCGCTGTTTAGTGTAAAGGATTCTCTAGTTCCTAGAGCCGTAGTAAACGTAAAAATCTTCAAAGAGGAAAATTTACAGCGACTAGAGGAAGTCATAAACAAGTGGATAGAGGAAACTCATAACTTAGTAGTTTGTCCGGGGCCTTTTACCCGAGAAGATAGTTCATCAAGTGTAGTAATAACGTACGTTCCCGCAGGTAAAAATCATGACCCAAACCGACCACAAGAAGTGGCCAGCCCTTCTAGACTCGTTGCCAAAAATGGTAAAGACAAGTCTGCAAAAGAAAGTGATGGAGGACGCATCGCTTGACGAAGCTGAGCAAGAATATGCAGATAACTTAATGGCATTACCTTTGGTCTTGTCGGAACGTATTGATCGTCCTGACACGCAGGAGTCAGTGGATGTTGATACGCCTTTCTCTTGGTGCGTATGTGAAATGCCTGAGGGGGATTTCCCAAGGGTAAGGGTTTTCAGTGATTTTGAAGCAACACTCCGTTACGTCGGCAAACTCGAAGGGGATGAAGTTTCCGTGTGGATATTTTTTGGAACTCCTATTTCACTCACTCAGCCAGACAGTGACGGGGTTCGTTATTTAATTACGTCGAGACGTGAGGCGTTTCGTTTACCAACGTCTACGACTGAAGATATACTGTCAGTATCTCGTGACCGCGTGAGCGGCTTGAATATGCAAGAGGATGGGTGGCTAGGGGATCCTAGTTTAACTAAAAGTGCGCATGCTAGTTATTACGTACACGAGGCACCACGAAGTGATGAGTTTGATCCGTCCGATGACGATGACGATGACCAGGCAGAGGTACTCGAAACATAACCAATCTTTTTTTTAGCTATCAGGAACTATTATTGTGGCCAAGAACGACACATCCCGATCTGGAGTTGAGGTTCATACTCCTGATTCGAGTAAATATCATCCTGGCCTTACGCCGTATGGTACAACGATACCTTCGTCGACTAAGGGCGGAGCTTCTCGGGGCTTTGATTCTGAGCAACCGAATTTGGTGGTGGTAGATCCGGACATGGAAGACGGTAAGGTTGTTGACTACTCTAAATTTGTTAAACACAAGGATCTATTTAATACAAAAGTAAATCAAGTAGGCGGTAACGACCCAGAGTCAGCTTTTCGTGCAATTGTTGAAGCGGCAGCAGATATTGAAGAAGCTGAGAAATTATCCTCAGCGACTCCGGCAGCGCCTAAACCTAGATTGAAGGAAAAGACAGTTATGTCGAAAGATCAGATCACTTTGTCTCCTACGTTAAACGAGTCGCTTGCTGCTTTACCTACGGTCGAGGGGGGTTCCCGAGGTAACGGTAGGGTTACTGGCGATATCCAGCGTGCCAACGATGTTTCGACGGGTTTGTCGCAGCAGTTAGCTATGCAGACGGAGGTTTTATCGCAAATGGTTGGTGTGTTGGCAAATTTGCGATCTCCTCCTTCTTCTTCTGAAGCACCAGCGGATGCTGGGCTACCTGTTCAAACAGTATCCCAAGTTCAAGACGAGGTTCACGAAGAAGAAGTCCGTGATAAAGTTATTTCTGGGTTTGAGACCTTAGAGATGTCTTTTGTTAACGGCCCGTTGCCGGTTAAGCCTAAAAAGGAAGTCTACTTCGAGATGCCTAATATGGGTACAATGGCAGCTAGATATCACGAAATTCAAGACGGTGGAACATGTTTAGCGCTTATTTACGATACGCGATATGAAGATGGCTATCAATTTATGCCTCCCGCTCTGGGGGACGTAAGGATTAAAATGACTGTTCCCAGGGAAGAAAAAACATATTATTGTTCAAGTGTAGGTATTCATTTTAATTGTGGTGTTTTAGACATCGTGGTGTTGTTTAAGCATACACAGGATTCGGAAGACACGGAGGAAAACCGATGACGATGGAAAAGCGCGGTGTAATTAGCGAATCGACTCCGGGCGGTTGTTGTGGTGGTAGTTGTCATGAAAATGAGAAGACAGCTACGGCTAGTCAACAGAAGACTCTACCTTTTTCTGATCTGGAGCCTCAGCCTTCAGCAGCAGAGCGGGGGAGGGAACCGGATACGGAGAAGCAAGCAGATGACATGCAAGATTCTCTTTTAAATAGTGCTATTGACGCCGTACATGAGGAAACTGATGGCCCGACCAATTGAACGTAAAGAGATGGCGTTTGACGCCTTGAAAAATCATTTTCTAGCGGAACAGACATCCGCACTTCACAATTTGATGGTGTATTTTGAGAACCCTGCTGGTATTGGCGAACATCCTGATTTGCAGGAGGAAATGCGAAAACAGGTAGAGATGATAGCGAACGCGGAGGACGCGTTAGAAACTTTAAATCGCCACCGCGATAAGTTACTTAGCGGCGGGTGATAGTTGTTTTAAGTCACGGAGGATATGAAGATGACATTCGCCAATGCTCCCCATTGGAAAAGCGGGTCAGGAGATCAGCAGTTTCCTGATCCGTTTCTAGACGTCGCCAGTCAAAATATGCCGACGACCATGAAGAATGCTTTGTGGTGGTCAGAGTATATTTGGGGTGTCTTTGGAACTTATCGGATGGCGATGGAGCGTATCGTTTCTTATTTTCTTACAGATGTCGAGGTGACTGGCGACATTTCAAATGACGAAAAAAAGAAGTGGTCGGAATATTTAAACGACACGATTGGCATCATGGATTTTTTGCAAAACATGATGCGAGACAGGATGTGTTACGGGAATGCTTTTGGAAGCATTATCGTCCCCTTTCGTCGGTTTTTAATGTCACCAAAAACAGGAGATTTGTATCCTCTATCTGAAGTTTATAATAATAGCCGCTTTAATTTTTCATGGACCTCAGACTTTGAGTTTGTAGCAACTTGTCCAAAGACAAAATGGCGTGGGGCCTGGAAAGTTATTGATAAGCCAGAGGACGAAGAGCATAACATCAAATTAAAGCGGTGGAGCCCGCACGAGATTGAATTACTTCACGACCCTTATACGGATGAAGTAGCTTATTTGTGGAGGATTCCTGAAGACTACAAGAGGCAGGTTAAAAAGGGACATCTTTATCACTTAGAACGTGTTAGCGAACAGGTTTTGTTAGCGATAAAAAAAAACCAAGTCTTTAGGTTTAACACGGACGCTATCTTTCATATGAAAGAGCCGACGTTAGCTGGCATTAAAAATCGCGGCTGGGGTTTGCCTCGCACGCTGGTTAACTTCAGACAAATATACTACGTACAAGTACTACGTCGGTTTAACGAGGCGATTGCGTTAGATTACGTAATTCCTTTTCGCTTAATTACCCCTGCTACGCGCGGCGGCGCTGGGGCTGGCGGTCTTCCAGCGCAAGATCCGATGATGTTTCACAACGCGGGGGATTTTCGGTCGCAAGTTAAAAGTATGATTAATCGGCGTCGTCGTGATCCTGCTTCGTGGCAGATTCTTCCTTTCCCAGTCCAGTATGACATGATGGGCGGGGATGCTAACAATTTGGCTCCTCGTGACTTGATGGATCAAGGGCTGGAGACGTTGTTAAACGAGACCGGCACTCCTGTAGAACTGTATAAGGGTACCTTAACGACACAGGCAGCTCCTACCGCACTTCGATTATTTGAAAGCACTTGGCGCAGTTTGGTGCACGAAACAAACTCTCTTTTGCAGTGGATTTCGAACGGTATAGGCGAAGTGATGAGTTGGGATCAGGTAGACGTTGGCCTTACCAGGGTGACTATTGCTGATGACATGCAGAAGCAGATGGCAGCCCTCCAGTTGATGATGGGTCAGCAGGTTTCTGGTACTACAGGACTCAAGGCAATTGGATACGATTGGGAGTCCGAGCAGAAGTTACTGTCAGAGGAAGCTCAAACACAGCAGGAACTCCAGGCTCGTGCTCAGGAAGAGATGGAGCAGGCTGGTTTTGCTGCCGAGATTGCCAAGGGACAAGGAGGTGCTCCTCCTCCCGGCGGTGGTCAGGGTGCTGCTATGGGCCAAGCCGGTTCTATGGCAGGAGCGGCTCAAGGCGGTGGAAATCCCCCAGGCGCTGACGCTCAGTCGGCTATGGGAGCTGGTATGACGCCTGTCTCAGAGTACGTCGGGACAATGGGTCCAAACACACCGGTAACACCTAACGACCTACAGGCGGCTGCACAGGCACTTGCTCAGCAGTTGCTTGGTTTACCTGAGGGGCAGAAGGACTCTCAGCTACGAGAACTCAAACAATTTAATCCAACGCTGCACGCTTTGGTTCGCGAAACCATGGACGATATTCGCAGAGATGCTCGTATGCAAGGAGGCGCCATGCTGATGGGCCAAGGCGGTGGTGCACCACCTATGTAAGAAAAATGAGCTTTAGATGATCAGAATGTATTTCACAAAATCTGGAAGACCGATAAAACCTTATCCAAAACCTAAGAATTCAAAACGATTTAAAAACTTAACTGGTAAAACATTTGGAAGGCTCAAGGTTGTCAAATATCTAGGGCGTTGTTATGGCAGTAATGGTGGCTTTAGCAATTTCTGGCTTGCGAATTGTTCTTGCGGAGAGAAGGACGTTGTTGTTGAAACCTCTCATTTTGGTAAGGACACAAATTCTTGTGGGTGTTTGCGGGAAGATAAGCTAAGAGAAAAATCTTTTATCCATGGTCATGCTTCGCACGACAACAGAACGCCAACATATAAAACTTGGTGTAAAATGCGAAGAAGATGCTTTGACCCGCATAATAAAGATTTTAAACATTATGGCGAGAGGGGGATTACAGTTTGTGATTCCTGGGGCCAGTTTAAAACTTTTCTTAATGATATGGGGGAGAGACTGCCTCATATGACCTTGGACAGGATAGACAACAACGGGAATTACGAAAAAAATAATTGTCGGTGGGCTACTCGTAAAGAGCAGAATAGGAATACCCGTAGTAACCGAATCATCACATATAACGGTCGTGATCAGCCGATGGTAGCCTGGGCTGAAGAGTATGGAATCGCTTCCAGCACTTTACGGACTCGTATAGTTGACGCCAAGTGGTCGATTAAAAAGGCATTAACGACTCCTGTACGTAAAAAGTAGATAAATGAAAATTGCTTTCATATGTCCTACGTATAAAGAGGGCGAGCTACACGAGTACACTTTAGCTGCGGTTCGTACTTTTTTTTCAACTACTGCTAACGGTGTAGCTATCGTTGTTGATGACGCTTCTTCTGACTGGGAGGCTTCTTTTGAAGACCAATTAAAATCTCTTGCGGTGTTTCCTGGGCAGGAGTGCCGTGTGCATCATTTTGATGAGTGGGGCGGTCTTACTCGTAGTTGGAATTATGGGTTGCGTGTGGCCCGTGATATAGCCGGGTGCGATTACGCTATTTGTGGTAATAACGATATTCTTTTTCCAACTAATTGGTATTCATCGTTATTGCATGCATTGGACAACGGTTACCAACTTGTGGGGCCTCTTTCTAATGCCCCCGGCATTTCTGCGTATAAGTCGCAGCAAATTTGGCATTACTTTCCAGATTACGAGACGACAGATGACTTACCCCGGATTAATGCAGTACAAGCATATTTGGCTCATCAGCGTTTGGGTGAGATAGTCGAAGCTCCGATAAATGGGTTTTTTCAGTTTGCAAAAGTATCTGCTTGGTGGGAGGGTCGCTTTTCTGACAATGAGGTTTATCGGCCAGTCAACAAATTTAACAGTAAGGGAAAGCGAAATAGAACTCCGTTGATGACGTTGAATGAAGATGAGCTTCAGGGTCGGTGGCGTAAGAAGGGGTGGCGGAGTGCCGTGTGTCTTGGTAGTTTTATTTTCCATTATCGTGCGATTACGCGTGGCGAAAGTTATAAACGCCGGGGTGGTCGCTGGTTTCGTAAGGAAGACGGAGCTGCTGAATGACCGCTAAATTAGTCGTTTATAGTTGTATAACGTCAAGTTATGACCAGATACATAACACGTTGTTACGTGGGGACGCTGCTCAGGACGAAGATGGGGTGAGATATATTGTTTTTTCGGACGTTCATTTCCCGTGTAAGATGCGAACAGACGGAATGGAGTGGGAAGTTGAAGAGCTTAAGTGGGAACATTCTTTATGTCCTAGGCGCACTGCCCGTTATCATAAATGTTTACCACACGTAGTTTTACCTCCTCACGAAAAGAGTTTGTGGGTTGACGGCAGCTTAGCGTTTAAAGCGATTCACCCGTTATCTGATATAGTGGAATCATGTTTGAACGACGAAGTTAGTATAGCTACCATGACGCACCCTATCCGGAAGTGTGTATATCAGGAGGAAAAGGCGTGCGTGAAGCTTCGTAAAGACCAGAATGCACTTATGCGGCAGCAAATGGAGAAATATGTGCAAGATGGTTATCCGACTTATAATGGAATGGTAGAGACGGCATGTTTAGCCAGAAAAAATAATAGTACGGCCACGGGCTTTAACCAGGCTTGGTGGGGTGAAATTGAAAATCACAGTTTTCGAGATCAATTGAGTTTTAATTATGTGTGTTGGAAACTTGGTTTATCTTATGGAAATATTGAAGGCGAACGTTTTAACTCCCCATTTTTTAATCATATAAATCACCCGAGAAGCTGACTATTGATAGACCATGTATACTCTCGGAATTTGTGCGCCGTATTGCCGATCAGAGGTAACTCTAGCTGCAATTCGCTTAGCTGAGTTAGGTCGCGAACTGGCAATGGAAGTTCGTTTCCTCTCTGTTGGTCCGTCTCAGCGAAATGTTGATCACGTATGGGACAACAGATTTAGTAGATCTGAGACTAGTAATGTTTATCGTTGGTTGCAGGGATGTACGCATTTAGTATGGTTTGTTTACGACGATTCTATCTACCAGAAGTCGCAATTGGTCTCGCCAAAAGCTCGTCATTGGTTTGTTCCTTCTTGGCACCAGCTTTCTCCGGCTACTATATCTAGGCTGACAGACTATAGCGTGGTGTGCCCCTCTCGCCGGGTCAAAACTGAGATAACTGAGCGCGCAGGAGTTGAAAACACTCAGTTACTTGTTACTTGGTGTTTGTGGGATAGCGGACTGGACGCAATTGTTCGTCAGGGTCTTTGTCGGAGTGACGAAGTAGCTATATACGTCCCTATGTCTTCTCGCGTCATAGACGAATGTGGAAAATTTGTACTTATGGCTGTTGAGGACGTGTTAGAGTTGTTTCCGGAGTCGAAGTTTACTTTAGATTTTGGTAAGTCATGGCCGCGCAAGATGAGACGGTACATTAAGGGATTAATTGAAAAATATACTCATCGGCTTACTTGCCATCGCTCTTTCTCGTTATTATCCCAGTGTTTTAAGATGCACGAGCATGACTGGACGTGGATTCCTGATACACGAGCTGATATAGGTATTACTGCGCAGCGTAGTCTTGCTTGCGGTACTCCTGTAATTGTTTACGATATAAGTCCTTATAAAGAATTTGTATCAAACGAAGTTACTGGGTTGCTGATACAGTGCGATTTGTTTTCAAATCGAATGGGGGCTCCCGTGGCGGGGCCTAATATTGTTTCAATAGTTAACACGTTGTCGAAGGCTATAGTAGGTCAATCGGAGCTTGTATCAAAATGTCAGAAAAAAATATGGCAGAGGGAATCGCAACACATGAACGCGTTTCGCCTATTTTGGGGAAAGGAGTGGGACGTACTGGACGTCGGGTGATAGGTGTAACTGGTGTACCTGGCGTGTGGTTAAACCAGGTAGGGCGTTTTTTAGAAGGTCAAGGGGCTTTAATATTATGGCCCGATCAGGCGGTGCATTCGTTAGAGTTGGATAAATATAAGCACAACGCTGAAAACCCAGAAGTTATTCGAATGCACGACGCAATTTTAGCTAGTTGTGGGTCGCCCCGTTATTCGTGTCGTTATACGCGGTCATTTCCTCTTTTTTATGATCCACCATTTCCAGGCCCCCAGGATTTTGTCGCTCAATTTCCGGAGGATAAAGTTGTAATAGTTGTTGACAATGCGTTGTGTTTGTTATGGGATTTGTGGTCTTCTGTTTGCACAGACCTTGTATTAGTCGATGCGTCTTTAGATTCGACTACATATTTCCTCAAGAGGTGGGTAGATGGTAATATGAATGACGATGAGTGTAGGCTGGTTTTTGAAGGATACCAATCTGCAATACAGCACACTTTATCTAATTTTAAAAATGTTTATCGAGTAGATAACGAGGAAATTAAAAACGGATTTGTTGCTCGTACTGTTTTAAATTCCATAATTTAAGATATAGGTGGTAAGTATGTTAGGTAAAATTGCAGCGCTGGGCAAACTTGCCGCTAAAAAAAGCTGCGGCAAGTCGTCGAAGCGAAGAGGGAGCCAGTCGAAATTGTACAAGGTGAAAACGGAAGCCGATAAAAAGGAGGTACGTAACGCGATGAACGAGTCTACTGGAAATGCGCAATCTCCTCACAGGTATGGACGTAAAAAAGGTTAATATATGACAACACCGAATAAACCACGTGAGTATATAATACCTAGCGGTGAATTTGGTGCACGTAAATTTTATCATCGAACAAAAAACAAAGGTAAACAAGACATGCCTGAGCCCCCGAAGACTCCCACGGAGGAGCAGCTTCAACAATCGTTAGCGGCTGCGCAAGATGATGACGTCGTATCTTCTGAGGAAGAAGTTGTTGACTCAGAGCCTGCGACTGTTGTATCAGTACCAGCGGGTATCACACCTCCGGTTTTTGCGGTACCGATTGCGAATGTTGCCGCAGCTTTAGCGCCTCAAGCGCATCAGCAAGCAGCGCAGCAGGTTGTTGTCGAGGATGAGCACGGGTATGACGTTGCCTTCAATTTTGCCTTCATTGGCGCGGGACAAGGTGGTGGACGTTTGGCGTGTGCCTTTCATGATTTGGGGTATCGAAAGGTTTGTTGTATAAACACTACAGAGAGTGATTTTGCAGGATTGCCTGAGTCTGTGCATAAGCACAGTTTTGACGTGGGTGGTGCAGCTAAAGATGCTCAGTTTGCTGCGGATACGCTGGAGGGTAGGGAAGAGGAAGTTTGGGATTTAATGCAGCGGGCTTGGGGTAACGATATTGATTATGCGTTCGTGTGTAGTGGTCTAGGCGGCGGAACTGGGAGTGGCATGGCTCCTAAGTTGGTGGATATTGGACGGAAGTACCTAGAGAGCAAGGGAAAGCCACCGCGTGTGGGCGTAATCGCTTCTTTGCCTGAGGCTAGCGAGGGGCAGCAGATTTGCCGAAACGCCTTACAGAGTCTTAAATGGCTTCTGGACGCTAAGGTTAGTCCAGCTGTATTGGTAGACAATTTTGAGGTGCGTAAATTGTATAAACCATCGTTTACAGCAGTTCATTCCACGATTAACAGTACGGTAGCGCAGTTATTTCACATTTTTAATCAGCTTGCTGCTGTTCATAGTCCCTTTGTTACGTTCGATCGTAGTGAATTAGCTCAACTGTTAGATAACGGTATTACAGTGATGGCTGCTGCGTCTCTTGCTCCGGAATCTATTCAGAGTCCAGCGGATATTTCCGCAGCCATACGAGATCAGTTGTCTAATAGCGTGTTAGCAGAAGTGGACCTTCGTTTAGGTAAAAAGGGTGCGGTAATTTTTGTGGGGGACATTCCTACTTTAGATAAGTTAAGTATGGATTTTTTTGACGCCGGGTTTACCCAAATGACTCGTACACTTGGCAGTAAAGTAGGTGGCGCTCAGCCTGTGGTTCACCGAGGTGTGTATCCTGGTACTGCTCCTGGCCTACAGGTGTATGCTATGATTTCGGAGCTCGAACCTCCGACCAAGAAGCTGGCCAAGATGGCCAAAGTGGCAAACATTCGTCGTGAAGATTTGGGTTCGGATGTGGCTAAGTTTTTGGGCGTGGACGATTAATTTAAAGCCTTCAATATAATGGATTATTAGGTGATTGAATAAATGGTTAAAGTCCCGATGCCAGTTGGTCAAGATTTGATGCGTATGCTATCTCAACAGGGTGGCACTCCTGCAACAAAAACACGTGTGTTGTTTGTTGACGAGGAGATGTACGGTCCTATGGAATTTCCTAAGTCGTTTATTTTAGGTAAGGGACAAGTACTTAAGTTAGCAGCTTACGGCAAGGTACAAGTAAGCGCGGCTACTATTGACACTTTACATTGCACGAAGGAAATAGACGAGGAGCTATATGATGAATACAAACGAGATCCCCCCACATCAGACGTCGATTTCACAGATGACCCCGTTGCCGGGGGAATCGGTCCAGACATCGCCCGATCTCTTGAAATTCCTATTGAAGCGCTGGGAAGAATGTCATCGCCAACAGCACCCCAACGACCCGACACAGAATGCCCTAAGCCAGCAAGCGCAAGAGGCGATACAGTCGCTACTAAGTTTCTCTAGTGAGTATTTTGAGAAGAATCCTCCTGTGCATGCTACTGCTGACGACGGTCGAGTCGTGGTGACTCTTGGTGACAACCAGAAAGTGCAAATTGGAGGTAAGCCGACAAAGGAATTTGTTCCTGGCGAGATCGAACCTTCTACTAGCATCAAAATATGATTTCCGAGGACTTATTAATTCCTCACCTGATGCAGTTTTTTGCGCAATATTTGCAGGGAGCCGGGTTAACTTCTGCGGAAGCGCACGAGCGCGGTCTTTACGAGTTCGTAAAGTGGTTGCGAGATTCCCTTCCCCCGATTCCAACGTCGGATTACACAGATTTTCTTCTCGATAACGATGATGCTGATGTTTTTGACGAAGAAGACGAAGAAGCTGAGGTCGAGGAAGCTGTACATATTATTAGTCATTTGGCACATCATGACGATAATTGTGATTGGCTAATTCCTTATTGGAGTCGGTTAATAACGTCGTTTCGGGAACCCACTCAACACGCGATTGTAGAACTTTACGCAGCGTTTGTGATGCGGTGGGAAGACGGACATGTTCTTCCGTTTGTTTGTGTGGTTCCGGAGAGGCTCATTCAACCGAAAGGCGCTATAAACGATCAGCTGTTAGTGCATATCGCTGACGTGTTTTCTTCTCAATTTTCAGATTTGTTAACTAATTGTTCTGCGGATGATCTTCATACGTTACAAAGCGGTTTGCTTTCTCGCGACGCAATAAAAAAAGTTCTAGCCATAGCTCGTGACGCTGTGTTAAATGTCGAGGAGAAGGAGCGTCCTTCTTTACGGCGGGCATTACGTTTTCTTAGAGCTGTTAGCTTGCCGCTGTTACCCCCCGATGCGATACGCAAAGCAACACGAAGTTTAGGTGGCGAACGTGTGTCCAAATTGGATTGGAGAATTTTTCCTATCGGGGGAGAGGAGGATGAAAAGTAGAATGACGTAGTTACATTTGGTCTCTTGATAAAAAGGAGGTTATCATGACACAGGCCGCTAATATTACTACGGATTTTTTCACCCGGAAGTTAATGCATCAGATTATGTTGAGAGGTAATACGCTAGCTAGTCTTCCTATCGGAGAAGAAGCTCAACATATTTGTCGTGAATTGGTAGCGTGGGCAGCCAGCATGGATGGTTATCTGGCTGACGTTGAGGAGTCGGGAGAGTTTGATAAATTCTCTCATTTGTTTGAATCCCCCACTCCGACAAAGTCTAAATGGTGTGCTAACCGGGTATCTTTACACACCGGCAAAGGTATTTTCTTTGTGTGCCTAGAGCAGCAGGTGATGGTTGAAGGACAGCAAATCATACCTACTAGGCGTTATAGGGTTCGGGTAGGTTCTCCCGAATCTGAAGTAACGTATGCTGTTTGCTTGGAGGATTTACGCCCGGTCGTGTCTGATTATTTGATAAAATTTGACGAGTGTTTACCTTTGTCTTCTCAGGAGATGCTGGATGGTTTATTCTGTAATAATGACATTTCCCCTGTTCGCAATATAAAAGACAACAACGAGTCTCGCTAAAGGAGTGCAAGGATGCCATTCAAAAGCAAAGCACAGCAGCGTTGGATGTATGCCAACAAGCCAGACATGGCTAAGAAGTGGTCTGACCATACCTCTGACCATAAATCTTTACCTGAGAAGTCTAAAAAAAAGAAGAAGAAGAGAGAGAAGAAGGCCGCAGAGCCTAATGTTTCTTATGAAGATTGGATGGACAGTAAGTATAAACCAATCGACTGGGTTGAAAAGTATGCGGGGTGGTCCTGGTTTCCTGGTTTCGACTGGGAGCCAATGTATGAGGAGCAGCGGAAGCGAACCCGTGTAGTACGGGACAGCAGGCGCAAGTTGCAGGGTGAGTATTGGGATATGGAGGATGAATTACGCGAGCTGCAAAACACGGCGCTTGGGCCATCAGATGTTCAAGAAGCTGTGCGGCGGTCTTCTAATCAGTACAAGAGTAAGATTAATACCTTGCAAGAAGCATTAACTGAACAATATAAGACGGAATCGAATCTTAGAAGTACGCAATCATCGCTTGGCGGCTGGATCGACAATCCACGGCTTTGGGCGGGCGTTGCTGCCGGGGCTGGTATTCCACTAGGAGCTTATGGGATTTATCGCTGGCTTAAAAAAAGGAAGAAGAAACAAGAGGGGAAGACTGCTGTTGCGGAACTTGGCAAGCAAGCAGCAGTATTAATTTTACACAAGGTAAGCCTTGGTGATTGACGCTATCTACGTTATATCGCTGGAAAGACTCCCTGAGAGAAGAAAGAAGATAACTGATTTGCTCTATGAGGTAGATTTTTGTCCTGTGTACTTGTTTGATGCAGTAGACGGTCAAAAATTAAGCGCCTCAAGTATGAGTAAAGAGGGTTTTTATTGTTACGACGGTTGGGAGATTGCTTCAGATAATAACTGGTGGAATCGACCAGTAAAGTTAGGCGAAGCGGGTTGCATGCTTAGTCATTATCTTGTGTGGAAAGACATTCTTAAGAAGGGATTTGAAACGGCATTGATCTTAGAAGGAGATGCTACTTTCGTATACGAAGATCTGGTTAAGGGGTTACAAATTGTTAATAACTTTGTGGGACATTACGATATATTTTACTTAGGATGCAACCCTATAGAATCAGGGTTGAAGGTGAATTCTTTGCTTGCTAAGTGTGATTACACGTATAACACACACGGATATATAGTAACAAAAGAATGTGCAGGTTTACTAGCAAGCTCAGGCATCGAAAAAAACCTTATTACTCCAGACGAATTTCTTTCGGTAGCTTTTTGCGATCACCCACGAAAAGATCTTCGAGATCTATATAGTTTTAAGAGAAAGTTAAACGCGTATAGGCTTCTGTCGGATGTGGTGACTCAGACAAATTCTGGCGGGAGCGAGACAGAGAAGTCCGAATTTGTAAACTAACTCCATAACTGAAAGAATGTAGGGTGGAAATATCAAGTATCCAAGGCAAAGTGTGGGGCACGACTCAGCTGTTGTTTTCTAAAAACAACGTTGAGTTTCGTCGGATTACAGCGGCAAAGGGTGGTTATTCTTCCAAGCACTTACATGCGCATAAGTTCAATGCTTTTTACGTCGAGAGTGGTAAGCTCATGATAACAACATGGAAAAATGATTATGATTTGGTGGATAAGACTGTGGTGACGTCTGCACAGACGACTGTTGTATCTCCTGGGGAGTACCACATGTTTGAGGCGCTTGAGGATACGGTGGCCTACGAGATCTATTGGGTAGATTTACCGGAGAAGGACATTCTTAGGGATAACTGCGGCGGCGTCAAAGATGGGTAGAAATACTGGGTTTTTACCGTTCAAGGATAAACACGCAGGTGAGTCTGCAATTCTGTTTGCTTCCGGGCCTACCCTTTCAGACTTTTGTTACGAGGATTTACCTCTGACTATTGGTCCACAGGCCGGGGTAAATTCTGTCGTTTATTCTTCGGAGTTGCATCTGGATTATTATTTCTGTGGCCATAATCCTTGTCGGGATGGGCTGCGCAGGAAGACTTTGCGTGATCCTGATGCTTCTACAGATTACTTAGCTACTGCTGTGAGCAGGGACGATGTGCAACAAATATTTGTTGGAACTAAGCTTAACGATGGTGTTAATATACAGTATTTCACAGACGAGGAAGCGGAGGAGGTAGGCGGTATACCGTACGGATTAACAACAGATAAAGGTCCGGATGCTTTTACGTTAGATATCTGCAATCGATCGTTGGTTAATCATAGTATTGTTTTTTCGTCTCTTCAGTTCTTGCTGTTTACTGGCGTGCATCGTATCTATTTGGTAGGCAATGATTGTGAGGGCGGTTATTCGTTTATTTTTCCGGACGAGTCTTCTAACTACGATAGAGGTCGTCATGATTTGGTTCCGTTTTGGGAAGACTTTTCTCGTTTCTTACGGAAAGAGTTGCCCCAGGTAGAGATCGTCTCGATTAATCCTCGAAAGTTGAAAGGGATGTTTACCGATTTATGGACGAAGTAGTGGCTTACATGCCGATTCGTTTAAATTCGAAAAGGGTTGAACGTAAAAGTGTTCGATTGTTAGGTAATCGGCCTTTATTGTGCTGGAGCCTGGAACAGCTAGACTTGCTAGGTATTCCAGTGTGTGTTTATTGTTCGGAGCCAGCTGAGCTCGCTTCTTTTTTAGATTTTGAAGCTAATAATGTGAGATTTGTGCGTCGTCCTGTTCATTTAGATGACGACCTGACAATTGGAATAGATATATACAGAGAATTTAGTAAAACAGTTTCAGCTAAAGTTTACTTGCTAACACATTGTACTTCTCCTTTTGTATCCGCGAATACTTATAGAAAAGTTGTAGCTGCGGTTACTTCGGGAGAGTACGATTCTTCCTGTACGGTTTATAAGGTCCAGACTTTTTGTTGGCATCGTAATAGCCCTATTAATTTTTCTGTGCCCCGTCCTCGTACTCAAGATATTGAACCTATTTATGTAGAGACGTCGGCTGCTTATTGTTATTCTGCGGATGTATTAGATAAAGGCGGTCGAACGGGTAAGAGGCATAAACTTGTAGTAACGGATAAGCGAGAAACATTAGATATAGATCACATGGATGATTTTACAGAGGCGGAGAGGTTGATATGGTGAAGAAAGTCGTACTCACGTTTGATGACGGTGTTAAGAGCCATTACACAAGAGTTGCTCCGTTATTGAAAGAATACAATATGAGAGCTACTTTTTTTGTTACTAATGCGAAGGATACGTTATGGTGGCGTCTTGATGCAAATCTATTTTTCAGGGCTTTAAACGAAAAAGGTATGTCATGGGAAGAAATCAAGGAATTACATGATGATGGTTTTGAGATAGGGAACCACACGTGGAGCCATGTAGGCATGTCGTATTTGGAAAACGTTGAAGCTATTCAACGAGAGGTTTATAAACTGAACGATAAGCTAGCTGACTTCGGGATACCTACTCCTACGACATTTTGTTATCCGGGTTATCTTGTAGATGATATTTATGTAGCAGGCCTGAAGGCTAGCGGGATATCCTTTGCTCGCTCTGGTTATCTTCCTGGCAACAAGATGGTTTATTTGTCTGATGTATCCGAAACGCCTTATTATATTCCTGGAGTTACAGATCGTTTTCGTGTCCCGTGCACTGGTGTCTTGGGTGCGTGGCCGAACCCGGCAGATTGCTATACTATTGACCGTTTTGAGCGGGATATGGATAGAATGCCTGACGGGCATGTAGCTGTTTTGGGCGGTCACGGCGTGGTTCATGATAAGGTATTTAACGACTTGGTAGCTGTCGTAGAGTATATAGCGAAGAGTGGGTATACCGTAATTTGCTTAAGGGACTTACCCGCATGATCTCTCACAATCCTACGACCATTCTTCAACGTCCTTGGCGTGGACCCATTGAAGTGCCTGAGGCCTTGAAAGAGTATTACGAGGATAAGAAAGTTGTAGAAATAGGTTGTGCGGCGGGGGATTACATACCTACGTGGTCGAAGTATGCCAGTCACTACACGGGGTACGAGCAAAATAAAGATTGGTATTCTTTGGCGGCTACACGAACAGATCTTCGAGAGAACGTTGTTCTTCTGAATGAACGAGTGACTCCCGAAGGTCTCCCAGAGGCTGATTTGTATTATGCGTGGAGCCCGGAGCCGGAAGTTAAGACATTCGTGTCTAGGATGCAGGAGGCAGGCAAGACGGGCGTCTTTGCTATGTATAGCGGAGTGTTTGTTGAAGATACGGATAAATCAGTAGCTATGGGCTTGCCTTATGGTCGACCGGTGAAGACTGAATCGGACACATTTACTAATCCTCTTGCGTGGACTGATTGGCCTACGAGTTTAGTTAGCTTTGAAGCTTCGGAAACAGATAACAGAGCTTATTTTGATGAATATGCTACAGGTCGTCGGATGCAGATCATTTTAAAGGAACTTGGGTAGATGAAAATAGCTTCCATCCTATTAGCAAGAGGGGGAAGTAAAGGTGTTCCCAGTAAGAACATTAGGGAGTTGGTTGGTCGCCCGCTTATTGACTATGTCATACAAGCTTCTAGGGCTTCAAATGTTCATGAGACGTGGGTGTCTACGGAAGACGCAGAGATAAAGTCAGTTGCCGAGGGCTGCGGGGCATTTGTAATAGATCGCCCCGCTGAATTTGCAACAGACGAGTCTCCAAGCGAAGAAGCATTATTACATTTTGCTGAAAATGTTGATTTTGATACATTAGTTTTTATTCAACCAACTTCTCCTCTTTTGAAACCGTCATATGTTAATATTGGGTTAAATAAAATGAAAAAATATGATTCGGTATTCAGTGTACATGAAGAGCATTGGGTTCCTAGATGGGATATGAACATAAACCCCATTGGGTTTGATAACTATAATAGACCAAGGCGACAGGATAGAGATAGTGTATATGTAGAAAACGGAGCGTTTTATATAACAACAAAGGAAAGATTGTTAGAATCAAAGTGCAGAATAAGTGGCAATATCGGAGTTGTTGAGATGAAACTACAAGACAGTTTTCAAATAGACATTGCAGATGATTTTAGATTGGTGGAGAAGCTTATATCTTATGCCTACAAATCTACTGGGTGAGTCACCTAGGCATGTGCCTATAAACCGGTCGTTTTTACCTTTCAAGAATAAGCACGAGGGGGAAGCTGCTATTGTATTCGGGACAGGTGGTTCCCTTAGAGAATTTAGTTACGCCGTGTTGCCTGAAGAGCCGTTGGTTCGCGTAGGCGTAAATTTAATGATTTACAAGAGAGAGTTTGAACTAGATTATTACTGGTGCAGCGATTTTCCGGACAATGATTATGTGCAACGGGAATCTGGTTACTTAGAGACAATAATCGAACGTTCTCGAGACACGCAGGTTTTTTGTGGGACTACGGTGAATGGGCGGCAGCAGCCAAGACACTTTACGTCAGAACATGCTAAGGCGATGAATGCGATTGAATACGATCTACACTTAGGCCACGGGCCAAACGCTTTTTCGTATGATCTAGTTACAATGCCTTTTTACAACCACAGCATTATATTTTCTGCGATGCAATTTTTGTTATACGCTGGAGTACAAAGGATATACGTGGTTGGATGTGATTGCGGCGGTGTAAACTCTTGTGTAGAGGTAAAGTTTGAAGACGGCAGACTACACAGCCAAGAGCGATATGCTCTCCATCGTAATTTGATAGAAGATTGGCAACACTTCGCTGAATTTAAAGACAAAGAATACCCGAATGTAGAGATAGTTTCTGTGAATCCACTTAACTTGAAGGGCTTATTTAGTGATATTGGTGGTTAGTCGTCCGGCAGACGCATAGTCGCCTTCAACTGCTCTCGAATTATCCTCTTCTTCTGGGGTATATTAGTAGTAATTCTAATCCGGTGCTGAATGGATTCACACATGCAAAAAAAGAGCGACGCTCTATCGACTGCTTGGGAGACTCTGAGTGCCCCTGTTGTTGCGGCTGACGCAGCGATGAAGGACAAGGCCAAGCAAAAAGAAAAAGAGCATAAAAGTCTCCAGCTTGCCGTCCAACGTAACGTCCGTGAACGGCAAGCCAGGCAAATTGCCAAAGGCATGCCCGTAAAGGTAAGTTCTGTTAATAAGAACGCTATGTCGCGCATTGGGGGACAGCCTGAGGGTCTACTTAGCCGTTTAAAGACGCTTGAAAAGCGGGCTATCCATCGCCATATTTCGCATTTAACGGACGATCTTCTCAAAAGCGGGCATTTTAAGAGCAAAACACCCGTCCAGCAGTTGGGTAAAGTAGCTGCTGAGAAGCAGGCTTTTATTGCCTGGGGTGGCGGAGAGTTTGGTTTGCATCCTGAGGACAAAGGTGTTGGAGGGTCGGTAGGTTATACGAATCTTCTTGGGTTGCTCCCTATTCCTACTGCTTCTATTGACGTTGGCGATAAGAAAAGAGGCGTCCAAGTGGGTGCTGCGCCCGTCTTTAAATACGGTCCATCTCTATCCAACGCACCTGACAAATCCAGTCTTGCTCCGTATCTAGGTCTTCGCTGGAATCATCCTCGAAAGAGTGGGTTATCTCGTCAGTTTCCTCGCGGTTTGCCTGAGATTATTTATGACAAGTTAAAAGGGCGTACTAGGGACGACGCAGTACGGCTCAGTTATCCTGAGGAGTATGCTGAGGCCCCGGAAAAGGAAGAGAAGGAAGAGGGTGATGATATTCAAGCTTTATTGGCTGGCTTGAGCGAAGACGGAGATGGTGACGGGAAGATTAATGACGGTACTGAAGACGAAGTTGAAGTTACTGAACGTGCAGACGTTTAAATACTACTATTTAAGGAGAAGATGTTATGAGTATTACTTTATCGCATGATCAACGTATTAAACTTGCTTCGCTGTGTTTTAATGCATACAGGGAGAAACAGGCTAAGCCGGATCCCCCAGGTACGCGCTACGCCAGAAATAAAAGGGAAAGCAAATGGGGCATAAACAAGAACGAATACCGCAGACTTGCGGAAAACGAGGACGCCAAGGATGACGAAGAGGTTTTTACGGGAAAGAACATTGGTGGGTGGGGTCTCAGTTATTACAAACCCGAAGAGGCGGAGAAGCAGGCGGGCTATTGGACTGAGGCCCTTGGGCAGCTTGCTGCTAGGGTACGTCGCACGTACTGACGTTTAAATACTACTATTTAAGATGACGTGGTCACATTTTACTGGAGGTTACGATGAGATTTGCATTTTACATATTAGCCATTGTAGCGTGTGCTGCTGCCACAGGGTGTGACATTGAGGTTGATGCTCTAACCCTTTAGGTTAGGGTTACGGGGTAGAGGGTACCAAGGAAAACTGATGAACGTTCGCATAGCACAACTTGGACGTCAGGCTGCTGAGAAGCAGGCCAGCATTGGCAAAGCGATAAGTCTTGGCCTCAAGGGTCTTAGTCGACTACGTGGTGCGGGTAGCACGATAAAAAACGTAGCATCGAAAACAAAGCCACTTCTCGCAAAAGCAAAGGCAGTCCCTGGTGCTATCGCTAGTAAAGTGAAGGCTGCTCCTCGTGCTGCCGCTAGTGCTATACCTAGAACAGTAGTGGAAGCATCTAAAGGGATTCCGCAGACAGCGGGTGCTATGACGAGTTTGGCTCGCCCTGTTAAGGCGTTTAAACATTATCGGGACGCAGCGGGGTCTATGCGGGGAGCTCCTGCGATTCGACAGGTACAAAGGGCTGGCAGGAATTTGTTACGGGATACTGCGGGAATATCAACAGATCCGTTTCACACCAACTTCAAACACACAAGCACTGTAGGTGACGCATTTAGAACATTGTGGAATCCACGTGTACCTACAGCTAGAGGGCTTGGTGCTGCTCGTCCTGTAGGGTCTGGTGTTACAGTTGGAAGACCTATATCGGCCTATACGCTGGGGTCGCTGGGGGCAGGTGCCGCAAGCGCAGCAGACAGTTACATTGCTAGCCAGCCTATCACAGGCAATCAGCAAGTTGATGCCTTACTTCCCCGATCCCAGAGAGAACAATTCAACCGTGATTTGTTTTACAAACATATGCCAAAGACGTTTTGGAGCGGCATTACAAATAAGAACCCGGTAGATAGAGCGCTTGTTGGAGGAGTTTTCAAGCGGATGCGAGAGGCAGGGACTGGGGCATTAAAGAACTTCGGCGGCGAGCTATCAGATAGTGCAGCTCATTCCGGGAAGGAGGTATTACGCAATCAAACTATTGGGCGGGCTTTAAGTGCACTGAAGGGTACTACTCAGCGTCCCCTAATGGACACAGTAAACTCTTTACGGGAGAGGGCTAGTACTAGTCGCTCAAATGTAGAGAACTCTCAGGCATATGACTCGATGAGGCAGTTGCTGGGGACGCTAGATCCTGGGGATAATAGGGGCAGGAGGCTACTGGCAAAACAGATTGGCGGCGAGCTTGGCCAGCAATTTCTCCAGGACGTGGTCGGTAGAGCTGCTAGTAGTCTTGGCGGATCACCCAATATCAGCCGACCGACTGCGGCGAAGAACTATAAGTGAGACGGATAGATGGCTAAGCTATTCCTCCGTCCTGTAGGAGGTTTTGGCGCACGCATGATTCCTTTGTTGCAGGTCATGTCTGCGATAGAGAGGGAATCTTCGCACAGTTTAGTAGTGTGCTGGCCTCTTCATACCACTTCTGGTGGTGGCCGCGCTGGCAGCACACGTGAACGTGTCTTTCCATTGAGCGTTAATGATTTGTATGCTTTGGATCCTACTCTTACCACTACACGAGAGACTGTGCATGGTGCTAAGGCACGGGAGTTTACTCACTATCCTTTAAAGCACACTCAGAACTTAGATGGTAAGGGTAAGTCTCCTGTTCACTTATCACATCATGTTAATGAAAGTTTTTGTATTGATGCTCATGGGTATTTTTCACTGGACCCTGATCGTTCTAATGTATTAGTTACTGATGCCAAAGAGATGGGATTGTTATACCGCGAAAAGTTTAAACTTCATCCCAAGCAGCAAGACTTATATGAGTCACTAAAGAAGCGTATGGAAGGTCGTCCCACAGTGGGTGTTTATTTGCGTCAGAGTAAAGGGGCTAACTATCAAGTACGTGGGTGGAACGCTACTGACAGTATTCTTCCGAAGATGCGACATCATTATGCAAAAGATTCATCTACTTTATTCTTTGTTGTCTCGGACGAAAAACCTATTTTGGACCGCATAGTAGAGGAGTTTGGTGCTGATAACGTGCTAATGACACCTAAACCTAACATCGTAAATCACCCAGATGAGATGTTAGGGGTTGTAGTTGATATCGAGTTGATGAGGCATGTTGATATATACTATCCTACATGGGGTAGTTGGCTTGGTAAACTTATGGGATTAGTTCGTGAAGGCGACGGATGTGAAAACCCTCTAGCATGGGGATTTGGTCACGAGACAATCGGACAAGGGTTAAAGGATTAACTATGAACACGATATCAGTTCTCGGTAAAGTTGCAGCTCAGAGGGAAAAGCAGGCAGAAGGTTGGGGGGATTGGCTTAAGAACATCGACCGCCCTGCCCAACACCTGCGCGACCGTGTTGCTGAGCCTTCGGCAGGGAAACATCTGGCAAGTGGAGTTACGCAGGGGCTCCCGCGATATCTGGAGCGTGACCAGCTACAGCCAGCTCCGCAGATGCCGCCAGCTTCAGGCGGACTTAACGACGCATCCTATTTTGAAGGAGCGGGTGGTGGAGCTGTGCCTGGTGGTATGAAAGGGCTTGGTGGTATGAAAGGGCTTGGTATGAGGGCCGCAGGCGCTCGTCTACCAAAAGCACCGCCAGCACCAGCTAAGGCCTCCCACAAGCGGTGGCCATACCCTTGGTCAGCGCCCCGGCCGACTGCTCCTTGGTCAGCGCCATGATATTAGTTAAGGAATTCACACTATGACGTCATTTTACGGAAATCAGGGAGGCGGAGCGAACGGCCTTGGTGTGTCTGACCGTTTTCCTTGGCAGGGGCCTGTTGGTCCCTCTGGTTCAGCACAGGGAATTCCTAATTTAGGGGCGTTATCCCAGCAAGCAAATACGCCTAACATATTTCAAGAGCAGCTATCTAATCCATCTAGGGGTCTTGCTGATGTTGATGGAATTCAGAACGCGTTACAACAGTTTCAATCACAACCTAAAACAGTAATGGCTAGTGACATGGACGACACTGAATTTAAATTCCGCAATTTAGCGGCTAAGTATGCTGCTCAGGATAACAGTAAGTCACAGCAGTCATCGACTGGCGAGGATAATGGCGTTAGCTACAAGACACGAGATGAAGATCACGCTACTGGCCCAGATGCGTGGGCTAGTTTGGGCAAATTTATGAAGACGGCTGAGAAGAAGCAGGAAGAGAAGACTGCGGGCGTGATCGGTGGCCTCGGTGACCTATGGAATGTAGGTAAGTCAGTTCGTAAGGGGCTCGGGACGGGGCTCAGTTACCTGTCGGGGAAGCCGTTGACAGCGACTTCTTTCACCGCAGGAGCTGGGGGGGACATTATAGGGGAAGAGGCTTACGATGCTTTAGGATGGGGACCGAAAGCTCCAGTAGACCCGAAAGCTCCTGTAAAACCGAGAGGTTTGGGCAAGCTTTGGCAGTCTGATCGTTCTACTACGCAAAACCTCGAAGAGTTTTGGCGACGAGGATTTCGAGGTTTTGCCGCTGGTACTGTTGGTAATAAACGCTTTATTCCGGCAGTTAGGGCGTCTGCTCAGCAGAAGCAGAGGAATTTTTTGAAGGGGTTTGATCCAGATATTGCAAAGGGACTACCGCAGGTCCCAGGTACGGGTGAGTACATGAGTGGGGTGACTGATCAGATGAAACCTAAGCTGCTTGCATTGGGGGCGTCAGAGATTCCTCGTCTGTATGAATATGCAATGAAGTTCACTGGGTCGCATGCCGATGCGGCAGAAAACATTGCAAAAGGGACAGAGAAGGCTCCAGATGTGATGAGTAACATTGATCGATTTACGCGGTGGTCTGATCTACCCCGTGATGATCCCAAGAGGAGTCCTGGAGCTTTTCAGCAGGCGATCGAAACCGCTTCCGACGCTGCCGCAGCAAACAGGGAAGCGGTTGCGCAAGCAGGGGAGTCTATCACAAAACCTATCACTGACAGGTTTGATCTCGCTTTTCCGAATCTGAAACCGCCAGTGGAGGGGGCTGCTCCTGCTCCTGCTCCTGTTCCTGGCACACCACAAGAACCTTCTAGGGTTGACAGAGCTTTAACAGCAGGTGAGAGCGTTGCTGAGTCATTAGAAAGTATCACAGGAGGCCAGGGGTCAGCTGGAGGAGGAGATGGAAAGCCTACAGGAGATGGTAGTACTGGGGATTCCAATGCGAGCACTGTCAAAATATTGACGGATTCAGCTACGTCTATTGGAAATTTCATGAATACTGCCAATAAGTGGCTGCCTTGGGTCGCTGGAGGCACGGTTGGAGTTGGTGGTCTTTACGCACTTTACAAAGTCTTTGAGAGCAGGCGTAGAGACAGGGAAGAAAAGGAACGGAGAGCTTTACTTCACGCTATGCCCCTTGGTTACAAGGCTGCTGCTGAGAAGCAGGCTATTCTTGTCGCACCTTGGGAAGGCACAGAGCTTACCCCTTATCAGTATGGTTTTGCTGTACGAGTTCACGAAGCTAACTTGTCTCCCCAGCAGATTAGAGATGGTATTGAGAAGGTAGCGGAGTACATGGGAGAGGAGTACGCAGAAGAGTTACGAGAGGGCATGGAAAAGATTGCGTTACCTGTACCTGGGTTGTCAGCTCTGGGACGGGGCGCATGGAACGTGGGCAGTAATCTTATTCGGAAAAAAATTCCACAGTGGTTGGGGAGAGGAGGAGCTCAGGCTACTCAACAGGCAGCTAAGCAAGCTGTGCCTCAGGCAGCTCAACAGGCTGTGCCTAAGGTTACTAAAATGAAAAATGTAGGGACGAGTCTTGCTGATATACCGAAGAGTCCTGGTAGGCCGGGCGGACCCCTTTATTCGAGAAGTATAGGTGAAACTGCTGAGCAAGCAGCGGATAAGGCGCTGAAGGCTACGCGGGGAGTCAGAAGACCAGGTCGCGCCGATTATGCGAGGAACGTGGAGTCGTTGGCTTCAAGAGGATTAAAGCCCGGCCCTCACGCTCCTGGCGGGGGAGTACCTAAACCAATGTGGCAAGGCGCAAGAGCTGGGCGGCATCATATCGAAACAACAGTGGATGACCTAATTCGAAATGCGGCTCAGCAAGCCAAGGCACCTGTATCAGGTGCGTTCCGTGCTGGCCAACAAGTTCGACGAGGATTGGACGCTACGAAGGCTGCGCCAGGCCAATTATGGAACGCTACGAAGGGCTATACTATGCCCCCAGCTCGAATGGCTGTTGGCGGGATGACCGGCTATAACATGTCTGGTGACGATGCCACAATGGGTGAAACTGCTCGCAATACGTTACTTGGCGCGGGAATGGGCTTTAACATGCCAACGTTAAAGAAGCATTTGCCTTCGGTTGGAGATTCAGCCATGGGGATGTTCTATGGTAGCGGTGCTGGCGAAGGTCTGGATGAACTAAACAGATGGAGAGATGTAGACAGCAATTATGGACAATCGCTTGGTTGGGGTGGCGCTGGACTTGGAGCAAGCAAAAACAAGATCATCAATCCACTTTTTAATAGGTTCATGCCTCAAACGGTAAAAAATCGAATTCCAGCTAAGGCGATGCCGTGGCTCACTGGTACCGGGATTGCAGCTACGGAGGCTCCAGAGTTGGCTGCGTTAGGTAGGAGTATGTATGACAGCTCTACAGGTGGTACAGGTGTGCCTCCTACACAAAGCGGGGTGCCTCCTACACAAAGCGGGGTGCCTCCTACACAAGGTGGGGAGCCGCCTTCGGAGCCTACCACTCGGATGGGACTACCTGAAGAAGATCCCACTCGGATGGGACTACCTGAAGAAGATCTCACTTCGAATCCTGGGGCAGCACCTGAGGTAGCACCTGGTACTGCTGGACCTCCTGTACCTTCTACTGTACCTCCTACTGTACCTCCTACTGATAAACCTGACGCACAATCAGGTGGTTTTATGGAGATGTTGTCGGGTCTAGGAAATGATGAACGAGTTGCAGCTTTTGGCAATACTATAGATCCTATTCTTACTGCTATTGGTAACGCGTCGGGACAGGGACCAGATTTTGCACAAAAGATAAATCCTCTTATGAAGATATTGATGATGGCTGGCGGCGGCTTGGGTATTGGTGGCCTCTTAGGGGGCGGCAAGAAAATGGGCATGAGTGGCTTGGCAATGATGGCTATTCCGCTCATTTATCAGATACTGCAAGGTAAGAAGAACGAAGGTGCTGCTGCCGGTGCTGGGACTGCTGCTGGGACTGCTGCTGCTGGGACTGCTGCTGGTGGTAAAGCACCTACCGGCCAAGAAGTACAAGAACTTACAGCTACGGAACAAGCTCGGCATGCTGCCGCACAGCAAACAATTGGTGACATGGCCACAAATCCGAAAACGAAAGGCATTGTAGCTTCGTTTGGTACAACGAAGGGCGAGAGCGGCCAACCAAACGTGTTTGATTCTCCTGAGGACGTCTCCGCATTGATTAAAGGTCACGCTTTCAGCGGTAAACCGTCCGCACAGGAAGTAAACACGTTGATATCCAATTTGAGTCCAGCTGGGAAGGCGTCGCTGGCGGATCAAATCCAAAGTAAATGGGATAAGTTAGGGGAGTTCGGGCAAAACTTCGCAGGCCCCAAGATTCCCAAGTTGCTATCGTCTTTAAGGGAAGGCACATCGTACACGAACTAGACATAACCCCCTTAGACAACTCACGCAGTCAAGGAGGATACAACTAGACATGGATTTGCTGCCATAGCTCGACTACCAGGTGAGTTAGCGGGTTGCTTGGGCGGGGTGGGTTATTCGGGAACCTGACCACACGAGTAACTGGAGCGTGAGTAATAACTTCGGGGATTTACTTACGGACCTTGCTGGGAAAAATCCTCGTTAACAAGGTCTCGAACAATCGAAGCGGTGGGCTCAGAGGTTTTCAGTGTCCCAGGCTCCTTCGCCTTACTTATACCTACACGCAAAACTAGGCTCCTCTGTTTGGTAGAAACAAGAGCCGCAGGCTGGCAAAAGAGAGGTGATGTCTAGGCTTTAGCCTATTTCTTTTTTGCCTATCCTAGTGCGATTGTTCAGCTCACCTTTTTATTTGTAAGCGATTTAAATAGTGGTATTTAACATCTTACTAAACGGAAATGACAGACTTAGAGCAGGAACTATTAGCTTTAATTTTAGAACAAACAATAATGATAAGAAACTTGAAAGTTAAAATTAGAATAATTGATCCTGAAGGGGAATTTTATCCACCAGAGGATTGGCACGATTGTTCGGAGATTGTACAGCAAGCAATCCGGATGATAACACCAAACGAAGGAGAGGTCCTCGACTGCCATTGATTCAGCTGCTATTGTGTGATTGCTAGGTCAGGGACGAAGGGATTCCAGACTAAGCTATATCCTGTAACTTTACTGAAAGGAGTAAGTAATGGATATTCGTTCTAGGCATGCTCTCGATATGCTCGAGTATCAGCCCGATGCTAAGGGGTTTGATCAATATGAAAAGATTTCCCAAAGTCAAACGGATGGGATTATGCCGGTCGGGACAGCAAGAGCGGCCAACAACAGTCGTCGCCGAAACAAAGCGCAAAACCGAACTACGGCCAAAGATGTAAATGGAATGCATCGACGTCGGATCAAGAGGATGCTTTAACTAATTTAACAATGTGTCCCCCTATTTTTAGGGTTCATAGTGAGAAGTGTAAAGATATTGAAGTATGATTTGTTTCTTTACCCTTTTGCGCTGCGGATTAGATCGCATTTTTTGTGGGGAGGGACACTTGATCAGTTACACAACTGGTCAAGTGAGCCTTTTCCGCTCGTAGAAGATCAAGCTTTCGACCAAACGAGTCCGGTTCATAAGCATTTTTATACTATCTTTGCTGCGGACGAGAAGTTTTTAGCTCTTTATCGTCGCTTCATTAAAGAGGTTGTCTGGCCGCACTACGGCGTAGACATTGTCTATCAGGCGAAACCTTCTTTTCGCATTCACTATCCCGATAATTTGGCTGTGGGTAAATTCCACAGAGATAGTGAGTACAATCATCCTCTTGCCGAGGACAATTGGTGGCTCCCTTTCACTGCGGCGTATGATAACAACACGATTTGGATAGAGAGCGAGAAGGATTTAGGCGATTATACGCCGTGTACAGTATCGCCTGGTGAAGTGTTGGTTTTTCCAGGCGGTATTTTACGCCACGGTAATAAGATAAATGACACAGGTGTTAGTCGTGTCAGCATAGATTTTCGTGTAATGAGGCGTATTGATTATTCTACATCTGATGCGAAATCAGTTAATAAAAAGTTGTCTTTTAAGATGGGAGAGTACTACGAAGCTTTCCCTTAACGCAATGAAGGTATGTGAATTAACTAGGAGGGTAAAGCGTGAATATACCCATGTTCCGGGTAAAGATGTCTCCCGATGTGGACTTATCAGACGTTTTGCAGTCAGGGTATATTGCCCAGGGACCAAAAGTTGACGAGTTAGAGGTTGAACTACAGAATTTCTTTGGCAATGCCTTGTGTTCGACGGTCAATGCTGGCACTTCTGCCATACATCTCGCCTTACGTCTAGTGCGAGATACTTGCGGAGAGAGGAACACGGTTCTTTCTATTCCGCTGACGTGTACTGCTACGAACTTTCCCATTCTTGCGAACGGGTTTGATATTCGTTGGATTGATACAGATCCCACTACATGCAACGCGGACATGTTAGATATGCGTCGCAAGATAGGCCCGGACGTGGCCGCTATCGTGGTGGTTCACTGGGGAGGCTCTCCATGCGATTTAGCTGCCATCAGGGCCATACAGGACGAGTGTGAGCGTCTGTATGGCTATCGTCCGCCTCTTATCGAAGATGCTGCGCATGCTTTCGGGGCTAAGTGGGACGGTAAGCTGTTAGGTAATCATAATAACTTTGTGATGTATAGCTTTCAGGCTATTAAGCACTTCACGACGGGTGATGGTGGCTTACTTATCTCTCCCACGTATGAACACCACAAAAAGGTACGGCTCTTACGTTGGTTTGGTCTTGATCGGGAGAAGGGTCCAGATATGCGCTGCGAGCAGAATGTAAGTGACTGGGGATATAAGTTCCACATGAATGATATTAATGCCGCTATTGGCTTGTATAATTTAGAAGACGTGGACGAAACGATCAAAAAATACCGTATGAACGGTTACTTTTTTGATGAGGCTTTAAAGGGTGTGGATGGTGTTACTCTTTTGCATAAGCATGAACTAGCTGAACCTTCTTACTGGATATACACGCTTCGTGTACAAGATAGGGATGCTTTTACTAAGAAAATGTTGAGTGTTGGAGTTGCGGTTAGCCAAGTTCATGATCGTAACGATAAACATACGTGTTTGTCGAAATATAAAATTCCTTTACCGGGTACTGACGAGGTAATGTCAGACATGATTAGCATTCCTTGTGGTTGGTGGGTTGGTGAAGAGGAACAACAACATATTATGGACGCTATTACTGGTGGTTGGTAATGGATTTTAGCGATTTAAGGGTAGGTTATATTTGTGCTTGTTATCTGGGTCATCGGTTACACAATAAGGGGATGGATGATTCGACCGAGAACCCGGAATTGTCACATATTGTTCGACAAGTCGAGTGTATTAAACGTTTCTCAAAGGTTATTTCTCGGGTTACATTTGTATGTAACATGGACGAAGGTGATTTAGAGCAAGAGGTCATTTTTCAACGCATTCGCGATCTAATGGCCGAGTGTAACTCGAGTGGTTACATTCATTGGGAAGCTCTTTCTCGGCCAAATGAGAACATTTCTTACGGTGCATGGGATTGGGCGTTAAAGTCACGTTACGTGAATTTTAATTATGTATTTGTAGCTGAAGACGATTATGTACCATCCTTGTTAGAATTCGATAGAGAAGTGTTGAATCGGTATTTTTCAGACGAACAGGCGCGGAAAGAAGTTGTTAAAGTTGTAGGGTTGTGGGTGGGGGATCAGTCCGGCGTTCCTTGCCGGGTTGCAGAAAAGGATAAAATTATGTCGGAGGCCATAAGGTACGCTTCAAGATCTAATAAGTCTCATGCGGCTGTTGCGCACGGTGTTGTGAATGTAGCAGTCTATAACTTGCTTGGGGGGTTTCGCCTTCCTGCGTCTGATTTGATAGTAGGACGAATGACGGGGACAGCGGCTCGTCTGGATTCATGTATGATACAGCAACTATATTTAAAGAATTATACGGAAGCTGGGTATAAGGTACTGAGTATGGCAGAACATTACAGCGTACCTTATTCGGAGTGCCCTGGTGTGATTCATCATTTTGGGGTTGATGGTGCGCCAGCAGTGTTTGTTCCTTGTGAGCTGGAGGTCAGTGGTAATACGACAATGCTGCAACCAATGAAGGACCGATTACAAAGGTATTGTTCGCTTCAGACTGAACAAGAGGCGTGGGGGGGAGAACACAGCGACAAAATTGTACATCGCATATCTTCTAATGACACAGATTGGCTAGACAGCGTTTGTGAATTTAATGCTGGTATGTCGACTAATTCAAATGCGGAGTACGGGCCTGATCAGGTGCATCCAGATCGGCTTCTTATTCATAACGAGGGGCAGAAAGAAACATTTTGTCAGCTTACTGGCTTGGAAGTAGAGATAATAGCTCTCCCTGACGTTGGTGGTCTGGGAAGTCTCGCTACGCATAAAACACAAGATGATCGTGTAGTGCATCCTACGGCGTATCGTATAGGTTATTACATGCACACGGTATTAAATAACAGTTCCCCTGGTGATGTTGTACTAGAGATCGGTGGCGGGTGGGGATTGTTGGCTGCTTTGACGATTACAAATGCCGATAGAAAGTACGTAATATGCGACATACCTTCTACTATTTCGACAGCCGCTTCGTTTCTTTCATTACTCGGAAAGAAAGTCTGCTTACCTGTAGAACACGACGAGAAGGATATGCAGGAGTTAGTTTCTGAGTATGACGTAGTATTTATTGAGCAGTCGCAATTTTCTATGCTTCAGTCAGTAGATGTGGGCTGCGCGGTATCTACGGCTTGTCTTCCTGAGCTGCCCAGAGATTACATTGACTTTTATTTGAGTGGTCTTAATAACATACGTCCTGGCTGTATTTACATAGATTATACGACTGAGGCTCGCGGGTTGTATCTTGAAGGGTCCTTTCCTGTTTTTGATGAATTCTATACTCAAAGTTTTTCCAGACGTACGCCTATCAATTGTTACATACCCTGGACAAAAAGTCCTGATTACGGAACGGACGAGTTAGTAAAAGAGGTATTGTATGTGGTTAAGCGATGATTGATTTAGAACAAGCTAAAGTCGGTTATATTTGTGCTTGTTACTTTGGTCGTCGTCGTCGCATTGGCGGCTGGGATATGCAGCTTAAAGATCCTGCTCTTTCGTTTATCATTAAACAGTTAGAAATCATTCCGACTAAGATATCCGTGTTATCTCGCGTTACATTTTTGTGCAACGTGGATGAAGGAAATGCTGAACAGGAGTCATCCTTTGCAGCTGCGAAGGAACTTGTTGAAGCCCATAATTCTACAAGCTCAGTAACGTGGGATATTATTCGTCGACCTAACAAAGATGCTTCGTACGGTGCTTGGGCATTTGGTTTAGATACGTTGTCTTCCGACTTGGATTATGTTTTTCTTGTGGAAGACGATTACGTTCCTGTGTTAACTGGCTTCGACGAGGATGTCGTACGGCGATATTTTTCTACTGAAGAGGCACAAAGTAACGTTATTAGTGCTGTGTCTGTGTGGGTAGACGATACGCTTATTCCTGCTGATCGGCGTAAGGGAAGTAAAGCTGTACGTCATGGAATTCCTCATGCCGCAGTTTCTAACGGTATTGTGAATGTTTCTGTGTATCGTAGTGTAGCCGGGGGGTTTGCTTTTTCTAGAAAGCCGCCTGGTCCTCTAGAGGGAGGTTCAGGGGCTACTAATATGTATTACAGTGCTGCTTGTGACACTCAGGCGTGCTATCTTCAGCCTTACACGGATGCTGGCTATAGGGTTATCAACATGAGTGAGCATTACCGGATTCCGTTCATTTCTGCCAAGGGGCATCGGGACTGGGTGTTTGGACCATCAGACTCACCTATACTTTTTTCCCCGGTGGAGCTACGTGATTGACATAGATATTTGTCTTATGCGTGCTGGAGATTTAGAGTGGTTTCACTCGGTGCGTAATAATCCTGAAACCTTCAAGTATCTACATAGCGGACGAGCTTTTTCTTTAGCTGAAACAAAAGAGTGGTTTAGCGTCTCTAAACCACTCTTTTGGATAGCGTCGCAAGCTGGAGTACCGGGCGTGTTCGATCGCTTTGCGTCGTTTCGCCGCGTAGGGTACTTTCGAACGAATCATGTTAATTACACGGCGGGTTCTATTCAGATAGGGATGGATATTGCTCCTGAGTTTAGAGGACAAGGTTTTGCGGAGCCTGCTTATGAACAGTTTATTAATTTCCTAGAGACTCATCTCTTTAAAACATTTACACTAGAGGTACTGAGTCACAATCATCGTGCTATTCACTTGTACGAAAAGCTAGGTTTCATAGTAAAATCTCGCGTTTCTTATCCTGTACCCGGTAATGATGAGTGTCAGAGTATAGAGATGGAATTGAAACGCCCAGAAATTAGAGGTGCGAAAGTTATACCACTTTATTTTGGCGATCGTCGTCAGTGGCTTGTTAATGAGAGAGATAGTCATCATGTGTATGCTCTTTTAGAGTTTGTTATTCGCATGGAGCATGAAAAAGATCCGGGTATGGCGTGCGATACGATATTTGTTGTCAATGAGTGTGGGGAAACTGACAATGTGAGCAATTCGCTTTGGAAGGATAAATGCGAAGAGTTAATACAGTCTGTAGACGGTAAGCTGTTAAAGCATGGGCGTGGGAAAATAAGAGTCATACGTCGGAATAACGTGGGTGTGTCATTTGCGGCTTACGATGAAGCTTTTCATAGGTTTGGGGATGAGTACGATGTGTGGTTTTTCTGTGAAGACGATCAAGTAGTAGTGGAAGACAACGTTTTTCTTGCTGGAGTCGAGGTTTTACGCGATTTAGCTAAAAACATCGGGTTCGTAGCTGTTGTAGGACTTTCTCCGCAGCCTTTACGTCATGCCCATGGTGGGTGCGGTATA
>Ga0209403_10001015_pt1 | contig 38001 bp, 34 predicted proteins | sample ArcticOcean_MG_C_8_FD_187440 | JGI IMG/M metagenome (GOLD analysis project Ga0209403, IMG submission 187440) | Marine microbial communities from western Arctic Ocean - ArcticOcean_MG_CB11_86 (SPAdes) (version 2) | ecosystem: Environmental > Aquatic > Marine > Oceanic | place: Arctic Ocean...
GCTACCAGTGCTTCTTTCTTTATTCTAGATACAATTCCACCGGCTTTAATAGCAGGTAAAAGTGGATTGATTACTTTAACGGATAGGCCGGACACTACGATTTCCAATTTAAGTGGAGAGACCATTTTCTTGACATCGCTTAGGAATGGAAATAATAACGACACTTTATGGACTAACGATTCGCTTAATTTCGCTACGAGTAATTGGGAAGACCCAAAGCTAGAGGCTGAAGTTGCTAGGTCGGGTATTCGACGATATGAATATTCTCTGATGGAGAGTGCAGATAACGATTCGGCCGGTGTATTCACAACTTTTCGTTCATATAAATTTCAAACAAGCTTATTGGATACGGTAATTATTGCACATGACTCTTTAAGACATAATCGTTGGTATTACCCAAGACTAAGAGCGGTTGATATAGCGGGTAATGAGTCAGGTCCTATATTATTTTATAAAACGTTTAGACATAATGCTCGCCCTATCGTGGATACGATACCTCAAGCATCAGCGAATGAAGATGTTTTATGGGAACAAGTACTTGAAATTAATGATAGAGATGTTGCGACATTAAGATCTGATAAATTTTTCTACACACTTGAATCTTATTTTTCGGACACAACTCAAACCCCTTGGGCAATTGTAGCGCCAAAAATTGATACGATCAATGCAGCAGTCTCTGTTGCAGGTAAGGTTTCATTCACGCCAACTAAATGGGATACAGCTGCCTATATACATCGGGTTATCATTACAGATGATTGGGGGCTCAAAGATACTATCGATATTGAAATGCGAGTTAACGCCGTAAATGACCCACCCGTAATAAATTTATCGGCAATTAAAAAATTAATTTTCAATGAAGGTACCAGTAGTGATTCAATAAATTTAACACGCTATGCTTATGATGAAGACAATCTTACATCATCGCTTAAATATTCTTTTAAAATAGCTTCAAAACTTGCTGCTAATATTGGTTATCCAACGGCTAAGATTGGATTTCTTTCAAACTTTAGTAATAAATATAAAAATAAACTGATCACTGATCTAGTTGATGAGTATCCTTTGTCAACTATTATCCAAAAAAATAATTCACTGGTCATTTATCCCGGTAGTATATCAGACTTTAAAGATCCGATCAAGGTGGATTCATTAAGCCAGATTGGAGGAGCTATTGATTCATTGTACGCATGGATCACCCAAACAGACGCTGCATCTGCAGACACAAATTACTATACTGAATATGATATGATCGTTGAGTATACAGTTATTGATCCAAGCGGTCTTGAAGGGAAAGATACGGTAACATTTTTTATTGATGCGTTAAATGATCCTCCTGTTTGGTCAGGTTTAAATGATACTATTGTAAACGAAGGAGAATCCATTTATCTAGATTTTGCTAATTATTTAACGGATGTAGATGACTCTACTTTGACAATATCAATTTTGCCTTTAACCTACGACTCGAATGTTACGGTAGAGCCCAATAAAACATTTGAGAAAAAAGCAACTGGTTATACTTACTCAAGTAAGGCTCGAAAAGATAAAGTAAAGTTTACACCTCAAGCTCATTGGTTTGAATCAGATGGAAAGTTTGGCCTTCCTGATTTATTCGAACTACCTAATAGGGAAAAACAAAAATCTGTTACACCAATTTGGAATGGAGATTCAACGAGCGCTCAAATAAAATTTAAAATTACGGCCGCTGATGACGATACATCTGCAGTAGATACATTTATCGTCAAAGTCCAGCGTGTACCGCGTCCTGGGATCCGCATGTACGTTGTCCAAAACAATGCGTTCACCAAATACTTCGAGGTATTCCTTGTAGATTCGGTGGGTAAAACTAGGGACCTGACACTTAATGTACAGTCTGCTCATGTAGACCTGGACACAGCGGCCGCATTTACTTATGTTGCTCATCACAATTTCACAACACCGGGAGATTATTCTTTCGAAGTTTACGCTGAAGGCGTGGTTGGTGATACCCTCATTGATAATAGTTTTGGATTGACGTTAGCAAAAATGTATGGAAATTGGTCAGGTTCAAGCGCGGATGGGCAATTTCATGTACTTGGAGCAAATGGATCAGTAGATTTTGATCAAGCCATCATGATCGTAGATTCAACATTGTTTCAACCTCACTTTAATGACCGCGCTTCATATTTACTTGGCAATGAAGGTTTGAGGTTTAGTAAAGAGGTTGAGGTTTCTATGCCAGGGGATGATGAAGAGACAGCGATTTATCGCCTTTCAACTGGAAGTGGATGGGTAGAACTTCCTTCATACATTGAAGGCAGTCGTGTGAATGCTTATTCTGATAAAATGGGCTATTTTAGACTTGGTCCAAAAACATTGACCGTGCCAGGTCAAACTTCTCTTAAGCAGAATTACCCAAATCCTTTTAATCCTTCAACGACGATAGAATATGACCTGGGATTTATAGATGGTGCTTATCAAAAAGTTAATATAACCGTTTACGATATTATGGGTAGAAATATAAAAGTACTTGTGAATGATGAAAAGAGCATTGGTCGATATAATGTAAGATGGAGTGGGAAAGATCAGAATGGTGTTCAAGTATCATCGGGAGTTTATTTTATTCATTTGATTACTGATATGGGTCGTAGTCAAACAAAGAAAATAATGTTAATGCGATGATGAAAAATATTCATAGATCATCTCTTATGTTTATACTTGCAATTGGGCTAGTAACAATGGATGCATGTCGTAAAAAATATGAATCTACGGCTGAAGATATGGCTGAGTATGGCTGGGAACTATACGAAGCCGATGATTATTTGAATAGCGTAACATGGTTTAATGAGGCACGGATTGAGGATAGTAAGTGGAAAGATGCTTATAACGGTCTAGGTTGGACTTGGGCTAACTTAATGGAATTAGATAGCAGTATCGCTAACTTTGATATTGGACTTGATCAAGAACAGGATAAGTGGAATCCTGTGGATATTCAAGCAGAAATATTGGCAGGATTAACTTTTGCCTATAGCGCTAAAGGTAACGATGTTAAAACTATTCAATATGGACGTATTTTTTTGGATTCTATAGAAATAAAAACGGTTAAACCTTTGAAACCCACTTGGACGTTTACTCACGACCCCGATTCATTATTAAATCATTTAGATCTACGTGTTACTTTAGCAGCTTCTTATTTTGCTATAGGAAAGTTTGACTCTACTATATTACAGATGAAAGTAATTATTAATGAAATTAAATATCCTAATGTTGCAGTTACAGACACATCATTGAATGGAAGAAAATTGATGGCAGAACAAATTAAAGCAATCCAAAAGGAACTTAGAATAAAATAATTAAATGAAACAAGATCATGCGTATTGGATGAAACAGGCGCTTGTTCAGGCTGAAAAAGCATTCAAGTTAAAAGAAATACCTGTAGGTGCTATTATTATCAAAGATGATAAAGTAATAGGGCGAGGGTATAATCAAAGAGAACAGTTAAATGACCCCACGGCTCATGCGGAGATAATTGCCATTACAGCAGCTGCAAATACATTAGAAGAGTGGCGATTGAATGATTGCACTCTATATGTTACTAAGGAGCCCTGTTCTATGTGTGCGGGAGCTATTATAAATGCACGCTTAAAGATGATTGTTTTTGGATGTTATGATGAAGAAGAAGGCTGTTGTGGCTCTCTTTATCAACTTTGTGGTGATCCACGATTTAAAACAATGGTATCTGTAATGGGTGGAGTTATGGAATCTCAATCCTTAAGTTTAATTAAAGATTTTTTTAAAACTCGTCGTAAAAAAGTATAAATGAAGAGGAACGAAATACGAAAAATTTTGTAATTTTATAACCTAATTTCGGGAGAGATGGCAGAGCCTGGTTGAATGCGCCGCACTCGAAATGCGGTATACCTTATTAGGTATCGGGGGTTCGAATCCCTCTCTCTCCGCTTAAAAATAAATAAAATAAATAAAATAAATAAACATGAAAAATTATATAAATATATTAACGTTATTGATCTTGTTTGTGGCATGTTCAAAACCAACTTCAATCAATGATCTAGAAAGTAAAGATGGGATAGCTATTGACCCTGTAACAGGTGAGCCTTTTACAGGTGAAGCTTCTTTAGATTTTTATAATGGCGGCACAAGAATGGTCGGCACTTATAAATCGGGTAATAAATCAGGTGAATGGATATACTATGTCCAGAATACAAAAGATAAGTATTACAATCTAACTTTTGATGAAGGCAATATTATTTCAGCTAAATACAATGATGGTGACAGACATTGGCAAGGAACCCCTGTTGCTCACACACCTGACTCTTTAATGCCAGATGGCCACTATTTTGTTCAAGAGCAAGAATTCTATAATTATAATATGTCACCAACCGTATATCTCCAATTAGTAAATAGTAATTCGCATGGCGAACTAACTAGATGGTTTCCAGAAGGTCAAATGTTCTCAGATGGGTCATTTGTTAATGGTAATCGTCAAGGGCCGTTCACTTGGTGGTATAAAAGTGGCGCTATGAAGGAATCTTCATTTTGGGACAATGGGCAACAAGTGGCTAAAACGACACAATATTGGGAAAATGGTAATAATTACGCGGTTGCTCATTATGAGAAAGGCACATTGATGGGAAAATTAACTTGGTGGTACGAAGACGGACAAAAAAAAGAGGAAGTTAATTTTGTAGAAGGTCAAAGAGATGGTCTTGCTTACTGGTGGTATCCAAATGGCAATAAAAAAAGTATAGCTGATGTATCCTCAGGTGGAGGGCAAATAACTATGTTTTCATTGGATGGTTCTCATTTTGATAGATTTAATGTAAAAAATAATAAAATTTTCTGTAATTCAGGTGAGATTTTATTTTCAATAGAAAATATTTCTAACGATTCTGCATTACCTATAAATGATGGTACTTGTGATTGCGCAGATTGCTCAGATGAATCAAGCTGATTTTTGATTATTTAACATTTTTTTATAATAATTTAGTCGGTTGTCAATCCCGTCGCTAAAGACTTATTTTTGATATTATTCTTATGCGTAAAATTTATATAAGCCTTATTTTTTTACTATCTTCTGCGTTGGCAGAGGATCACACCATTGCAGTCCTTGATTTTACAGGAGAGGATATCCATGTAGATGAACTTAAGTCTTTAAGTGCTCAGTTCCGCATTGAGCTACTTAAAATGGATACTTTGCGAGTTCTAGATTATGATGATATGAATAGTATTCTTGAAGATTCAGGCTATGAATCCTCATCATGTTACACAATATCATGTAATGTCATTAGTTCAATGCTTTTAGAACAAGAATGGATGGTGTCAGCTCATATTGCTAAGATTGGCGAAGTTTATGTTGTTGAAGCTCGTTTATTTAACTCTGATAACGGCCGCGTAATTAATGTAGTAACCTACGATCATGAATTGACACTGGAAGGACTAAATACTAGAGGAATGCATAATGTTGCTGAACTACTTATGTCTACTAGAGTCCCGATGGAAGTTCATCGTAGGTTAAACTTAGTTTATATTAAAAGTAGGCCATCTGGAGCTATGGTGCGCGTGGGGAATGATACTCTCAGTGGCGTAACACCCATGTCTTTAGATCGAGTATTACTTGAAAGTCGACCAATTATTATTTTAAAGGAGGCCTATGAACCATTTCGTATCAAACAGCTTCCAGATGATAATTCTGATATCTTATATATTGAATTACAAAGAAGAGTGCCGCAAATAGGAGATGTGGTTTTTGATAAACCATTACCTGAAGGTATTGTTATAGTTTCCAATAACGGTGAAGATCGATTTTTATTAAAAAAAGGAACAAAAAACTTCAACAAGTTAAATCAAGGAAAATATCACCTAGAATCAAATTTGCATATTATTAATAAAGGTTCTTTTAATATTCGACATCGAAGAACGACTGAAGTTAATCCTGATATCTTTCTTATTTCAGATATAGTAAAAATGAGAGATCGTTATAAATTAAAAAGAAATATTTTGTTAGGCATTTTAGGACTTACAGCAGGTTATCGTACTTATTTACATTTTGAATCTGAAAATATTTATTCTGATTACGGTTCAATAATTGAAGAAGGTGATAGTAAGCATAAAAAGATTGAAAAACTTGATAACCAAAAACCTGTAGTTAATATAATATCTGCTGTAATTCTAGCTCCGGCTATTTATTTCCATGCAAAGTATATAGAAATGGATCAGTGGTTAAAAAGATGATTCGTTATATTGTTCTAGTATTATTTATTTTGATCGCCTGTGAAGATGTTAATCGCGATTGGGATAATCCTTATGACCCACGCAGTAATCGTGCTCTTTGGACGCCTGACAGCCTTAATGCACAAAATATTTCTGTAGGTAAAGTTGAACTAAGTTGGATTAGAAAAGGTAGAGACTTTGACGGTTTTATTATCGATAAAAAAGTAGGAGATGAGGACTGGAAAAATTCTTTGATAAGGCTAAATGATTTAACTTTTCAATGGGTAGATACGCTTGACTTAAAAGATGTAGTTAACGATAATATTAAAAGTGCTAATAAAGTAGAGTATCAATATCGAATATATGCATACGCTATTATGGAAAATGGAGATACTAATGTTTCTAATTTCAGTCCTGGTATAATAGAGCCTGATGCGCCAAGTCAACCTGATACATTAAAGATACTTTCAATTAAATATATATTTCCAAAAAAAATGACAGTTGAATGGGGTAAGTCAACAAAGAATTTTAAAAGTTATGAAATCTATCATTCATTTTTTAACGACTTTTCAAACAAAACATTGTATAAAACTTTATATAATAGTAACACAGTATCATTGGATACAGCAAATTTTACAGTCTTAAAAGAAAATTGGTTTTGGGTTGGAGTCGTAGATAGTATGGGGCAAAAAACTATACTAAATAATAGTGTTGGCTGGATACCAATTGATCTGCCACCGGAATCAGTAATCTTAGATTCTATAACCTTTCAAAATGATAAATTCAATTTTAAGTGGTCAAAAGCAAACATGAATGCTGTTGTAGATGATTTTAGTAGTTATATAATTGAAGAAATGATATTACCTGATTCTTCATTCACAAATATAAAATCGATTGATTTAATAAATGATATAGAAGAATCAATAGGTATTGAAAAAGATAATGAGAAGTATTATCGCATAAAATTAAATGATCATTGGGGTAATTCTTCTGTAAGTAATATCCTCCCTGCTTCATCTTTTCAAAAAATCATAATTGTTGACTTTATCCGTGACTTTGGAGATGATGTGAGTATTTTTAACATGGGTTCAACATTATTATTTCCACAGAAAATAACCAACATTAATGCCAAGTTTCCTGTTTGGATTCAAAATGGTAAAAAGATTTTTGCATTAATTGAGGGAGACATGGGTATCGTCCTGGATGAGGACGGAAGTGGTTTAAGAAAAATTATAGGGCAAGAACCTCAAGATATATCATTTAATAATGATCAAACAAAGGCAGTCTATTCAGGTGAAGATCATAACTTATATTATGTTGATTTAACTAAAAATGAAGGTGAAATAACAATACAAAACCAAGATAATAATGAATGGTTCTCGGACCCTGAAATCATAAGTAACGATGAGATTCTCTATACGCAAATAAAAAACCCTTATTTAAATAATTTGGGACCGCAAGGAATATTCACTTCCGGTTTAGATGGAAATAATGTTAAAACAATACTGTTCACAAACCCTGCTAATAAAAGTCTTAAAGGTGCAAGATATTTAATGCCAAGGATGTCTCCTTTAAAAGATAAAATCCTTTATGTTAATGAGGATGAAAGCCTTTATGTTCTAGAGCTTGATGCAAACCGTAATATTGTTTCAAATAATATACTTAAAATAGAAGGTATTGATAATGTTCTTCCTGAAGAAAGTAAATACTTTCGCAACATACGATGGTCGCCAGGCGGAACAAAAGCTGTCTTTTGGACTAAAGAGGCAGACTATAATCTCTATATTTATGATTCAATAAATACTCCCTCGATTGTAAAGCTTTTACAGCCAGGGGCAAGATATGCAGATTGGATAACTGAAGATAAAGTTCTTTTTCGATTTGAGAATGTTGAGACAATGTTTACTAAAAATATTAATGAACCACCTACTGCAAGTCCAATGCCATTAATCAATGAAAACCACCCAGCTTTTAAAGCACCGTGGGCACAATTACAGCCTAGGCAATAATCATGAATTTAAATAATCTAAAAAGAGAAGATTTTAATTTTTTAAAAAGTGTCGAGTCACGATGGGTAGATATGGATGCACTTCGTCATATAAATAATTCTGTTTACTTATCTTACTTTGAATCAGCACGTGTAGAGTTTCTTGATTCACTAGGAATAAATATTAATCGATGGGAAGGTGAGGAGAGTATTATCTTAGGTAAAATGGAAATTAATTATTTAAGACAATCATCTTATCCAAATATTTATGACGTTGGCTGCCGAATATCAAGATTAGGTACAAAAAGTTTTGATATTTTTTCAGCAATATTTGATGAAAAAGGCTTAGACCCAGTTGTGATAGGTACATTCGTAGCAGTATCATTCAATTATATATCGCAACAAACTATTTTAATACCAAAAAGTGTTAAGGATGCATTCCATCCATTTTGAATGATCAAGCCTAATAATGCTTCAAACTTTAGCTGGTCTGAAAGATTAATTGATCGTTTAGCTTACGCGCATGATGCAAGTATGTATAGACTTGTACCTAAAGCGATTGCCCATCCAAAATCTGAAGAGGATATCAACTCTCTTCTATCATATGCAAATGATACTAAAACTCCATTAACATTTAGAACTAGTGGAACTTCATTGTCGGGACAATCAGTCACTAATGGTATACTTGCAGAGATAACTCAAGGGTGGGAAGATTATAAAATAATAGATAATGGAAATTCAATAGAACTCGAACCTGGTGTGATTGGTGCGAGAGCAAATATTTACTTATCACCATACCAAAAAAGAATTGGCCCTGACCCAGCTTCTCTTAATGCAGCTCGAATTGGAGGAATCATATCTAATAACTCTTCCGGTATGGTTTGTGGTGTTAAGTACAATTCATACCACACCATGAAAAACATACGCTTTATATTGCCAAATGGAAATAAATATGATACATCAATAGAAAGTGATTATGAAAAATTTATTAATTCGGAGGAAGGTTTATGTTCAGGCTTAATAAATTGTAAGAAACAAATAGAAAATAAATCAGATCTATCTTTAAAGATTCGAGAGAAATATAAAATAAAGAACACCTTAGGTTATTCACTTAATTCTTTTATGGATTTTGATCATCCACTAGATATTTTTTCTCATTTAATTATCGGCTCTGAAGGAACTTTAGCTTTTTGTTCTAAAATTGAATTAAATACAATTAATGATCCACCTTTAAAAACTACCGGTTTAGCTCTATTTGATAGTGTAGAGAAGGCTATATCTGCTTTAACCATTTTAAAAGATTTTAATGCTGATGCTATTGAATTAATGGATGATGCTTCACTTAGAACAGCAAAACATTTTTCTAATGCCCCTTATGATCATAATATAGTTAAAGATAATTCTGCGGGGTTATTGTTTGAGTTCCAAAAATATGATAATTCTGAGATTGAATTATTAATGAAAGAATTGCCTCAATCATTAATTAGTGCTGGTGGGAATCTACCTATTGGCTTATCAAATCAGTTAGATGAAAGAATGGCTTTATGGAGAATTCGTAAGGGCCTTTATCCTACAGTTGGAGCGCTACGTAAAAAAGGTACCAGTGTTATTAACGAAGATATATGTTTTAATTACAAAGAACTTCCAAAAGTTGTAAAAGAAATAAAGTCAATGTGTCGGCATTGGAATTTTAATGATACTGTCCTTTTTGGTCACGCAAAGGACGGAAACCTACATTTTGCAGCCTCAATCGATTTAAATACGAATGCTGGCTATAATCAGTTCGAAGGATTAATGAATGACTTAGTTGATATAACTGTAGGTAAACATAATGGTTCTTTAAAAGCGGAACATGGAACTGGACGTAACATGGCTCCTTTTGTTGAATACGAATGGGGTGGCGAATTACTTGATATTATGTGGAATGTTAAAAATTTAACTGACCCGAACTCTATTTTAAACCCTGATGTACTTTTAACAAAAGATAATAAAATTCATTTGAAGAACATTAAAAAAATGCCAATCGTTGATGATCAAATAGATCTTTGTGTGGAGTGTGGGTTTTGTGAACCTATATGTCCTTCGAAAGAAATAACAATGACACCTAGGCAACGGATTGTAGTGCAACGAGAGATTGCTGCTGGAAATGCTGATAGTTCGGTATTAAATGATTTTATATATGATGGAATTGATACATGCGCTACGGATGGATTATGTGAATTAGCCTGCCCTGTGAATATAAATACAGGTTCATATGTAAAATCTTTAAAGGAATATAGTAATTCAGCTTTAAGCGAAAAGATAAGTATTCTTTTTGCGAAAAACTTTAGCATTCTACAGTCTATGGTTCGCAATGGATTAGCTTTAGGAAAATTCTTAGAGTCTATTTTTAGCACACACATTATAAAATATATTTCAAAATTTTTAAATAAATCCATTGGAACACCTATATGGCATGAAGCTTTACCTAAACCAAGTCCAGTTATTGATTTTAATAATTATCGTGACAGTTCAAGCTGGGTCTTTTTCCCAACATGTATTTCTAGAACTTTTAGTGGGAATAGCTTAGCCTCTTCAACATCGCAAATAATATTAGATATTGCTGAAAAAACTGGACAATCAGTTATTGTTCCTAAAAAAATTAACAATACTTGCTGCAGTCAACCTTTCTCATCAAAAGGGTATGCTAATGCAGCTAAATTAATTCAAGAAAAAACTATTGACATACTATGGGAAGAATCTAAAAATGGATCATTACCAATAATTATAGATACCTCACCTTGTACTCATCAATTTTTATACCCTAATAAAAATTTAGATAAAAGTTCTTTAGATAAGCTTAATAAGCTAAAAATAATTGATATTATTAAATTTTTATCAAAATGTTTAGAAAAGATTGACAATCCAAAATTATCTAAGTCAATAGTTTTACATCCAACATGCTCCACTGAAAAAATGGAAGAAACAAATTTGATGAAAGAATTAGCAGAAAAATGTGCTACGAATGTAACTATTCCTTATCATTGGGGTTGTTGTGGCTTTGCTGGAGATAAAGGTTTAAATATACCAGAACTGAACATATCTGCAATCTCACCTGAGATTAATTCAATTAATAATATTTCAGAGGGCTATTCTACAAGTAGAACTTGCGAGATAGGTATGATGAGCGAATCTAATATCCAATATAGATCAATAGCTTATTTGGTAAACGATTATTTAAATCAAACTGTGAACTAACGCACTTAAGGTATTATTTTTATATATTAGATTGACACTATTAATGCTCAATTATTATCAACAAAAAGGTTTTATATGGATTCCCGTAGAATAAAAACTTTTATCTTTTTATTTATATTTTTATTCTCATCAATACTTTCAGCTGAAACTATTGGGCGAGTAATGAAAGCAAGCGGTCAAGTTTTTATAAAACCTATTGGTGGTGCATCATACTCTGTTGAAGTAAAACCCGGTCAATCAGTATCAAATGGTGATGCAATTAGAGTTGGTGAGGCAAGTTTTGCAGTAGTTATATTTTTAGATGATAAATCTGTCGTAAAAGTCAGAGAAAATACCGATTTTCAATTTGTTGAGACCTCAAACACTCGAAGTCTTATTATTGATCAAGGCACGACGCTTCATAATGTAAATAAAGAAGGTAGGAAAAAAGCTTATCGTGTTGAAACACCTGTTTCTGTAGCATCTGTAAAAGGGACTGAGTTTTCAGCATTCCATGATGCTATTGCAGGAATTGATAAATTTGTTGGTAAAACAGGTAACTTTGAAGTTTTTAATACTATTAGTGGATTGACTGTAAATGTTGGGGCAGGTCAAAAGGCAGTGTCTAATTCATTAGGTCAATTAATTCCAGCTCCAGCTCAACCAGGAGATTTCCCTGAAGATCCTGATGGTGAAAGTAACGATCAACAACAAGAAGAACCCCAGGAAGAATCAAATCAACCAGAAGAACAAGAATTGCAGGAACAACAACCTCAAAATGAGCCTCAGCAAGAAGGGTTGTCGAATAATGAGCCTGAAACTGAAGAACCATCTGAGACACAAGAGCAACAACCAGGTGAACCTCAATCAGGTGATTCACCAAAGCCAAAACCTAAAAAGCCATTAAATCTTGGCCTAGGTGTTGGTTCTGCTACAATAGATGGAGTGCTTTATAATCAAGTAGCGCTTCGTCCAGAATTATCATTTGGTAAGCTAGGCCTGGGTCTAGATTTTCCTCTATACATTGATAATGAAGGTAATATAAGAAAAGATGAATGGGATGAAGCTTCTGATATTATAGATAAATTTTTATACATAAGATGGGGCGAAAAGTCAGATCCTTTTTGGTTTAAGTGGGGTGCTTTAAATAATGTAACATTAGGTTACGGTGGCTTACTCAATGGTTATTCAAATATGATGGAGTTTCCATCTATCAGAAAAGTAGGAATTAATACTGGTGTAGGATTTGGAAATTTTGGTACAGAGCTATTTCTTTCAAATATGAAAGATTTTACAAGAGGTGGTACACTTATGGGTGTTCGTGGTACTTATAAGCTGTCAGATGCGATTCCATTAACATTTGGTTTAAACTTTGTTATGGATATGAACCAATTTTCTGGCTTAAAAGATACTGATGATGATACATATCCAGATATTTTTGATGACTTTCCAAATAATAAAGACTATTGGAATGATACTGATGGAGATGGTATAGCTGATATTAACGGTGGTAATACACCACCAGCTACTGGATGGGATATTGATGGAGATGGAGATAATATTTTAGATTCGGTAAAAAAACCAAATTTAAAACTTACTCCTTTTAGCTTAAAAGACAATAAAGCAACTGCGCAAGGTTTTGCTTTTGATTTAGGTTATCCAGTAGTAAAAAGTAAAGCTTTTTCACTTGAAGCTTATATGGAATATAATAAGTTAATATTCCCTAAAATTAAAGGTGATAAATACTATAGTCGAAAAGCTATGGATGGAACAGGAATTACAATACCTGGAGTTCGTGCCAGTATATTTAGTTTCTTAAATGTTAGTTTTGAGTATAGACTCAAAAACGGATATTTTGCACCGCAATTTTTTGATGGAAGTTATGATTTAACTCGAGTTGTTGCTGAATTTACTGATACATCAACAGTAATTAGAACTAAGGATCACTTCTTGCTGGTTGACTCTTCGAGCACAAGTGGCCTTTATGGTTCAGCTTCGGCGAATTTATTTAATCTAGTCAGTTTTAATGCTGCTTATGCAAGTATGAAAGGGGATGGTGACGCAGAATTCAACAGTTTCAATGCATTAATTAATGTAAATGCTGAAAATATTCCAAAGCTCAGCGTTGCACAAGCTTATTATCAGCGCAATAATGATACTAATCCTTTTGATTTTGCCAATCCTACAATAAACACAATCTTTGGGTATAAAGTTGGTTATGAGGTAAATGCAGGCGTTAGCCTTATATGGGACTTTAGACAGTTTTACCGTGACACGGGCAAAGGATTAGAACCAGTTAAACAAACTATAATTGAAACGGCTTTTAATTTTTAATGAGCGATTCATTGAAAACTATATTCAAATATGATGCTGGTGGAAGAGGCTTTAAAAGAGCTTCCTTAGTTTTAATTTCTTTAGCAGGCTTATTAGCAATCTTTGGAATCTTTTGGTTACGTACTTGGTTTTAGGAGTAATAGTGAATTTATCTATTGAATATTGTAACGTCTGAAATTATTTACCTAGAGCAGCCAGTTTGGCTACTTCAATATTAAAAAAATATGGCTCATCTGTTTCAAGCTTAAAGTTAATTCCATCTTCGGGTGGTGTTTTTGAAATTTATAATGGAAAAAAAGTAGTTTTTTCAAAGAAAAACGAAGGTCGTTTCCCTGAAGAAAATGAAGTTATTGACTCATTGCAAAATCTTTCATAAAAAGATAGTTTATATTATTTTATTACTACCCTTGTTAGCTCAAGAGGGTGAGGTTATAAGTTTGTCTAAACATATTGGGCACACTCTTGATGCAGAAGAAAATTTATACTATAATGTTTTTACTGATATACCAAATTTTAATAATGCTCAGTTTTTTCAAGTAGAACCAAATCGAATTGTTGTACGTATTTCTTTTATTGATTATACTAATAATAAAATAAGTAGAAGAGCATATAGTCTAAAAAAATTTACAGACCTTCAAATAAGGATGAATAAACAACCAAAAATTACAGATAAAATTCGAGCATCTTTTGCAAAAAACTTAACTTACCTACGTACAAAAGATGTTTTAGAGAACATTCCTACTGGACAATTTATTTCAGTAAAAACACGTTCAAATAAATCAGTTAAAGGAACATTATTATCATTTAAAAAGAATATATTACGATTACAAACTCCTTTTACAATTAAAGAGATTCCTATAACTCAAATGGAACATATATATTATAGAGAGAAAATTATTAAGCGCCCAGATTGGAAAATTTATTTTTATGGTATTGCGGCTTTTATGGGTTATACATTAATGGAAACATGGAACCGACAAACTACACCAGAATGGGGTGTTAAATGGCATAATCGATTTTCTGGAGCAATATTTGGTTTAATTGCTGGAACTGAGCTATATGACACTTCAATGATTTTACTTTCTGAAAAAACTCAGTTTGGACTTACACCTAAAGAATTAGATAAATTAAAACATTAATTATTGGAGAAATTTTGTCAAATACTCAAAAAGATTTTAATCAAGATTACTTAGCTGAGAAATTGCAATCTATTGGTAATAAGTTAGATGATCCTTATGGTCAACCTCTTTTGAATGAGTTAATAACTCGTATGGAAAGAACTGTTGCACATTTTAATGAAGAAGTAGATAGTATGGTTAAAAGGTTAAGTAGTCGAACAAAAAATCAAAAAAAATTATTATCATCAATGCGTGGTGAAGATCCAAATCAAGTTGATATAGAATTAAGTGATCTTGAAAAAAAACTAGAATCAAAGGATGAATCAAAATCTGGATCAAATAAGTCTATTGAAGAAGAGAAACCTAAGAAAAAGTTTTCATTATTTAAGAGAAAAAAGAAAAAATGAATTTGATCCGCATTCTTAAGTGGATCACATTATTATATATATTTTTCCTTACAGTATTTGCCCAAGAATCAAATCAAAAATTTGTAGATTTTTCATCTGTAAAGAAACGTGTTTATAATTTTACTAAAGTAGAATTTATAACGCCAGAAGGTGAATTTAATGATGCGATTTGTACTTTAGTTATTAAAGACCTTAAGGAAGATAATCCTCCCTTTGTAGCGATTTATTATAAAAGAGATAATTCTGATTGGTTTACTGAATCATTATATAGAAAACGTGTTCGTTATAGTTTTCAAGATGGATTAATAAAACTAGATCGTTCAAATTTTTGGGATTGGTATGAAGTTAACGAAATTAAGGTAGTAGTTATTTATTAAGTTCTTCATTTCTTGCTTATCGTCGTTTAAATCTGGTAGATTTGATACTAGTTTTTTTAAAATTTGGTCGTGCTAGATGGGGAATTAGCGGTGCCCTGTAACTTGCAATCCGCTATAGCAAGATCGATGCTTGTTTGCGGCGAATGCTGATCTTTGCAATTAAAAAAAGTAACGTTGAAGTTTCAATTCTTTGCAATGGTTTTACACTAAAACCCGTCAGGACCGGAAGGGAGCAGCGGTAGGTGCTTAGAATTATGTGCCGAAGAACCTCTGGGATGGAGTTAACTATTTTATTTTGGATTGGTAACAGATTTGTCAATCTCAAGTGCACGACCATATATTAATCGAGTATTTATGGCATACACAGTATTATCTTTAAAATGGCGCCCTCAATTATTTGGCGATTTAATTGGCCAAGATCATGTTACAAAAACATTGATTAATGCTTTTAAAAAAAATCGTGTTGCTCAAGGCTATATGCTAACAGGACCAAGAGGTGTGGGGAAAACCACAACTGCCAGAATTATAGCAAAAGCACTTAACTGTCCAAGCTCCATTGATGCAATTCCATGCAATAAATGCAATAATTGTCAAGAAATTACTGATGGAAGAAATTTAGATGTAATAGAAATTGATGGCGCTTCTAATCGTGGTATTGAAGAAATAAGAAATATTCGCGAACAAATAAAATATACTCCAATGAATGCACCATATAAAATTTTTATTATCGATGAAGTTCATATGTTAACTAATCAGGCGTTTAATGCTTTGCTAAGAACATTAGAAGAGCCACCTTCACATGGAAAATTTATCTTAGCTACAACTGATATTCACAAAGTACCATCTACTATAATATCTAGATGTCAACGGTTTGATTTTAATAGAATTTCAGAAGCTACTATTAGAGAAAGATTAAAAATTATTTTTAATGATGAGAAAATTTCAGTTGACGATGATTCAATTAGCGCTATTGCTCGAAAATCAGATGGTAGTATGCGCGATGCGTTAAGTATAATGGATCAAGTTATTGCATATGCAGGTAAATCTATTAAAATTCAAGATGTATCTACCATAATTGGATTAATTCCAATTGATGTATTCTTTGACTATTCAAATGCAATTCTTGAAAAAGATTATTCTAAAATGATTAGTGTTTTAGAGACTGTTAAAAAAACAGGATTACCTTTAGAAGATGTAGTGAATGGTTTAAGTAATCATTTTAGAAACCTAATGATTGCAACAGTTGTAAATAGTGAAAGTTTATTGGAGCTTAACGATGAACATAAAAAACAATATTTATCTAATTCAGAAGGATGGAATGGTAAAGATTTATTAAGAGTAGTTAATGTTTTGAACGATTTAGAGTATAAACTAAAACATTTGACTCAGCCACTAATTTATTTTGAGATGACATCAATGAAGTTAATGGAAATGGATTCTTCTGTTTCTATAAGTCAATTGTTATCTGAGCATGCAAGCAAACCTATAAAAAAAAAATCTGAAACTGTTTCAGTAGATGCAACAAAAAGAATAATAGATGAGAAGACATCTATCGATTCAAAAGATAATTTAAATAAGGATAAAGTGATTGTTAAGAGCATATCTAAAGCTGACCTAAGTGAATCTAATAACATTGAAAAAAATATATTAAAACTTGATAAAATTAAAAATGAATGGAATGAATTTATAAAAACGATATCTCAAAAAAGACCATCGATTGGCACAGCTTTAGAATATAGCATTCCAACAATTTTAGTAGGCAATAAGCTTACTATTGAAGTTTCAGGCCTCCCAGATTTTAGCGTTGGGAATCTTAATCGTAACAATCAAGTTATTGAAAGTTTTTTAAAAGATTATTACAATTATGGTTTAAAAATTAAAGCGATAATGTCTGATAATGAATCAAAACCATCGATAATGAAATCGAATCCAGAAGATAATGAATCAAATTTTAAGGATGTCATATTAAAAGAAGATTCAAATGATGGAGTTGTCACACGCGTTATCGAAGTTTTTGATGGTGAAATTTTAAGATAGGAGTATGAATGTTTAACAAAGGCAACATGTCAAAAATGTTAAAACAAGCACAGGAAGTGCAAAAACAAATTGAAGATGTTCAAAATGAATTAGATGATCTTAATATTAATGGTGAATCTGGCGGGGGAATGGTTAAAGCTACAGTGAATGGAAAAATGGAATTGCTTAACTTGAACCTCCAAGCTGAAATCTTCGAAGAAGATAAAGATCTTATAGAAGATTTAATTATATCTGCTATTAATAATGCAATGAGTAAAGCTCAAGAAGAGAGTCAAAATAGAATGAATGCAGTAACTGGTGGAATGTTGGGTGGAATGAAAATTCCAGGAATGTAATTGAATTCATTTCCTGACAGCATCCTCCAATTAATTGATGCTTTTTCCTGTTTCCCTGGAATAGGACGAAAAACTGCTCAACGCATGGCCTTTCATGTATTAAAGTCATCATCTAACATTGCCTCACAATTATCCCAATCAGTAATTAATATGAAATCTAAAATTAGATTTTGTTCAATTTGTAATGGAATTACTGAAAATGATCCTTGTAACATATGTTCAAACTCTAAAAGAGATCAGTCATCAATTTGTATAGTTGAACAAGCTTCCGATGTATATACTTTTGAAAAAACAAATTCATATTATGGTGTATATCACGTGTTGGGTGGAGTTTTATCACCACTTGATGGTGTAGGTCCAGATGATTTAACAATACAGAGCTTAGTTACTCGCGTTAAGCCTGGCTATGAAATAGTAATTGCAACAAATCCTAGTATCGAAGGCGAAGCTACAAGTTTGTATATTGCAAAGCTTTTAAAAGAGAAATCAGTTAAAGTTACACGACTTGCTAGAGGTTTGCCAATGGGGGGGGATTTAGAATATCTTGATGAAGCTACTCTTATGCGAGCAATGGAAGGTAGAACAACACTATGATGACATTACCTAATATTCTTACTTTTTTTAGAATATTAATTACTCCAGTTTTTATTATTTGTTTATTTGATGATTTTCCTGGGGCGCATCTATGGGCATTATTCTTATTTATTATTGCATCAATAACTGATGCTTATGATGGTTATTATGCACGAAAAAATAATATGGTTACAGACACAGGTAAATTCCTTGATCCATTAGCAGATAAAATACTTGTTTCGTCCGCCTTCATTTCATTTGCAATTATGGGGCTAATAGACTTTTGGATGGTAGCGCTTATTTTATTTAGAGACCTTTTTGTGACTGGACTAAGAATTATTATGACACGTAATGGATTTACTATGATGACAAGTCGTAGCGCAAAGTCTAAAACCGGTGTTCAATTAGGTTTAATAATTTTCACTTTATTTTTTTTAAGCCTTAAAGGATTAGGTTGGGTGTTGTCTAATGAAATCCATTTATTTATACTTGAATATGAGCTTATATATTATTTAACGGCCATTGCTGTAGTTTTTACTTTGTACACAGGTTTTTCCTATGCTCTAGACAATCAAAAAGCGATAAAAGAAATTATGAATTAATATATGAACAGGAATCTTGCTGAATGGATTGGTACAGTTTTTTTTATTGGTAAACTTCCATTAGCCCCAGGAACTTGGAGTAGTTTAATTGCCACACTCTCGTGGTTTTTTATATTTAAAGACACAAACTCGTACATATTACCTATTGTAACATCAATACTATTTATTATAGGAATTATTTCATCAAATAAGATTATTGAAGATTCTAATGAACATGACCCATCAAGAATTGTAATAGACGAATGGGTGGGTCAGTGGTTAGCATTCACTATGTTACCAGTGACTATTCATACAGGATTAATCGGTTTTATTGCCTTTAGGTTCTTCGATATTTTAAAACCAGGACCAGTAAAGAGAATGGAGCAATTACCAAAAGGTTTAGGAATTATGGCAGATGATATTGTAGCTGGAATTTTTGCATATTTTATTGTTGTCATTTATTATTGGTTATTTTTATGAAAGTTGGACTTATTACTATTGGTGCTGAGCTATTAAATGGCACACGCACTGATACAAATGCATCTTGGATAGGTCAATCAATTGTAACAATTGGGGCAGATATTAATTGGCATATGACTGTTAATGATAGTGATGAATCTATTTTAAATAGTTTAAATCAAATCCCAAGTGATGTCAAAATCGTTCTTTGTACTGGAGGTTTAGGACCAACGCATGATGACATAACTGCTTCAGTACTATATAAATATTTTAACGATAAACCATTATTCGATGAAAAATATTGGAGTTTACTAATTGATAAATTTAAGGATCGTGGAATTCAAATCCCTGAAGCTAATAAAAATCAAGCAATCAAACCAAAAATCGGTAAAATTATTCCAAACCCAATTGGTTCTGCTCGCGGATTACATTTTAAAAATAATAATTTTCAACTTTTTTCTATGCCAGGTGTTCCGTCTGAAATGAAAGCAATGATGAATGATTATATTTTACCAATTATTAGTGAGATGTCTCAAACAGAAAATTATGTAAAATTAATTCGAACAACTGGAATAATGGAGTCAGCACTTTATGAAATTATGGAGCCTTATTTAAAGAATAATAATGATGTAAACGTAGCTTTTTTACCCAGATTTACTGGAGTCGACCTACGTATTTCTTCAAATAAAAACGAAGCCTTAGTTGAATTTCTTGATCAAATTTTAGATTTGCTAGATAAATACTATTATGCTGATGATGATATTGAACTAGAAGATGTATTAGGCCAAGTTATTATTCATAATAAAAAAACTATTTCAACGGCAGAATCTTGTACCGGTGGATTAATAAGTGACAGATTGACAAATACACCAAATAGCTCATCTTATTTTAAAGGTGGGGTTGTTGCCTATAGTAATTCGATTAAAATAAAATTATTAAATGTAAATAAGGATACAATTAATAAAAATGGTGCAGTTAGTAAAGAAGTAGCATTAGAAATGGCTCAGGGGATTCGTAAAAATTTGAATGTAGATATAGGATTATCAACAACAGGAATAGCTGGGCCTGGTGGGGGAAGCAAAGAAAAGCCAATTGGCCTTGTTTATATAGGTATTAGTGCTTCTAACTTTGATAAAGTTTATAAATTTAACTTTACTAATAATAGAAAAACAAATAAACTTATGACAAGTCAAGCTGCATTAAATATTCTAAGAAATTATTTAAAACAATAATAATATTTTTACAAATAAGAAGCGAGCTCTTTCCAAATACGGAAGTATGAACTATTTTACATACTTACTTTTTTAACAATTATTCACCTTAGGATTGGAAATGACTGCCTCAAAAAATAAAAAGACCAAAGCATTAGAACTCGCAATTTCACAAGTAGACCGGCAATTTGGGAAAGGCTCAATAATGAAGCTCTCGGGTGAACAACCCGTCATGTCGGATAACAGCATCTCAACGGGTTGCCTTTCCCTCGATGTTGCATTAGGAGTTGGTGGAATACCGCGTGGTAGAATAATAGAGATTTATGGACCTGAGTCATCAGGGAAAACTACTTTAGCTCTTCATATAGTTGCAGAGGCTCAAAAAGCTGGTGGCTATGCTGCTTTCATTGATGCAGAGCATGCAATGGATCCTCAGTATTCTAAAAAACTTGGTGTTAATATTGAAGAGTTACTTGTTTCACAACCTGACACAGGTGAACAAGCACTTGAGATTACGGAAACGTTAGTACGTAGTAGCGCTTTAGATGTTATTGTTATTGATTCAGTCGCAGCTCTTGTACCAAGAGCTGAGCTCGAAGGCGAAATGGGCGATTCACATATGGGTCTTCAAGCACGTTTGATGTCTCAAGCATTACGAAAATTGACAGGTACAGTTAGTCGCTCGAATACTGCTGTTATTTTTATTAATCAAATTCGTGAGAAAATTGGAGTTATGTTTGGCAATCCAGAGACAACACCAGGAGGTAGAGCTTTAAAATTTTATACATCTGTTCGTCTGGATATTCGTCGAATAGCAACAATAAAAGACGGTCAAGATGCCATTGGTAACCGTACACGTGTGAAAGTTGTAAAAAATAAAGTGGCGGCTCCTTTTAAGCAAACTGAGTTTGATATAATGTATAATCAAGGAATTTCTTATGAAGGAGATATTGTAGACCTAGCGTTACAGGGAAATATTATTGAGAAAATGGGTTCTTGGTTTTCTTATGGTGATATGAAGATTGGACAAGGCAGAGAAAACGCAAAACAATTTTTATCTGAAAATGATGATAAAAGAAAAGAAATTGTGACCAAAGTTAAATCTTTTATGGGAATAGAAGAATCTTCTGTGGAGAATGAGAAATCATAAAATAGTAAAAATTAAAAGGTCTAAAAGATACACAGACCGAATTATAATTCATTTAGATAACAAAAGCGTCTTCAGAGTTTCTGAAGACGCTTTTGTTTTAAATCCTATGAAAATTGGTGACTTAATTTCTGATACAGATATTAATGTATTAAATGATAAAATGAAGCTTCATGAGGCAAAAGATGCTGCTTATCGTTTGTTAGGATTTAGAATGAGAAGTATTGCTGAGCTTAGTAATAGACTTAGAGAAAAAGGATATGATAATTTAGAAATTGATTATGTTGTAGATTACTTATCTAATTTAAATTATTTAAATGATAAAGATTTTGGTAAGGCTTTTGTACTTGAAAAAGTGAAAACCAAAAGAATAGGACCATTAGCACTTCGCTCAGAAGTTTCACAGCATAAATTACCGTTGGAATTATTAAATAAGTTAATAGATGATATATATCAACAATATTCTATTAGTGATCTAATTAGTTTTCACCTAGTAAAAAGAAAAATTGTTAAAAATACAGTTTTAAGTAAAAAAGATCAAAATCGTCTGAATAATTATTTAAAAAGAAAAGGCTTTTATTGGGATAGTATTCTTGAAGTATACAATGAATGGGGAATATTATAATCTAATTGGAACCTGATTGCGTATAATTAGTATGATGGAAATTTCATATTTAAAAAAATACTTGGGCAGACTACTAAATGACAAAGAGTTATCATTTATTAATGCAATGAAAAAATCATATAATGTGCAAAATTTATATAATTCTGAATTAAAAATTATTAAAAATTATTCAAATACGAGCACTAGTTCATTTTTAATTGCAACGTCAAAAGATGATAAGCGTGGTATAATTGGACAAAATATTATTGATTCACTTGGATTAAAACAAATCGAAATTTTATCTGATCAAAATAAAAAGTTATATTTTGGATTAGAAAGGAAAAAAGAAGAAAAACAAAATCCTAATTTAGGGTTTATATTTTTTATTAAAAGACGGTATTCTAAAACTTTAATTAAAAAAATAATTAGGACTAAACTAATAATTTCAACTAGCCCAGTTCACAAAAAAGGACTAGGATTCTCTATCTATAAACTTCTTAAAGAGAATAATTGTGGTTTATTAATGAATATTAAATCTTTTAGTATTCTTTATCAAAAAAGCATAAATGGTTTATTGCTTCAGGTTGATAATAAATCAATAGAAAAATTTGAATCATTAATTTTATCAAATAATATTAAATCGTATAAGTTGGGGAAGCTCCAAAGAGAAAGAGTAATTAAAAATGATTCAAAATTAAATGAATTGGTAACTCTCCCAATGAAAATTATTGATTTAGCTTTAAATCAAAATAAAGTTTTTGATCAAGATATTATGCACCAGCCTAATGTTAATTTTTTACAGCCAAAATTAAAGAAAAAGATAAATTTTAATATGGATTTAAAAAAAATATTAAATGATATATCAAATATTAAATCAATTAATCTTTTTAATGTAAAAAAGGAATCTTATGGCTATTCAACCCATGATATAGACTATATTAAATATGACGATTATTTCATGAATGCAATGGCCTTGATATCAAATGCTTCAAGAAAACTTATATGTAATGGTATTATTCCTGAATGTGGAACTGGTTATATATCAATCAATAAAAGTAATAATTCTATAAAAAATTCATTTTTAAAAGGAATTAGTTTAGCGGTGAAATATTTGAATATTAATATGGATTATTCTGTATTTATCCCTTCTAAATCCTCCTTATTAGGTTCATTCTATGTTTTAGGTAAAAAAGTAATTAACACGCATATAGATAAAGAATTTAATCATTCAGACCATTTTATATCAATGTTAGGAACTCACACTGGAGAATTAGGTGGTAGTAAATACTTAAGTATTTACAATAATGAAGATTTATCAAATCGACCAACTGTTGATTTATTGACTGAACAAAGATTGCAAAACCTTATTATTTTAGCTTTTCAAAGAAACTTAATTCAAACTGCCAGTCCTGTTGGTGAGGGTGGTATTGCGCCCACTCTAGTAAGGTTATTAAGTAAAAGTAAAAACTTAGGTGCTAGGATTTCATTTTCGAGTAAATTGTCAACACCTCAAATATTATTTGGAGAAACACAAAGTATAGCGATAGTAAGTATAAAAGAGGCTGATATAATGAATCTAGAACGTTTGTGCATGAGCTCTGGCATACCAAATACGACTATTGGGCGTGTAACAAATGATGGTATATTTTCGTTTAATGAAAATATTAAAATAAAAGTAAAAGATCTATTTAAATAAATGAAAAATTATCAAGTAAAAAATATAAAAAGAAGAATATTAGATATCTTTTAATATTCTTTGATTCGATATATTTAATATCATTTCTTCATGAAGTATGTGGTTTGTTGCCAATATTTGATTATCATAAATATTAAAATCATTTCCATTAAGTTTAGTAATCTTTCCACCAGCTTCTTCAACAACTAATATGCCAGCAGCTATATCCCAAGGTTTTAAATCAAATTCCCAAAATCCATCAATAATTCCTGATGCTAAATGACAAAGATCGATAGAGGCAGCTCCTAGTCTTCTCACACCTTGGGTAATATCAGTAAAATGCTTAAAAAGCATCATGTTTATTTCCCAGTTATTATCGTGGTTATAGCCAAAGCCTGTAACTAGCAATGATTCAATAAGTATTTTTGTTTTTGATACATTAATAGGATAACCATTTTTAAAAGCACCTTTATCCTTTATAGCTGTATAAATGTCATTATTAATTATATCTTTGACCACAGCTATAGAAACGATGCTATCTATTGAACAGGCAATTGATGTTCCAAATGATGGATAGCCATGTACAAAATTAGTAGTACCATCTAGTGGATCTATTATCCATAAATATTTTGAATCTTTTAAATTTGATCCACTTTCTTCAGCTAGAATACTATGTTCAGGAAAATTATCTAGAATTCTATCAATTATTACCTGTTCAGATTCTTTATCTGCTAGAGTTACAAGATTAGTTTTCCCTTTGTAATCAAGAACTTCAGTATTATTTAGGTGCTCTAATATGATCTTACTTGATGCATGAGTTGCTTCAATCGCAAGATCTAATAATTGTTCAAAAATCATATATAAGAATATGAAATTTTGATTTAATCTTTATTTATATGTTTGATGATCCATCTCAAAATAATCTTTAGTCATTTTCTTAAGGACGCCTGATAATAGTATTATTGATATGAGGTTTGGGAATGTCATAAATCCTAGCGCAGCATCACCAAAAGACCATATTACTTCAAGACTAGCTATAGCACCAATAAAAACAAATAAAATATAGAATGATCTGTAAACTGGAATTGCGCGATCACCAAATAAATATTCTGTAGCTCTATCTCCATAGAAAGACCAGCTAATCACTGTTGAAATAGCAAATAATAATACGCCTAAGGTTATAATTTTATCGCCAAACGGAAATAGCCATGCTAATCCATTTTTAAACGCTAAAGAAGTCAATAAACTACCATTTAAAAGTTCTCCAGTAAAAGTTGGATCAATTCGTGTTGTGTAAAATTCTGTATGAAACCATGTACCTGTAACAATTATGGTTAATCCAGTTAAAGTACAAATAATTATTGTATCAATAAATGGTTCTAATAATGCAACTACACCTTCACGAACTGGATATTTTGTTTTGGCAGTTGAATGTGCAATTGGAGCACTTCCTTGACCCGCTTCATTTGAATATAGTCCTCTTTTGACACCCCAAAGCATTGTATTCATAATCACTAATAGTGTCCCGCCAGCAATGCCACCAACAGCAGCTGGAGGATTAAAGGCCATTGAAAATATTTTTACAAAACTTCCAGGAATTTCAGTGATGTTTGCAAAAACAATTAGCATTGCAGCAGTAAAATAAATAGCAGCCATAATTGGAGCTAAATAGGATGTTACATTGCCTATTCTTTTTATTCCTCCAATAATAACTAACCCAGCAATTCCTGCAATTAAAATTCCATTGATAATTTGTTGGATAGATACACTATACCAATCGGTTAGTTGATGTTTTATAGTTAACCAATGTTCTAAGCCTACAACTTGAGTAACTTCTGAATAAATTTGGTCAGATAGCGTAAATGACTGTATTGCATTCCCTGTAGCAAAAGAACAGATAATTGCAAAACAAGCAAAAATAATGGCCAACCAGCGCCATTTTATGCCTAATCCTTTTTCAATGGTATACATTGGGCCACCCGCGGTCATCCCTTTACTATCAAAATCTCTATATTCAACTGCTAATGTGCATTCAGCAAATTTTAAAGCAGATCCAAAAAAAGCTGTGATCCACATCCAAAATAATGCACCAGGACCTCCATAATATATCGCAGTTGCAACACCGGCTATATTGCCTATCCCGACTGTTGCTGAAAGTGCCGTGGTAAGAGCTTGAAAATGATTTAAATCTCCAGGTTCGTTAGGATTATCATAATCACCTCTTGTGACTTTTAATCCATGTTTTAAATACTTTATTTGTGGAAAACCAAGGATTATTGTAGTATAAATCCCTGTACCAAGTAATGCAATTACCATTATTGGAACCATTCTTTGCGAAGGAAAAGACCAAATTCCTTCAAAAAATTCTACGCCAAATGCATAAAGAAATAAAACAATAATACCAAAAATTAATGCTCCACCAATATTTTTATTCATTTATATAACATCCAATCTTTAGTTTAATTATTTTGATTCAGAAAAAGCAGATTTAAAAGTATTCTCAGTATAATCTACCCAAGAAATTCCATGAATCTTTAATAAATGGCCATTTCGATGTTTTAATGTCCAATAACCTTCATGCGTAGCTTCTGTTAAACCGCTAGGATACATACGATTTATGTATTCTTTTTCATTATCTATGATTTGAATTTTACCAATAATATTCTTCATTTTAATAGTTTCTTTTATTGTGTATCCAGTAAGTTTTTCCCAATCGCCACTAATATGTGTTAATTGAATAACTGGTTTTCCTTTATTTAATAAAAATAGACCATCTGAAAAACATTGTGCAGAAATCTTACTAATACTTTGCATAGCTTTAATATCTTTAATATTTTTATTTAATGATATTAAAACTTGACTTAATGATTCTACAAGTTCAACATAGTTGGTCGGTTTTTCAACTTGAAGTTTAATTGCAAATTTAGAGGGAATAGTATCTGATCTTTTCCAATTTGAGATAGCTTGAGTTGTAACTCCAAAATATTTTGCAATATCTTTTTGCCTTCGCAAACGATGATGTTCGTACATGTAATCTAATAGTTGATTGAAGTTCATTATTTACCTAATAAATCAATACGAAACTAATAGAACGTGGACTTAATAAACAAATGGGTAAATCAGAATAAATATTTTTGATAATTATTTATAATTAGATTGAATTTGATTTAAATAATAAAAAATGATAAATACTCAAAAAATCATAGCAGGTGTTGATGAAGCAGGAAGAGGTCCATTAGCTGGACCTGTAGTTGCAGCAGCAGTAATTCTACCAAAAGATCATACGATAGAAGGATTAATTGATTCAAAAAAATTATCAGCTAAAAAAAGAGAGAAATTATACAATGAAATAATTAAGGTTTCCGATTATGGTATTGGTATTGTTTCACAAAGGACCATTGATAAAATAAACATATTGCAGGCTACTTTTAAAGCTATGAGAAGTGCAATTTTAAATTTAGATCAAAAACCAGATAAAACATTAATAGATGGTTATGGGTTTCCAGATCAAAATATAAAAAATGAAGGAATAATTGGCGGTGATAATTTAATTAAATCTATAAGCGCAGCTTCAATTATAGCAAAGGTAACAAGAGATAGAATTATGATGAATATTGATAAAATATTTCCTGAATATGGCTTTGCTCAACATAAAGGATACGGTACTAAAATGCATATGGAAACCCTTAATGTTCATAAAGCTTCGCCAGTGCATCGAAAATCTTTTGGACCGGTTAAAAGAAATATACCCAAAATGGAATGGTTGAAAAATAATAATAAGTTTAATTCGCTAGGGATACAATTAGTTTGTCTAAATTATTTAAATCAAAACTTCACCATTCTTCACATAAATTTTCAATCAAATATTAATAAAAAAATTAACATTGTTCTTATTAAAGAAAATGTTGTTGTATTTGTTAAGGTTATCGCAAACACGGAAAAGATTGAAAAAGTAAATATTCTAAATTTGAATCAAGATGAGATTGATAAAATGAAATATGAAGCAAGTAAATACAATCAAGAAATTAGTAATATTGTTGAATCGAAATTTGAAATTGCAACTATAGTTTTAAAAAAGAATCCAATAATTAACATATATGATATACTAAATATAGATTAATGAATTATCTTCTTTATAAAGGGTCACTTATATTTAAATTCTTACCTTAATGAATTCTAAATTATCTAAAATTATTGAAGAAATTCGTTCGCTTTTTATTCTAGTTGTTATTGTTCTGACGTTAAAAGTGACGATTTTTGAATTATATATTGTTCCAACTGGTAGTATGGAAAATACTATTATGACAGGTGATTTTTTAGCAGGCAACCGATTTGTTTATGGTATGCGTACTCCTGAATGGATAGGGATACCTTATACCGATTTTGGTTTTTATGTACCTTCTTTAAAATTCCCCTCTTTTAGAGAGCCTAAAAGGGGAGACGTAATCATATTTAAATTTCCTAGAGATATAAAACAAAAATATGTGAAACGATGTGTGGCAGAACCGGGAGACCTTTTACAAATAATAGATAAAACTCTTTTTATAAATGGTCAGCCACAGGTTCTTTCTGAAAATGGTAAATTCATAATGTCAACACTTTCTGAGTCCTTTTTACAGCAAGATATATTTTTAGGAAATCTTGGTAATAAAGATCATTTCAAAGCATTGAAAATGCCTCAGAAAGGGGATCAAATTAAAATATCTCCTGAAAATGCAAAATTACTATTACATATTATGTTATTAGATGGCCACAGTCTTGCACTTGTTAATGGATCTAAAAAATATAGTTTTACTATGACAAGTCCTGATGAATTATATCGTAGAAAGGGTAAACTTGAAGTATTTAAACCTTATTTTCCTGAAGGTAAACTATTAGTCCCATGGTCAAATAATATTCCAAAAGGAAATTTACTTATTGATGGTAAATCAATTAATGGGATGGATTTCTATACAGTTGAAAAAGATTATTATTGGGCTATGGGCGATAATCGTGATGACAGCCTGGATTCAAGGTATTGGGGATTTGTACCAAGATCGCATATTATTGGCGAAGCACTATTTTCATATTTTTCATTAGATCTTAAAACGTGGATTCCACGATTTGATAGGATTGGAACAATAATTCAATAGGACTTGACTAGCAAAATTTCTGAAGCGTATTTTGAATACTTACAATGAAGCATATATATTTAAAATGAAACATATTCTAATAAGCACTTTATTAATTACATTTTTACTAGGGCAATCTGAAACGTCTCCATCAGACTCTATAAATACTCTATCCGATGCAGAACCTGCATCAATAGTTGATTCAACTGATTTGAGTATTGAAAATGGATATAAAGGATTCCCTTGGGGAGGGTCATCTGATTCATCTATAAAATCATCTTTTGCCTCATTATCAACAGATAGTGCTAACTCAAATAAAACTTTTGTAGGAAAACTCGGTTTAGATTCTGTAATGGTAACATATGCATTCGCTGATAGTGGTTTTTGGAAAGTTGAAATTGATTTTGTAATTACTCAAAATAATATTGAAAAACAGATTTCAAACTTTAGACGTATAGAAAAAAATATATCTGCTGTTTATGGTGCACCTAAAATGTTAAATCAAAAAGAATCTGGAGTTTCTTCAGCATTCTCCGATCATTTCAATCAACGTTTCTCTCATGCTTTCTATCGATCAAGTTGGGATGTTAACCCAGTAATTATTGAGCTTTATTTAAATGGCAATGTTCTTCTTCCAAATACAGATTTACCTCTGTTCTCTGGAAATTTTAGTATCTTGAAACTAGTATATTATAATCCTGATTATATGTATTCTTCTCAAAAATTACCTGAAAAAGAAATAATTCCATCTATATTTGATATCTATTAATTTTTATGATTAAAACTGCTCGAGCGGTTTTTTATTTCATTCTCATTTATTTTTATCTTGGATGTGCATCTCCCCCAAGAATGGTTAATTATTATAATTATAATATGCCGAAAGATGAAGTTCTTAATTTATGTAAAACTATATTAATCAAACTAGATTATGAAATTGATATTTTGGCTCCCGAGACAAATATAATTGTAACAAAATCTACTAAGTTGAGAAAAGTTTTAAGGCGCTATGATTATGTAGTATATGTAAAAATTACAGACAAAGTAGAAATCTATTTATCAAGTGAACGGAGTATATTTAGTAGAAGCTCTAGCTGGTGGACAAATAATTATAAAACAATAAAAGAATTTCATACAGAAAACAAAATGCCTTATTCTTTACAAAAGGTAATATTTAGACCAATTAAAAAAGAATTTGAGAGAAATAATATTCAAAGAATTGAATTGGGTTAATAAAATTTTATTTTTTAGAAAAAAACTGTATTAACTTCGAATTCAAATTTTTACTTTTCATGATTAACTTAAACTTATATAATGGATATTGATTTTAGTAAAAAAGAAGAACGAGAAGGCTACCTTCAAACTAAGCTAGATGATTTATTAGATGGCATTAATGCTTCTTATGGACAATCATTGCTTGATGAATTAATGCTCAGACTTGAAGCTACTATTGATGATTTTAATAAAGAAGTAGATGAACTAATGAGTTCATTAAAAAAGAGTTCTGAAGAAAAAGAAAAATTAATTCAGCAGATTAAGTCTGGGGCAGCTATTAAGGCAGATTCAAAATCAAAAGATTCGAAAGAAGATTCAATCGCAAATGATAGTGATGAAGAGCTAAGAGAATTAAGTGAGTGGGAAAAGAAATTAGAAGGAATTAGTTAACGACTAAATGAGGAAAAAATGAACGTTAAGGATAAAATTATTTTTGGGCTTTTAATAGTATTACTTACTGCTGGTGGTTATTTCCAATGGATGGCAGATGATATGAAGAGCCGCATGGATGTGTTAAACATTAACGATAAAGAACATCTTGATGTTATTGATCGAGAATTCAGAGAAGATCTAAGAAATTTAAATCTTCGTTTTGAAGGACGTGGTAAACATATTCGAAAAGCTCAAGAAGATATCATAGCAAATACTAATTTGATAAATGAAAGAGCTTCTGAACTATCAGATATGATTGAAGAAGTTCAATATAATTTAGATGAGTATTCTAGAATTACTGATAAGAAGATAGAACGTACTAACAATGAGATTGCTGACTTGCAAGATTCTTTCGATAGTCAACGACGCCAAGATAGGCGGAAATTCTCAGATTTAGAACAAACCTTAACGCAGCTTCAGAATAATGTTAAAGAATTACATGAGCCTAAAGAAGATGAAAAAGGAAAGAAAAAACGTTAATCTTTAATTAGATAAATTTATTTTTTTTTAAAGGGCTTCTTTTTGAGGCCCTTTTTATTTATGCTAATATTAAAAGAAGAATATGATATTTTTTTAATGGAGTTAACTATTTTAACCGTATTAAATGTAAATATATTCATCGTTTATTGAAAAAAATAGAAATAACTCGCGTTGTTTAGGACTGAAAGTATTTCTTCAACTAACAGGAATTTATCAAAATTATTTTTTAGAAAAATGGGATTAAATACGCTATTTTATTAACACTGCAAGAAGATTCTTTGAAATTAATAGATTTATAATTGTAACACATATTGAAGTTAAATCTATCGAATGATTTCTCTATTTATATAGAGGAAAGGGTCCGGTACTTAAAGTATTGGTTTAGATATAAATAAAAAGAAATGGGGTAGAGTTCACAAAGACCTCGGAACTAAATGAACATCTACCCCTTCCACATACCAAAGGTACCAAGCCAGCACCTTGATGGGTTAAAGTAAAAGTTTAATAAACATGATGCAAGATATTTTTTTGTTACAATTAAGAACAGGTTCGTGTGCCGGAGGGGGGACTCGAACCCCCACACCTTTCGATACGCGAGTTTGAGTCGCGCGCGTCTACCAATTCCGCCACCCCGGCATGTTTGAATTTATCAGTTTATATATTTTTAAGTCAAGGTCATAGAATTGTATTATGTATGAATTGAAACTATATTCTTTATATAATAATTAGTTAATACTAATGTATACGAACTTTATGTTAACACGTAAATAAGGTTAAAAATATATGTTTACACCAAAAATCATAATTAAAAATGCTGAAGATTTTCCCAATGAACCAGCATTATCAATAAAAGATTCTAGTAATAATTGGCAAACTGATAGTTGGGCAGATTTAAAAGATCATGCTTTTAAAATTTCTAAATCCTTGATCAAGCTTGAAATTAATCCAAATGATAAAATCAGTATATATAGCTATAATCGAAAAGAGTGGTCTTACATATATGCAGCAACTCAAATGATTAGATCAGTGTCTGTTGGTGTTTATCATACTTGTTCTGCTGAAGAGGTGGATTGGATCGTAGGCAATTCATGCTCTAAAATTGTTTTTGTTGGTCATAATCCAAGCGATAACGATGAAAAAGGAAAAATGCCAATTAATCGTTTAATTCCAGTTTTAGATAAATTAGAGGCCGTTGAAAAAGTTGTTCTAATGGAAGGTGTTAAATCTGAGATTCATGAAAAAATAATCTCATGGGATGAATTTATAAAGTATGGTGAAACAATTGATGAATCAGAAGTGCAATCAAGACTCGAGAGCTTGAAGAGCGATGATACATCTGCATTAATTTATACGTCTGGAACCACTGGTAAGCCAAAAGGAGTTGAGTTAACTCATGGTAACTGGGAATTTCAAGTTGATGCTTTAAAAGATATTTTAAGATTCGATCAAGGTGAAAAATATGTTTCTTGGCTTCCCTTAGCCCATGTTTTTGGTCAATTAGTAGATAATCATACATGGGTGAAAAATGCATTACATTTACATATTGTTGATAATCCAATAAATATTGTTGATTACGCCAAGGAAGTAAAGCCTCATCTTTTTATAGGTGTTCCAAGAATTTACGAAAAAATTTATTCCAATTTAAAAGCAGCTATTGATAGTAAGGCTATATTAAAGATAGGTTTAAAGCTTCCATTCTTATCCAACATATTTAAACAAAAGCTTAAAGAAGCAGTTGGACTTGAAAATGTACGCTATGCGGCTACTGGCGCAGCTCCAATAAATCCTAATATTTTAAGACTTTTTCATAGTTTAGGAATCCCTATTTATGAAGGTTATGGAATGACTGAAAACACTGCTGTAGCTACATCCAACCATGATGGGCATAATAAAATCGGTACAGTTGGCATTCCAGTGGATGGTACAGAAGTGAAAATTTCAGATGATGGTGAAATTTTACTTAAAGGTAAACATGTTATGAAAGGTTACTTCAATAACATCGAAGCAACTAATAAAGATTTAATTGAAGGATGGCTTCATACTGGAGATATCGGAAAAATAGATTCAGATGGCTTTTTATCAATAACAGGTAGAAAGAAAGAAATATATGTAAGCTCAGGTGGGAAAAATATAGCTCCTTTAGTTATTGAAGAAACAATGAAGTCAATCTCTATTGTTTCTCAGTGTTTTCTTGTGGGTGATGGACGTAAATACTGCTCAGCCTTATTAACGCTTGATATAGGAGTTATTTTAAGAGATAAAGTAGGCATAGAAACTCACTTGATACCTAAAGATCCTGGAGCACAGATTAGTTTATTGCAGGAAAAAGGTGAAAGTCTTGAAGACTATACAGAGAATAAAGATATATTTAAGGATATAGAAAAGTCTGTAATTAAGCTTAATGCTCAATTTTCAAATCCTGAACAAATTAAGAAAATTTCAATATTACCAAGAGACTTTACTATTGACGATGGAGAATTGACTCCGACACTCAAGATCAGACGTAAGCAAATTACTGATAATTGGCTCTCGGTTATTGAATCTATGTATACTGACTAATTGTGGAAAATATCTCGTTATTAGGTTGTGGAGCTTGGGGTAGCGCCTTGTCTCAAATACTTGCTGAAAATGGCCATAATGTTTCTGCTTGGCATTATAAAGATGATACAGTTTCATATATGGCTAATTCTCGTAAACATCCGCATCTTGATGGATTTGAATTTCATAAAAATATAAAATTTGATAGTAACCTTAATAATTTAGTTAAAGATGCTAAATGTTTGGTTATTGCAGTTCCATCACACAGTGTCAGAGAAACGATGGTTAATATTTCAAATAAATTATCTATTAATACTATTATTGTAAATGTTTCCAAAGGTATAGAGAACAATACATTAAAAACAATGAGTGAAGTTATTTGTGAAGTTACTAGTAAAGATTTATCTCAAATTGTAACACTATATGGACCTAGTCATGCAGAAGAAGTGATTGCAAAACATCCGACAACCTTAGTTTCTGCCTCAATTAATAGTATTTCTGCTTCTTATGTCCAAAACATTTTTTCTTCTAAGCTGTTACGTGTATATACCAATAGCGATATTTATGGTGTAGAATTAGGTGGGTCATTAAAAAATGTTATAGCAATTGCTACAGGTATTTGTGACGGTATCGGTTTTGGCGATAATACTAAAGCTGCCTTACTAACACGTGGAATTGCTGAAATCACACGCTTAGGAGTTATAATGGGAGCTAATTCTGAAACATTTAGTGGCCTTAGTGGAATAGGAGATCTAATTGCAACATGCTTAAGTAAGCATAGTAGAAATAGGTATGTCGGACAAGAGATTGGAAAAGGAAACAAATTACCAGAGATATTAGATAAAATGAGCATGGTTGCTGAAGGTGTAAAAACTACTAGATCGGTATATGATCTTTCAAAAAAACATCAAATAGATATGCCAATTTGTGAAGGAGTTTATAATATTTTATTTAATGAAGATGATCCAAAAACTAAAGTGATAGAATTAATGACTAGAAACCTTAAAGACGAAAAATAATATTTTTAGAAATTTTTAGCTTAAAATATGCCCCTGTAGTTCAATGGATAGAATAAATCCCTCCTAAGGATTAGATACTGGTTCGACTCCAGTCGGGGGTACATAATGAAAAAGATTTTAATCAATAAATACAGCTTTAGTAAAGCCATGCGTAATTATATATTTTATTGATTAGTGATTACTATTCGTCGATAATCAAAAGTTTGTATAATAACTAGGAGGTTTAAGCATGAACATTTTAAAAAAATTATTTATTATTTCTATTTTAATTATAAATGCTAATGCTCAATCAAAAGTTTGGTTACCTGAAATGAGCATAAAGGTTAAACAAATTTCTGATATTAATATTTCAAATAATAATAAAATAGCAATGGTTGTAAGGGAAGCATTGATCGATAGTGAAAAGTCAGAGTATTTAAGTCAAATATGGTTATCTAATCTAGATTTAAGCGAACCTATACAGTTTACTTTTAATGAAAAATCTAGTACTCATCCACGTTTTTCTCCAAATGGAAATTTTCTTGCATTTATAAGTTCTAGAGAAGAAAATTCACAAATTTGGATAATGAGAACTAGTGGTGGAGAAGCTTGGCAATTTACTTTTGAAAAACAAGGTGTCGGTTCATTTAAATGGTCCCCTGATGGAGCAATAATTGCATTCTTAATGAAAGATCCAAAAACTGAAAAAGAGGAAAAAGACGAAAAGGAGAAAAGGGATGTTATTTTAGTTGATAAAAACTTTAAATATTCACACCTATATTTAAAATCATTCGCTACAAATATAGATTCAAGTAAAGGCAATAGAATAACTAAAGGTAAATATGATATTTCTAGTTTTTCCTGGAATCCAAATGGAAAATATATTGCTTTTTCTCATAGCATAGAACCGACATTTAATAGCAGATTTATATCAGGTGATATATCAATTGCAAATATTAAATCTAAAACAGTAAAAAAACTTGTTAGTTGGGGCGGAAATGATACAAATCCAATTTTTACTCCTGATGGTAAATCAATTATTTTTACTTCTGATGGAGAAAAAAATGAGCCTTTAGGCTTTCGTGACGTTTATAAAATTTCTTCTAATGGCGGCAAACCATACAAGTTAGAAGAAACTCCTAATAGGAGTGTGAATATTATTAAACCTTCTTCAAACAGCAACTTTGTTTTTGTTAGCGATGCAAGTAGAACAAAGTCAGAGATTTACAAAATTAGTCTAAATAATAAAGATATTAGACCTGTCTTAAATTTAGATGGAAGAATATCTTCGCCTAATATATCTAATGATACTAAAATGTTAGTATTTGTCAAACAAGAGCTAGATAATCCAAGTGAAGTTTATTTAAGTGATTTAAACAAAATTTCTCCAAAACAAATATCAAACTTTAATTCTAGTCTAACTTTTCCAAAATTAGCTAATACTAAATTGATAAGATGGAAATCTAAAGATGGTCTAGAGATAGAAGGATTATTAACCTATCCAACAATATATAATAAAAGAAAAAAATATCCTCTTGCTGTTATCATACATGGGGGCCCTTCAGGCGTTTTCTCTGAGTCTTTCACTGGGAATCCAGGTATTTATAATATAGAATATTTTGCAAGTAATGGGTACGCAGTTTTACGTCCAAATCCAAGAGGGAGCACAGGATATGGTAAAGATTTTAGGTTTGCTAATTTTAAAGATTGGGGATTTGGAGATTATGAAGACATAATCTCTGGTGTTGATAAAGTAATTGAAATGGGTATAGCTGACACTGAACGTCTAGCTGTTATGGGATGGAGTTATGGCGGATATATGACATCCTTTATGGTTACTAGGACTGAACGTTTTAAGGCTGCAAGTATGGGTGCAGGATTACCTAATCTAGTTAGTATGACTACTACTACAGATATACCTGACTATTTAGTTGCTCATATGGGTGGTGAATTTTGGGATAATTATGAAACCTATGAAAAACATTCAGCCATTTATCGTATAAAAAATGTTAAAACACCTACTCAGGTAATACATGGAGCAAATGATCTACGGGTCCCGTTTACGCAAGGTCAAGAATTCTATGTGGCCTTAAAAAGAAAAGGCGTACCTACTGAAATGGTTGTTTACCCAAGAACACCTCATGGTCCTAGGGAGCCAAAACTATTAATGGATGTTTCGCCTAGGATATTAGCTTGGCTTGATAAATTTATTAAAAGGTGATTAAAAAGACTTTTGATATAATTAGGTATAATAATTAACTAACATTGTACATTCTCTAATAATAAATTTCTACTCTTATTAGTTCAGTAAATTCATACTTAAAATTAGGAGTTAAATATGGATAGCAGTATAGCATTGACCATTATTGATGGCATCTTAATAACTAATTTCAATTTAGAATAATATTTTTTAGGAGTTTATAATAATGTTAAAACCAAAGCGTAAAATTTTACGTCAAGAAATAGAGCAAGACCCATTCATTGAAACTTTATTTTCAATAAAGCAACATTTTGAAGTTCACAAAAAGCTTTATTTGCGTTCTATTGTTATATCTATTGGAACAATATTTATTATTAGTTTTTTTGTTAGATCTCAATCAACAAATGCTAATAACGCATCAATTATCTTAAATAAAGCAATGGTATTTATGGCTCAAAAAGACAATTTAAATGCAATGATATTCTTACAAGAAGCAAATGATGAATATTCAAATACTGCTTCAGGTTTAGATGCAGCTTATTATTTGGGAAAAATTCATTTTGATAGAGGAGATTACGATCTTTCTCAAAGTTTTTTAAAGGAGTATACTAATAAGGGATCAAATAAATTGCTTTTAGGAGCATCTTGTAAAATATTAGCTGATATTTATGAAAAAAATAACGAACTAGAAAAAGCCATTAAATT
>Ga0209403_10001019_pt1 | contig 37856 bp, 31 predicted proteins | sample ArcticOcean_MG_C_8_FD_187440 | JGI IMG/M metagenome (GOLD analysis project Ga0209403, IMG submission 187440) | Marine microbial communities from western Arctic Ocean - ArcticOcean_MG_CB11_86 (SPAdes) (version 2) | ecosystem: Environmental > Aquatic > Marine > Oceanic | place: Arctic Ocean...
TTGGTGCCGAAGGAGGGATTTGAACCCACACACCCGTAAAGGTACTACGTTCTGAACGTAGCGCGTCTGCCGTTCCGCCACTTCGGCACGTCTGCAAGGAACACATTGGACCCGAGGCGATCCTCTAAGAGACTCCACCATGATAGTCGTGGTGGGCAGTCGAGGACTCGAACCTCGGACCTCTCGCGTGTGAGGCGAGCGCTCTAACCACTGAGCTAACCGCCCGTGCTCCCGCATCTTTTAAGGTGCATCCGCCCTCGAGAGAGCGATCCGGTCGATTGCTTGGAGTAGCAACGACAGGGTTCGAACCTGTGACCTAGCGCTTATGAAGCGCCCGCTCTAACCACTGAGCTACGTTGCCGCCTCAGATAACACCAATCATGATATATGATGCTGCCGAAGGGTGTCAATTTGCCCAGACACCTCTAACACGCCTCTTCGGGACGCCGCCCACAGCCTGCCAGAGGCCTGTTTACCGGTCGTCGGGCATAGCATCGGAATGCGCTCGATTGGCGGTGTAGTACACTTGTCGGACCTGTACCCGCTCCACCTGCGACAGGAAAACGCACAATGACCACCCCTCCCAACACCGAGGCCCTAAGGGCCGCCGCCGCAAAACACCTCTGGATGGCCAACCGTGACTGGGCCCAGATGGCCGAAGAGGGCGGCCCACTGATCGTCGTCGAAGCCGACGGCATCAGGGTCACTGACTCCGATGGCAAATCCTGGATCGACGTAAATGGCGGCTACATCTCGATCAACGCTGGCCACGGCCGGACCGAGATCGCCGACGCCGCCTTCGAGCAGATGCGCCGGATCGCATTCATGCCGCCCGGTACGACCACCGAGGCGACCGTGATGCTGGCAGCCAAGCTGGCGGCAATAACCCCCGAGGGCCTCACACGCGTGTTCCCAGTCTCGGGTGGGTCAGAGGCCAACGAGACCGCCCTGAAGATCGCCCGGTCCTACCACGAACGAAGAGGCGAGCCGGGCAGGTTCAAGGTCATCAGCCGCAAGGGCTCGTACCACGGGGCAACAGGCGGGGTCCAGTGGCTCGGCAATAACGCCCTACGAGAGGCCGACGTGCCAACCCAGACCGGGTTGATACACGCACCTCAGCCCGACCCCTACCGCTGTGAATTGGGTGGCAAGACGGCCACCGAGTGCGCAGTTCTGTGTGCCGAGGCCGTCGAGCAGCTCATCATCGACAACGATCCCGCCACCGTGTCGGCGGTCATCGCAGAGCCCGTCACCGCCCGAGGCTGCATTATACCCGGTGACGACTACTGGCCGATGCTCAGGGACATCTGCGACCGCCACGGCGTCCTCCTGATCGCCGATGAAGTGATCACCGGCTTCGGCCGGACAGGCAAGATGTTCGCCATCGAGCACTCAGGAGTCGTGCCCGACATTCTCAACGTTGCCAAGGGCATCATCAGCAGCTACCTCCCGTTCGGAGCAACGATCACGACGGATGAGGTCGCCGACGTATTCGTGGGTCCGGGTAACCAGCTGCGACATGTATTTACAGCCACAGGCCATCCGGTCTGCTCCGCCGCAGCCCTCAAGAACATTGAGATAATCGAGCGCGAGGGGCTAGTCGATAATTCGGCTACCATGGGCGCCTACTTCAAAGAGCAACTGGAAGGGTTGATTATCGATCACATGTCCGTCGGCGATGCCCGAGGGATCGGTCTGCTCTTGGGCGTCGAGCTGGTCAGCGACCGCAAGACCAGAAAGCCTTTCGCCGAAGAGCTGAACATCGGTAACAGGCTCACCGAGAAGTTCAAGAGCCACGGCCTATTACTGGGCGCGAGTAACAGCACGTTGAACATCGGACCGCCGCTCTCGGTCACGAAATCCGAAATCGACGAGATAATGCACGGCATCGACCTCTCGCTGTGGGAGTTGGAGGGCGAGCTTGGAATAGGTGGAAGGGCATGAGGGAGAAACAACAACGATGACAAACCAGCCCCGGCAGACAACGACCCGAATTGCAATATTTATCGACGGCAGCAATCTGTACCACAGCCTGGAGGAGAACTGCGGACGGTTCGACGTGGACTTCCGCGCCTTCGCCCAGAAGCTTACGAGAGACCGGACCCTCCTCCGGGTCTATTATTACAACGTCCTTCGCGACCAGAATCGGAACCCTCAGGCCTACCAGGACCAGCAGAAGTTCCTGACTGCACTGGACAACACACCCTACCTCGAGGTGCGGCTCGGCAGGTCGAAGATGCGGGGCGACACAGCGGTAGAGAAGGGCGTGGACATCATGGTCGCCACTGACATGATGAGGCTAGCCTGGGAAGACCGATACGACGTCGCAGTTCTGGTGAGCGGCGACGGCGATTTTGCATACGCTGTCCAGACGGTGAAGGACACGGGTAAACAGGTCATCGTGGCGGCGTTTACATCCAACCTGTCGCCAGAGCTTGCCGCCGTTGCTGACGACCGTGAGGTGCTCACCCCCGACTACTTCGCCGACATCTGGTCAAGGCGTCGGCAGAACTCACGAAACGAAGCCCCCCAGCGGAACGACGCCCCTCAGCGAAACGACGCCCCCCAGAAGACCGAAGAGCAGAAGCAAGGGAACGGCAGCGCGAGACGCGGCTGGGGCTTCGGCAGACGACGCAACGACGACTAAGGGTGCTGCGCACGCTTAGTGAGGCGGGGCTGGTGATTGCCCTGGGCTCGTCACGCCTGTGCACCTAGGCTCCGACATACCGAGTCCTCACCCTGTTCGCTTCAATGGCTCTCCACACAATGGGAGTGCAGAGGGCAATAGCCCTATGCCGGGAGCCTGAATGTGTCCCTCAGAATAAACACACTTTCCTTCTCTCTTTTTTATCTGCCAACGCAGTGCATCGACCGTGCGACGCCACACTACCGAGCCAGCCGTCGAAGGCCCGCGGAAACCAGGTCCACCCCGATCACAAGGGCGAGGTAGCAGATCAACAGTAACGCTACCTCGTCGTAGTGCAGGTAGCTCATCTGCAAACGAAACTCCCGCCCCAACCCGCCCGCGGCAACGAACCCCACGACCACGGTCGTGCGGATGATTACCTCCCAGCGATAGAGCAGGTAGGTCAGCAAGTGGGGTAAGGCCTGAGGCAACACGCCGTAGAGCACCATCTGGAAATTGTTCGCCCCCGCTCCCCGGAGGGCCCGCGCTGGCCGCGTGTCCATGTTCTCCACGACCTCAGCCGCCAGTTTGCCCAGGATGCCGTAGTTATGAACGGCCAGAGCCAGCGCCCCGGCCAGCACGCCCGGCGAGAATACGAACACGATGATCAGCGCCCAGACAAGCTCCGGTACCCCTCGTGTGAAGGCAAACAGGAGCCGCAGGACCATATAGCCCGGCACTCCCACGGCCCGACGCGACCCGCCCAACTCTCCGTAGGCCACGTTCCTCGCAGCGGGGAGGAACGACACCAGAGCCGCCGCACCCGCGATCCCTGCCGCCAACACACTCATCGCCAGCGTCTCGACCGATAGGCCAATGGCGTTCTGCCACAAGGCCCCGTCCACGAAAGCCGATTCGCCCTCCGCGCCCAGCCCGAGCAATTCGCCTGCAAACTCCCCTGCCCTCGTCCAGGTATCGCCACGAAACAGGTCGCCCGCGCCACTGTCTCCACCGGCAAGCACCTGCCCCCAGGCCAACCCCGCCAGCAGACCGAAGCCGATCGCCGATACCCGGACCAGCCCTGGTCTTGTCGCCGGACGTCGCTCCCTGATAGCTATCACGATACGAGCCTCCGTCGGACCTGGCTGCTCCACGCGTCCACCAACAGCACCAAGGCCGCCAGCGCTATCAGGAGCGTCCAGACCTCGTTCCACAGCAGGTCGTCCAGGGATAGCTGGATCTGGTAGCCAAGACCCTGGACTCCAACAAAGCTAAATATGGCCGCAGATCGGATGGCGCACTCAAATCGGTAGAATCCGTAGCCCAGCATGTCCGGCAGCGCTATGGTTAGCCGCCCGTACACCAGCAACTTGATCTCAGACGCGCCCGCCGACCTCAGCGCTCTCAGGGGCTCCTCTGGCACGTCGATTAGCGCGTCCGCAAACACCCGGCCAAGGATTCCCGCGTAGGGCAGCGCCAACGCCAGTATTACCGCCATAGGCGACAGGCCAATGGCCACTACAAATAGCCACGCCCAGACCAGCTCGTGGATCGAGCGCAACAGGGCGAGGACGAACCGCGCCACGACGATACTGGCCGTTTTCCTGCCACCCGAACGCGTCAGCACTCCCGAGGCCACGACACCGAGCGGCAGACCGATGGCCAGCGCCAAGGTGACGCCAGCGACAGCAAAGCGTAGGGTCGTCCATGCCGCATAGGCCGTAATGCGGAGAAACTCGGGCGATAGTTCAACTCTTGCCAGCGCCTTGACGATGCTGCCCACGGCGGAACCGCCCCCGGGATGGACCAGGTCGCCGCCCCAGGGTACGGAAAGTGCGCTGAGTCCCACCGCGCCGATCAGTAATAGAGTCAGTAACCCTCGCCCTTCTATCCGCGGAGCCCTCGGAACTGCTCTCACTACCCCGCAACCTCAAGGTGATAGAGGTCGTCGAGGATACCCCTATCCAGTTCCATAACCGGCAGGTCGAACACAACCAAGCCATCGCGAAGCCCAATAGCCCTGTCGAAGAATTCCGTTGCAAGCTCGGTTGAGTGCAGGCTGGCTACCAGCGTCTTACCTGCGTCAGACGCGACACTGGACAGGAGGATCAAGAGGTCTCGGGCTCGCGCCGGGTCCAGGGAGGCCACCGGCTCGTCGGCCACAATGACGCGGGGATCTTGCACTAGCAACCGAGCGATCGCGACCCGCTGCTGCTCGCCACCCGACAGCCGCGAAGTGCGCTCGTACAGCCGCTCCAGAAGTCCCACGCGCTCCAAAGCGTCTTCGGCGAGTCCCAAATCCTGGGGAGATAGCAGCGACCAGAGCGACCGCAGCAGCCCCCAACGGCCGAGCCTGCCAGCCAAAACGTTATGGACGACGCTCAGGTGGCCCACTAGGTCGTACTGTTGGTGTATCGCGCCCACCAGGCTGGCAGACTCCTCGCCCGCCCCCAGCTCGGAGGTTGCGTGCCCGCCCAGCTCTACGGTGCCCGAGTCTGGATGGATAATGCCGGCCGTCAGGTGCAGCAACGTAGTCTTTCCGCTACCTGAGGGCCCCAGCACCGCGACCTTCTCCCCCTCAGCAACCGTAAATGAGAGCGGGGCGATGGCCAAGCGACCGGAATAGGCTTTGGCAGCATTCTCGACCCTGATAATTGGCGTATCGGCCAGATGTGTCACTCGATAATTCCTGCCCGTTCCGCAGCTTCTTCGATCGCGCGGTAGTTTGCGTTTTTGGTACGTATGAAGCCAATGGTGGAGAACAGATCCAGTATCTCCGGTGTTCCCCCGTCGATCCCAAGAAGGACGTCCGTGACCCGATCTGAGAAGCCCTCTCCAAACCGTTCGTCAATATCCCCTTGGATGGTCCAGTTGTAGTCCGGATACGGCGGACTCACAGTCAGCACCCGCACTTTGGACAGGTCAACCCGGCCCGCGCCGACTGCCGCCTCCCACACTGCCTCGCTGAGCGCTCCGGCCTGGAACGCACCAGACTCGACCACCTTCCATGTCCTATCGTGGGAACCGGAGTAGTTAGGGGGACCGGCAAGGTCTTCGTCGGGTTCAACTCCCGCATCCTGCAGAAAGTGACGCGGCATCAGATGACCAGACGTGGAAAGCTCGCTCCCGAAGGTGAATGTCACGCCCGCAAGGTCGGCCAAGCCCTCAGCCTCTACCCCGCGACCGACAATAAACACCGACTGAAACTCGGCATCCCTCTGCCTCTGGGCAATCGCAGTTGAGCCAGGCGACCGCAGACGCGCCATGACGCCGCTAAGCCCGCCGAACCACGCCAGATGCACGGTGCCTTGCTCGAAGGCAATCACCGTCGCCGCGTAATCGACGGTGGGCACATACTCGACCTCCACGCCCAACTGTTCGCCGAGATAGGATGTGAGGGTCTCGTACCGCCTGGCCAGGCTCGTGGCACTCTGGTCGGGAATGCCGGCAACACGCAGTGTCAGTTCCTCGGTGTCGCCGCACGACACAACAAGGCCCGTCGCCAGCAGCATCCCCGCTACGACGACGGACCTCACCACTCTCTTATGCCTGCGTGCAATACTCGCATGATTAGAAATATTAATACATCTCATATACTATTGCAGCAAGTAGATGGCTCCATCTCCTGGAGCGCCAGCAGCGCCGCCGACGCCGCTGGCGTATAATGACTTAGTAGCTATCTTTGTATGATGTGGAGGCCGAGTGAGCGCCGCTGTCAAATTGGGTGTGATCTTCCCCCAGACCGAGATAGGCACTGACCCCATCGCAATCCGGGACTATGCGCAGGCCGCCGAGTCTCTCGGCTTCGACTACCTTCTGGCATTCGACCACGTCCTTGGAGCGAACGCGGGCAGCCGACCGGACTGGGGCGGCTTTTACAGGCACACCGACTCCTTTCACGAGCCCTTCGTCCTGTTCGGCTACCTGGCAGCTGTTACCCAGACCATCGGCCTCACAACCGGCATACTAATCTTGCCGCAAAGGCAGACGGCGCTCGTGGCCAAGCAAGCCGCGGAGGTCGACGTACTGTCCGGAGGGCGTCTCCGACTCGGCATCGGTACCGGCTGGAACGCAGTGGAGTACCAAGGTCTCGGCGAAGACTTCAGTAACCGTGGCCTACGCTCCGAAGAGCAGATTCAGGTAATGAGAGCTCTTTGGACCAACGATCTGGTTACCTTCGATAGTCGCTGGCACAAGATCACAGACGCAGGGATCAACCCCAGGCCGGTTCAGCAGCCGATTCCAATATGGTTCGGCGGCTCCGATGACCGGGTGCTGAGGCGCGTTGCCCGGATAGGTGATGGCTGGATAGGCAATCTGTCCTTGGCGGACGGTCGTGCCTCGGACACAATCAGCCGGATCCGCGAATACGGCGTCGAAGAGGGACGCGATCTGGACGACATCGGGATCGAGACATGGGTATCAGCCCGTCGAGGCGGCCCGGACGATTGGGCCAAAGAGGTCAGAGAATGGACCGGTCTTGGCGTCACCCACATATCCATCAACACCATGGGCGCGGGGTACTCTAGCGTCGAACAGCACATCTCCGCAATACGCACGTTTGCTGAGGCGGCCGGGATAGCATAGGGCTATGCTGGGTTACGCGATACTCGAAAATCTCACGCCAAACTAGGCCATAAACGAAATGAAAGAATCCGACCTGCGACAAACACCTTTACATGAAAAGCACCTGGAACTGGGAGCCAAGATGGCGCCCTTCGGCGGGTGGGATATGCCCATCCAATACGAGAGCATCCTCGTGGAGGCCAAGGCAGTCCGGAGCAATGCAGGCATGTTCGACGTGTCGCACATGGGGCGCATCGAATTCACAGGGCCAGGAGCCGCAGAATTTCTGAACAGGATCCTCAGTTCAGACGTGCCGAAGCTCAGGATCGGCCGCGCACGCTATGGAGTGATCTGCAATCCTCAGGGTGGAATCATCGACGATGCCATCGTCTACAGATTAGACGAGGAGCGCTACCTGCTGGTACCCAACGCAGGCAACGCCGACGAGGTCATCGACTGGCTAAAAAAGTGGATGCCGGACAGTGGTGTAACCATGAACATCATCACCAACAACCTCTCGATGATAGCCGTGCAGGGTCCCCGCGCCATAGAGATGCTCGACTCAATAACAACGAATGACCTCTCGAAGGTGAGGCCATTCCGCATAGTAGAAGCTCCCCTGCTGGGGACGGATGCGCTCCTCGCCCGCACCGGATACACCGGCGAAGACGGCTTCGAAGTCATGCTGCCGTCGGGTTCTGCGGTTGCCCTGTGGGATGCCCTGACCGAGCGAGGCGCGACGCCATGCGGCCTTGGCGCACGCGACGTACTCCGGCTCGAAGCAGGACTGCCCCTCCACGGCAACGACATCGACGCCACCACCAACCCCTACGAATCCGGCCTTGGCCGGTTCGTCGACCCGGACCGTGATGGCTACGTCGCTGGCGATGCCCTGCAACAGATCCGGGACGCGGGCCCCGGGCGCTCCCTCGTGGGCTTTGTCATGCGAGGCAGGGGCATTGCGCGGCAGGGGCACCACATCATGAACGGCCCCGACCAGATAGGCGAAGTGACCAGCGGAAGTGTCTCCCCGACCCTTGACATGAACATAGGCATGGGCTATGTTCCAACCGGCCTTTCAGACGGGGGCACACGGCTACAAATCGACGTGCGAGGGCGCTTGATCGAAGCCGAGATAGTGCCACTCCCGTTCTACTCACGGAGAAAGAACGAATGAACGTTCCCGATAACCTCAAGTACTACAAAGAACACGACTGGGTGCGAGTCGAACCCGACGGCACGGCAGTGGTGGGCATCACCGAGTTCGCTGCTGAGAGCCTGGGCGATATCGTCTTCGTCGAGTTGCCCGAGCCTGGCACAAAGATCAAGCAGTTCGACAAACTCGGCGAGATAGAGTCGGTCAAAGCAGTCTCCGATCTGTACACACCGATCGGCGGTCGCGTGGTTGAGAGCAACCAGGCAGTCACCGATGCTCCGGAAACAGTGAACGACAGCCCGTACGACTCTGGCTGGCTCGTAAAGATCGAGCTGAGCGACGCGGGTGAGATTGACAATCTGCTGAGCGCTGCCGAATACGAAGCGCTCCTGGCGGCGGAGGGCTAATCCCTCCACATGGAATCAACCAAGTTCACGTCACCGTATAGCCCCAACACCGACGCAGACCGTCGGGCCATGCTCGACTCCATAGGAGTCGACTCCGTAGTTGAGCTGTTTGAGGACATCCCGGCTCACCTCCGCAATCCTGTCCTCGACCTTCCCTCTCCGCTGTCCGAGTTCGAGCTAAGACACGACGTTGAGGCGATGGCCGCGGAGAACACCACACCGGGCGACTACGCCTGTTTCCTTGGAGCAGGGTCGTATCGCCATTACGTGCCCGCGATCGTCCGACAGCTTGCCGGTCGCAGCGAGTTCATGACGGCGTACACGCCCTACCAGCCAGAGGTGGCCCAGGGAACGCTTCAGGCCCACTACGAGTTCCAGTCGTTGGTCTGTCAGCTAACCGGTATGGATGTGGCAAACGCGGGCATGTACGACGGATCAACCTCGCTAGCCGAGGCCGCGCTGATGGCGGCACGGACCACCAAACGTAGTCAAATCGCCGTACTGGATACGGTATCTCCGGCCCTCCTGCGCGTCATCGAGACCTACACCCAGGCCCCCGGCCTCGACATCTACAGCGTCTCGTCGGACAACATCGACCTGTCAGATGATACTGCCTGCCTGATTGTTCAGCAGCCAGGATTCCTCGGACAAATGGAAGATATGGAGGCGCTCTCGACGCAAGCCCACGCGACCGGGGCCCTTTTCGTGGTCTCCGCCGACCCGATGTCGCTGGGCATGTTCAAGCCTCCCGCGGAATACGATGCAGACATCGTCGTCGGCGAGGGCCAGACACTGGGCATCCCGCCGACCTATGGTGGACCCTACGTCGGCCTGTTCGCCTGCAAGCAGAAGTACATCCGTCAGATGCCCGGACGCATCGTCGGCAAGACCGTAGACACGCAGGGACGAGAGGGCTACGTCCTCACGCTACAAACCCGTGAGCAGCACATCAGGCGCGAGCGGGCGACGTCCAATATCTGCACCTCCGTCGGGCTCATTGCGCTCATGTCCACCGTATATATGGCGGCTCAGGGCCGACGCGGACTGCGGCACGTAGCTGAGTTGTGCTACCACAAGGCCCACTACGCCGCCTCACTGATCGAACAAATTCCGGGCTACTCGCTGCCACTTCAAGACACGTTCTTCCGCGAGTTCGTGGTGCAATGCCCGATTGACCCTGCCGAGATCAACCGGCGGCTACTTGAACGCAAGATCATCGGCGGCCTCGACGTTAGCGACCAGGTACTTAACGGGATGCTGATCTGCTGCACCGAGGTAAACACCCGCGAGGAGATCGAGAAGCTGGCGGGGGCGCTATCGGAGATCGGGGGCGCGAAATGACAATCACGAACGACCACCGTCGTGAACTTTTAATGGACCGCAGCGTTCCTGGCCGTGTCGGCTCCAGCTTCACACCATTGGACGTCCCAGTCCAGGCGCCGCCACCCTCTGGAATGCTCCGAAACGACCTGGACATGCCCGAGGTCAGCGAGGCGGAAATCGTCCGCTACTTCTCGCAGATGAGCCAGTTCAACTTCTCCATCGACCACAATTTCTACCCGCTGGGGAGCTGTACGATGAAGTACAACCCTAAGGTAAACGACGAGATGGCTGGCCTACCGGGTATGTCAGAGATCCATCCGAACCAGCCCGAGGAGACGGTTCAGGGGGCACTGAAGCTGGTCCACAGGCTCCAGACCTACATGGCCGAGATCACGGGTCTTACTGGCACGAGCCTGGCCCCCATGGCTGGTGCCGAAGGCGAGCTGGCCGGAATGCTGATGGCCAGGGCGTATCACCTCGATCGCGGTGACGCCAATCGCACCCAGGTCCTAATCCCAGATAGTGCCCATGGCACGAACCCCGCCTCGGCATCGATGGCAGGTTTCGACGTGGTCACGCTGCCCTCCAACTCCAGCGGCAACACCGACATGGAAGCCCTGAGAGCAGCAGTGGGCGAGAATCTCGCCGGCTTCATGCTCACCCTGCCGAGCACGCTGGGCGTGTTCGACACCAATATCCTCGAAGTGATCCGCATCGTCCGGGAAGCCGGCGGTATCGTCTACGGCGATGGCGCGAACCTGAACGCACTGCTCGGCCGGGTCAGACCCGGCGACCTGGGATTCGATGTCGTCCACTCTAACCTCCACAAGACCTTCACACAGCCCCACGGCGGTGGCGGCCCTGGCGCTGGCGCGGTGATGGTGGGGCCGAGATTGCTTCCGTACCTGCCCGAACCGGTTGTAGAGCGCGTATCAGACAGTAACGGAGTTGAGCGTTACACGCTCGCGAAGCCGCCCAAGTCCATTGGCAAAATGGGGGCATTCCACGGCAACTTCGGTGCCCTGGTCCGCGCCTATTCGTATATTCGGTCCCTGGGTAAAGAAGGCGTTACGGCGATCAGTGAAGACGCGGTGATCAACGCCAATTACATCCAGAGCCAGTTGAAAGACGACTACGATCTGCCCTACGACCGGACCTGTATGCACGAGGTCGTGCTGTCCGCGAAGAGTATGAAGCGCGATCACGGCGTCGACGCCCTGGATGTCGCCAAGCGCCTGATCGACTACGGCATCCACCCCCCCACGATGTACTTCCCGCTAACCGTGGAAGAGGCGCTGTTGATCGAGCCGACCGAGACCGAATCGAGGGAGACGCTGGACCACTTCATCGGAGTGATGAAGACCATTGCCCGTGAAGCGCAAGAAAATCCTGAGTTGCTGCATGACGCGCCCCATGATACGCCAAACACCCGTCTAGATGAGGCCCGCGCGGCGCGCAAACCCGACCTCCGCTGGCGTCCGTCCGCCGAGTAGTTTGGAGTAGAGACTCCCACTCATCCTGGCCTTCGCCCCTATGGGAAGAAGGGACCTCAGTCCTCTCCCTCGAGGGAGAGGACTGAGGTGAGGGTGAGCCGGACGCAATCCTAGGAGCCGACAAGATGATAGAAGTAGGCCAACCCGCCCCCAACTTCACTCTCACCGACCACAACCGGCGACTGGTTTCGCTCGACCGGTACAGGGACATTCAAAACGTCGTCCTCTCGTTCTTCGTTTTCGCTTTCACAGACAACTGAACGAGCCAAATCTCCGAATTTCGAGATTACAACTTGGAGTTCGCGAAGAAGGACACCCAGGTACTGGGTGTAAGCTGTGACTCACGAGCGACGTTGGCGGCCTACAACCTGTCGCTGGGGCCATCCGACTCCTATCCAATCAGGCTCCTGAGTGACTTCCACCCTCACGGTGCCATGACCAGGAGTTATGGACTGTTCAACGAAGAGAACGGCGCCCCCTTCAGGTCCATCGTGATCATCGACAAGAAGGGCGTTGTACAGTTCGCTCAACGGTATACTAGTGTGAGGCAGCCCGGAGCCACCGGCCAAGGGGAGACCGAATCGGACCTGAGCGTAGCATCAATACTCACGGAGATCGACCGCACATGTTATTAGTCCAGACCCAAAACGGCCCGCAAGAGGCTCTGGCACAATGAGCCAGGAAACCCCCTCCAGACACATATTCCAAGAAGGCGACCATGCCCTCGTATTCGACAGAAAGGGTCGACGCTACATGTTCAAGCTGGAGAATGGGAAGAGCTTTCACACCCATCTCGGCAACTTCGACCACGGCGACCTGATTGGTCAGCCGGAGGGAACACGCGTGCAGACCAACCGTGCACACGCGATACTGGCGTTCAAGCCGACGATGGCGGACTTTACGAGGCTGATGCCGCGAATCGCCACGGTCGTCTACCCAAAGGACCTGGGCGCGATCATCACTCTGGGCGACATATTTCCCGGAGCAAGGGTAGTAGAGGCAGGCTCCGGCTCCGGGGCCGTCACGATTGCGCTCCTGCGAGCAGTGGGATCCGAGGGCAAAGTTTTCTCCTACGACTTGCGCCTTGACATGATTGAACGGACGAAAACCAACGTCGCTGCCGCCATGCCCGAACACCCGCAGCTTGAGATTAAGCAGGGTGACATTGGGGAGAGCATTGAGGAAACGAATGTCGACCGCGTGGTGCTCGATCTGCCGGAGCCCTGGCATGTCATATCGACCACCCACAATGCCTTAGTCCCGGGGGGCGTCCTCCTGAGCTTCTTGCCAACGATCCTTCAGGTACACGACCTCGTGATGGCCCTGAAGACTGCGGGCACGTTCGACGTCATAGAGACGGTGGAGATCCTGGCGCGTCCGTGGTCCGTCGGCGGGCGTAGCGTCCGTCCGGCACAGCGCATGGTCGGCCACACCGGATTCATAGTCACAGCACGCAAGTGCGATCCATTACACACAGCAGAGACCGAAGACAAGCCAGAGGAGCCCGACGAATCCGAGGGGGCCGATGAATAGGGAACTAGGGAAGTTCTAATTCGGCCGACGGTTTCAGGTACTAAATGTTGATATGGCTGAAAGAAGATAACTAGCAGCCTAGCGTTACATTTGGGAAATACGCGGGACAATCTACGCCGGGCCAGACAGAGGTCCGGCAGGTGTGCAGAGGGGCGCAGCCCCATAGCAGAGAGCCTGAGGGTGTCCTTCAGATATTTTTTGTTCTTTTTTTCATTCTTGGGAACGCGGCGAACCAAATGTGGACTGTCCCAGGGCAACTGCCAAACATGGCACTTGTATGAATCTATAACGACACGTCGAGAGGAGCACAAATGACGAACGCAAAGTTCAAAGTAGCGATCATAGGGTCCGGCCGCATGGGCGGCCTCATGGAGGACGAGAACCCCAACACCAACCAGTACTCCAAGCCCTACAGCCACTTCGCGTGCTACGGAGCGATCGAGGAGACCGTGGTCGTGGCTGTAGCCAACCGCGGCGCACCTCGCCTTGAGAGGTTCTCCAAGCGCTTCGGCATAACCAACACCTACCTGGATTACGAGGAGATGATCCTCAAGGAGAAGCCGGACATCGTCAGCGTGACGACGCCGTCCTACGCTAGGGCCGAACCCATAATTTTCGCGGCCGAGAACGGGGTCCGGGGCATCTACGCCGAGAAGGGTTTGTGCGCCTCCCTTGAAGAGGCAGACCGCATCACCAAGGCCGTTAAGGACAACAATGTGGCCTTCAACTGGGGCGCCTCCAGGCGTCACCACAGCGCCTGGCGACAGCTTGCGGCCGCCATCGCAAATGGCGACATCGGCGAGCCCAAATTCGCCGTCTCCTACACGCTGACCGACCTCATCAAGCACCACCCTCATACCCTGGACACGGTCTCGCTGCTACTTGGCGACCCCGTTGCGACATGGGTAGAGGGCTCGTTGGTCCAAAAGGGCAGCACACTGGACGGCCAGATCAACCGGATGGGTCCCAGGGACGGAGAGACCTACGAGCGCACCGGCCCCCTGCCCAACCCGGACTACGACGCCAAGGCACACCGATTCGTGCCGCCTCCCGGCCAGGAGATCGCAGACCCGATGGTAGGCTTCTACCGTGTGGGCTACGACAACGGCGCAGAAGGCGTGTTCATCCCAGTCGGCGGACGCTGGAGCATCGACGTGCAAGGCACGGAAGGTGCAGTTCACGGGTGGGAGCAGCAGGGAAGCTTCAGTGTCCGGAGCTGGACTGGAAGAGGCGGCGAGATCAAGGAGCGGATCATCACACCAGAAGGCGAAAGCCCGACAGTCAACACAATCCGCAACATCGTTCGAGAGCTGGAGACCGGAGAGCGAACCTACGGCAATATAGACGTGACAATGCAGGTCGTGGAGCCAGAGTTCGGCATCGCCCACTCGAGCCTCGACGGCGGCGCTCGCGTCTCACTGCCGGTCGCGGACCGCAGCCTCTACATCCCTGGGGGCTAAATCAGGACCCTCGCCCTGTGAAATTTAGACTGGGGGCTAGGCCTTCGCCTGGCCCTAGCCCCCATCTCAATCTTCCCCATCGAGAAGAAGAGGCCTACTCCCCCGTGAGCGCGGCCAGCAGACGGCGCGCCACAAGGTCCTCTTCACCCTCTTGTAGCGCCACCGGAGCGACCCACAGCTCGCGCGGCTCGGGCCCCACGCCGATGTAAATCGGTGGCTCTTGCTCCAGCATGGCCGCCTGCACCTCTTCCGGGCTCCGCCCCGCCCAATCTTCTCCCAGAACGACCAGCGCCGTGGGTGAACCAGGTCCCTCGTAGACGATCCCCTCGTGGACCCGCGCCTCAAGACCTGGTACATGTTTCACGTGATCCACGATGCTGGCCGACTTCGCTCGCCACTCGGCCCACTCAGTCTCGTGGTCAGCATCGACGAACAGCTCTAGGGCGCATATCAGCCCGACGATCTCCTCTTTGCATACCTTCATCGGGCGGCCAATGCCGGCACGGGCCTTGTCATACGAGAACGCGTTCTCCCAGGCCGCCTCCATCAGGTCGCCTCGACCCACCAGCATTCCAGTAGACTGCGGGCCGCGAATCCCCTTGCCACCGCTGTAGGCCACCAGATCCACGCCCATCGACACGAACTTGGTCAGGTTACCCACAGGAGGCAGTTCCGCGGCAGCGTCAAGCACAACCGGAACACCCCTAGCATGGGCGATCTCGATCACCTCTTCCAATGAGAGACCCCAGTAGCGCATGACCCAGACGTACGCCACCGCAGCAGTGTTGTCGCCGATGGCCGCCTCAAGCTCGGCCCGGGTCGCACCGCCTTCGCCGCCGATCTCCACCAGTGTCGCGCCGGCGTGCTGGTATGACGAGTCGTAGTGGTTTCGCTGAGATTGCTGAATCACAACTTCGTTCTTCATACCCGTCGTATCCGGCAGGCTCCCTATCTTCGCCTCGTCGGTGCCGGTCATGCACGCTGCCGCCTGGAGCACCTGCGCCGCCGCACAGCCGGACGTCACCATGCCTCGGTCCGCGCCGGTGATCTTCGCGACATATTCGCCTGCCTTCACGTTAAGCTCTCCGAGATCCAGGAAACGCCCGGCAGCCTCGGCCATCGCGTCCACTACCTCCGGGGGCATGATGCTACCGCCCAGTATGGTCCGCCAATGGTGACCATTAACGAGATCCTTAACCCCAAGCCGACCCAACACACTTCCCGCGCCGCTCTGATATGTCATTCTTCGGTGTTTCTCCTGGATCCAAGTAATAGAGTCATTTCGAATCTGAGTTCGCCGCAGCTACCTTAACTAACGCGTCGTGGTTGGATGTCCTTGTTCATCGCCCATTCCGGATAGAGATTATGGACCGTTGCGCCCTTATATGGCAGACCAAGGGCCTGGGGTGGCAGGTTCATGATTCCCGCAGTGCCATGCAGGGAACTGAAGACGTACCGCAGTCCGGACGCTCGCAGGGTTCGGGCGGACGGTATATTGAAACCTGCGGTGGATGCCATCGCGATCTTACCGTTGCCAACGATCCATCTGACACCGGCGCTGACAATGGCTCGACCCAGACCTCCGCCCCGGGCATCGGAAAGCACGTCCATGCCCACCTCCCAGACATCTCCGCCGTGGTCCCACACGGTGGCCAGCCCAACCATCCGGTCCTCTTCATACACCGCAAACCCGGCCATCGAGTTCGCCTGGCAGTGCCAGAACACACTGAAGTCAATCTCGGCCAGATCCGCCGCGGCAAGTTCGACCACGCGATCGTCCTTTGAGGGCAGAGGGCTGTCCTTGTCCGCAAACAAATACCAGGACGGGCCCCAAACACCAACGCCATCTGGAAGCGTGACCCTCGACAACTCATAAGCGCCGAAGGTCGAGTACAGCAGGTCTGGCGGCAGGTCGCCGATGATGGTCTGGACGCCGTCCACCCATTGTGGATGCAGAGCAATAACCGACTTCCCACCTGCCATCAGTGCTCTCAGGGGCGCCTGCGGCTCGTCGGTTTCCCAGGCAACCACTCCAGAAGCGCCCTCGATAGCCGCCGACCACGGCAGGCTCAGGTGCTCCTCTATCCAGGGCTCCACGGCGTCGAGCAATCTCATGTCAGTCACTGCAGCATCTCCCATCAGAACTACGCGTTCCTGTGTCGTCTGCGGTAAAATATGTGGCAGTCAGATAGGGAGTCTAGTCCCGCTGTTCCAGACTGTCAACGGCACGTTCATGATAGGATTCCGATCGTACTCGACACCTGACCCTAAACCCGATTGGAGCTTCCCTGCATGGAACGAATTCTCGTGACCGGCGCCTACGGGCAGATCGGATCAGAGCTTATCCCGGCCCTCAGAGATCGGTTCGGCGTCGACAACGTAATCGCGGCAGGATTCGGAAACCCGCCGCCAGCCCAGTTCCTTGATGGGCCAAATACCTTTGTGGACGTTACCGACTACGGGCAGGTAGACGCGGCGATCAGGGAGCACAGCGTCGACACGGTGTACCACCTCGGCTCAATCCTGTCGGCCCTGGCCGAGCAAGACAGGAAGCAGGCCTACGCCGTGAACTTCACTGGTGTTCACCACGTCCTCGAGGCAGCTCTTGCCAACGACGTTCGCCAGGTGATCGTCCCCAGCTCCATCGCTGCCTTCGGCCCGGAGACCCCGGCACACAATACGCCGAACGACACCGTGCAAAAACCCAACACCATCTACGGCATCTCCAAGGTTTTCACCGAGCTCATGGGCAACTACTACACGACTAAGCTCGGCCTGGACGTAAGGGGAGTGAGGTTGCCGGGGATCATCAGCTGGAAGGTCGAACCAACCGCTGGTACAACCGACTACGCCGTGGCCATCTTCTACGGCGCGATCCGCGAAGGGCGGTACGCCAGCTTTCTCGGCCCAGACACCCGCCTGCCCATGATGTATATACCGGACGCAGTGTCGTCGCTGATCGACGTAGCGACCGCCGATTTCGATCGGATAAAGCACCATGTCGACTACAACGTGTCCGCCATGAGCTTTACGCCAGCCGAGCTTGCAACGGCAATCGAGCGGAGGATACCCGGCTTCGAGATGCGGTACGACGTGGATCCACTACGGCAGTCCATCGCCGATTCATGGCCAGACGAGCTGGATGACACCGTCGCGCGGCATGAGTGGGACTGGTCGCCCGACTACGACCTGGACACGATGGTCGACGACATGCTGGCGAATCTGCGCCGCAAGCTTGCCTAGCCTACCCGCTCAACTTCGGGAGCGCACGTAGTGCCGGTGTTGCGTCTCATAAGAAAGCCGAAGTGAACCTCACTATCAACCTCAGGTTGTCCAGTGGTGCTGCCCAAAAATGGAAAGAGTCAAACAAGCCGGGCTCCCCTTGAAGCGCGGTAGCATCTCTACTCGTATCGCAATGCCTCTGACGGATATATCTTAGATGCCTGCCTAGCCGGAAGGAATGTCGTGAGCAGTGAAAACACGTACGTCACTACCAGAATGCCCCCGATTTGAAGCCAGGGGACTGTGAAGGAGATCGCGTCTATGCCCTCCTCGGCCTTTATGTCGGAGACGGCGTTATAAGACAATACGAGCCCCAACACCAGTCCGATGCCGCAGCCGAGCACAGACACGAAGGACGCCTCCATGAGGAAGCTCAGCTGCACCATGCGGCGTTTGAATCCGATGGCCCTGAGCACGCCAATCTGCTGGCGGCGCTCCACCACGGCCCTGGTGCTCACCACGCCCAACGCCGCCACCCCCACGAGCAGTCCCAGCGCCATGAATCCCGTGAAAAGACGGAAGAAGGCCTTGCCCGCCGCGGACTCGTCGTCCAGCACCTCCTGGTAGACCTCCGTCTCCATGCCAAACTCCAGCAGGCCGGCCTCAAGACCCCTTGAGACACTCTTTGCGTCAACGCCGTCCACAAGCCTGAACCGGTACTGAGTCGCAGGCACCTCGACCGGCAATACGTCGTCGAAAACCGACTTCGCCCCCACCATCCACCCGGCGTTCCGGTGTAACTTGTCGAAGACGCCGATGACCGTCACAGGGATTATCTCCCCCGTGCGCCGCTCCCGCATTTCCAGTTTGACCGGCTTCATTTTGGCGGCCTCGTAGTAGAGCCCTCCGAACAGTAACTCCTCGGCCTCCTCCTCTGTCGGCTCCTGAGTACTAACCATCCAGCCCCCGACGATAACCAGGCTCGGGTCCTCTCGCATGGCAAGCATAATGTCCTCTGACGTCGGGCCGTAGCCCTCGGCCACAAGCTTCATCTCAAACTCGCTCGCCTCCAAGAAGGCGTCGTCGGCCATGATGGCTCGCCTGCCGTGCCAAATGTCGTACTCACCTTCGGCTGCCGAGAAAGATAAACGGGATTCCATATTTACGGCCCGAAGCTGCATCACTAGTGATGCATAGCCTCCTATAGCGTCGAAGTCTTCCAGGTTCACGTCATCCAGGTCTCGGATGGTCTGAGCTATATCGTCGATCGGGGTCGCCACATTGACCTCGCCCGAGACGTCGAATCCCGCGTAGACCTTGCGCGGGGCCTCAAACTGGGTCGAGAAGGTCTCGGTCAGGACGGACATGACAATCAGCGTGAATATCACAAGAGCGAACATGGCCAGAGTGAGCCCGGTACGGAACTTGGCGGCCATCGGGTACGCCACTGCGGTCACCAGTACCGGTTTTAGCCTTCCCGCCCTTCCAACCACCATAGACAACCCCTTTAGCAGCAGGTCGGCGTTGTACATGATGGTCCAGACCGCGGCCCCCACCATGGCGACGCCTGAGAAGAAGATGATGTCGAAGCCCCGGTCGAGATCCTCGGCGACTCGTTCAAAGACGCTGAATGGCAGGACCCAGAACGCCAGCATCAACACACCGGCCGCGGTCGAAGCCAAGCGGTCCGCCATGTCATCGGATAACGCCGTGCGCCGCAACCACGACCGCCCCATCAGGGCAATCCCTAGCAAAGAAAGCGTCACGCCCCCGCCAAAGTAGGAGAACCTTCCCCACGACGTGATCGCGAAATAGATGATCGCCACGCCGGCCAACAGCGTGAGCCAACCATGGACCAGATAGGGTTGCGCAAACCGCACCATGCCAACTATCGCCGTGACCGGCCACGCCGGGACCGCGACTATCGCCAGGAGCGCGTCGCGCACCGCCCTGCGCGGCCTCCGTCGCACAAGTCTGGTAACGCTCCTTACCAGGAGATACACCGGGAAGACCAGCGACCTACCCAGGGCCGGGAGCCGCGCCCGAAGCGAAGCTGCTTCCTTGGGGATAATTGCCTCGGGGAGACCCCTTATCGCAACTACAATGTTGAGACGACTGACCCGATACGCAGAAATCGCAACAGTCGTGAAGGCGATCATCGTTCCCAGGCAGTAGGTCACAATGACACTACGAGGCTCGAAGTGGATGGCGAGTTTGAACGAATCGTCGAACGACGAAAATATCTCGTTCAGCACGGTGATCATCGCGGCGCTGACCAGGAGCCCCAGGCCAACGCCGATTGCGGCTGCCACAACCGCGTATGCCGTCCCCTCGAACAGAAACATCAGCACCAGGTGGCGCCTTCGAGCGCCCACCGCTCGCGCCATCCCCATTTCGTTTTTACGCGCCGCTGCCAGCATCACAAAGATCAAGAAAATGAGCAAGATTCCCACGGTGATCGAGAATGAACTGAACAGGATGAAGATCGATGTGACCTCGGTCCCCGCCTGATCAGCCACCTCCAGCAGATCCTTCTTAACGGTCACCACACGGAATTCGGCCAATTCGAGGTATAGAGTCGCCGCCTCTCGGGCCACATCTCTTAGCTCGGCAGCCCCTAGTTCTTCCAACACTAGGCGGCCTATCTCCTGCTCAACCAGAAGGCTGTTCAGATCCTTGCTAACGCCAGGTTCTCCCAACTCACGCACCAGATCATCCAGTTTCTCCTTGATCTCGACCCCAAGAGTCTCGTCGGACTGTTTCTTTCCTAGAACCTCAAGTACGTTCGGCGAGTTGAAAAGATCCTTTAGACGTACCGCCACAGCCTGATCGTTAAAGAGCGACCTGAGCTCTTTCGTGACATCATCCGTGAGCGCCTCGCCGCCCCTCTGGTCACCAAGATTGGACACTAGTATGGAATTGATCTGACCATCCCGACCAACCAGCGCCTGTGCCCGCGCCAACGGCATCAACACGGTTGGGTCCACCCCCGCCAGGCCACCACGCTCTACGATGCCCGCCACGATCAACGTAACCGTCCGGTCCTTTAGGAACATGTCGAGGATATCGCCCACCTCGGCGTCCAGTTCGTCCTCCGCCTCCGTGCTCAACAGCACCTCGCCATCGGCCAGGTCAGCTATCCGGGAGACGCCGTCAACGGATGCAAACCCACCGAAGCCATCGAGTTGCCCGGCGTCCAACCCCACGAGCCTGGTCTGCCCCGCACTTAGCTTGGTCCTAATGTCTCGCACGGCGACAGTCTCGGCGAGTTGGGGTGCCAGGCCGTCAATGTCTTGGTTGTCCGCTAGAGCGTCTCGCAACTGATTGAAACGCTCTAGCGGGAAATACAAATTGGTGATCGAGTCCCCCTCATCGGCCCGCAGGGGAATTATCAACTCGTCGACGAGACCAAGGCCATTTATCGCCTCGTTCCGTATCGAGTAGCTTAGGGTGTCACCGGTGCCGAAAGCAGCAGCCATGATCACGGTGCTCAGCATGACACCAATGATGATGAGAACGGTCTGCCCGCGTCTACGCGGAATATTCCTGAGTCCCAGCTTCAAGATGATCCGGTTTCGCATCGCCAGTACCATCACCACCGAGATGGTAATCAGGAATGCTCCGAGAAAGACGTACATGAGTACGTCCATCGAAATGCCGAAAATCTCTTCCATTAGTCGCCCTCTGGCGATGCAACGGCACCGAGGCCATCATCAACTACGGAACCGTCACGCATCCGTACAATGCGGTCGGCACGTCGTCCAACCTCAGGGGAATGAGTAACGACAACGAATGTTTCGTTATCGTCAGTGTTCATCTGGGCCATGAGGTCCATAATCTCCGAGGCAGTCTCGCTGTCCAGGTCGCCCGTGGGCTCGTCCGCCCAGACGATCGCCGGCTTGTTCACCAGGGCCCGCGCAATCGTTACGCGCTGCCTCTGGCCGCCCGAAAGCTCGCCCGGAGTATGTTCAGACCAGTCCGCGAGCCCGACCCGGTCGAGCATCTCCATCGACCTGCGCCGTGCATCGGATGATCCTAAACCCGATAACAGCAGGGGTAACTCAATGTTCTCCAAGGCGCTCAGGACCGGCAACAGGTTGTAGAGCTGGAACACGAACCCCATGCGATGCGCCCGGTACTCGCTTCGGTCGTCATCGGGCAAATCATGGAGTACGACCCCGTCGATAAGCACCTGCCCCCCGTCGACTTCGTCGAGGCCAGATAGGCAGTTGAGCAATGTGGTCTTCCCACACCCGCTAGGCCCCATAATCGACACCATCTCGCCACGGCGCACCGCAAGGTCCACCCCACGGAGGGCATTGACCTTCACCGTGCCCGTGTCATAGGTCTTTTGCACGCCCTTCGCAACTATGATGAGATCGTCCATACTGATCCACCCCTCGTATGTATTTGCGCGTTAGTGTCAGACTGAGCATTCTAGGCCATTCAAAAATTACTCTGATTTGATTGATGGTGAAGACCATATCCTACAATGCACTCAGCACGTAAGCGTGTACCACCGGCCACCATGATACCCAATGAAATTGAAGAAACCGTGAAGGCCTCACAGCCCTCGGACAGAGGCCTCTCAACATCGTGTCTAAGCCATCTCGCAAAGTAAGACCAGGCACAACCATCCGATACATCGAACGGACCCGCGTTTCGATTGCCCTTGACAGTGGTCGAGCCCTTCCGTACGCTGCCCGCGTAGCCGCCCATACCATCCCGCAACCCACGAGGAAGTGAACCTCATGCCATCCAGCGCCCAGGGCCGATACCGCCTCGGTGTCGACATCGGAGGCACCTTCACCGACGTAGTACTTGTCTCACCCGACGGCGAGTACTGGACCAAGAAGGTCTCCTCGACCCCTGGCGACTACGCCCTCGGCATCCTTGAGGGGGTCCGCCAGTTGCTCTCGGAACTTGGACTCGTCGGCGAATCCATCGACGAGATCATCCACGGTACGACCGTAGCCAGCAACACGGTCCTCGAGAACAAGGGCGCGAAAACCGCGCTGATCACGACCTTGGGCTTCCGGGATGTCCTGGAGCTTCGGCGACTCCGTATCCCTCACCTCTACAGCCTGTTCTACCAACCGCCAAAACCACTGGCAGAGCGCCGACTCCGCCTCGAGGTCAAGGAACGGATCGGCGCAGATGGCGAGGTCGTCACCCCTCTCGACGAAAGTACGATCTACGCCGCTATCGAGCGCATCAAAGAGGATGGCGCTGAATCCGTAGCAGTGTGCTTCATCCACTCCTATCGTAACCCCAACCACGAGCGCCGCGTCGGAGAGATCCTGCGCCAGGAACTCCCTGGGGTGTTCACTTCGCTCTCGATAGACGTACTTAGCGAGATCCGTGAGTACGAGAGGACCAGTACAACAGTCGTAAATGCGTACCTGGGACCGATTGTCAAGGGCTACATAGACTCGCTGCTCCGCCAGCTACGGGAATCCGGTATCCACGCGCCCGTGCGTATCATGCAGTCCAACGGCGGTGTCATGTCCGCGATCAAGGCCGCGGATGCGCCCGTACACATCGTAGAGTCCGGCCCCGCCGCCGGGGTAGTCGCCGCCGATCAGGTAGGGAAACGCAGCGGCGAGACCAATATAATCAGCTTCGACATGGGCGGTACCACCGCCAAGGCATCGCTGATTGAGGACGGACAATTATCCTGGACAACCGAGCACGAGATCGGCGCAGGTATCTCGCTGTCCAGCCGCCTGGTCAAGGGAGGAGGCCACGCGGTCAAGGTGCCGGTTGTAGACCTGGCAGAGGTCGGCGCAGGTGGTGGTAGCATCGTCTGGATCGATCGCGGCGGCGCCCTCAAGGTAGGACCACAGAGCGCGGGGGCCATGCCCGGCCCCGTCTGCTACGGGACCGGCGGGGAGGAACCCACCGTCACGGACGCCAATGTCGTCCTCGGCTACATCAGCCCCGAAAAACTGGCTGGTGGCGCGGTCGAGCTAAAGCCCGAAATAGCCGAGGAGATCTTGCAACAAAAGGTCGCCGAACCACTGGGGACCGGTCTGCTGGAGACAGCCTACGGAATTCACACCGTGGCCAATATCACGATGATGAGGGCCATCAGGGCCGTGTCCACCTACCGAGGCCGCGACCCGAGAGACTTCGCCCTATTAGCATTCGGCGGCTCCGGGCCAGTGCACGCGGCGGGAATCGCCAGGGACCTGGGCATCCGGCGCGTGATCGTGCCCCCTGCGCCGGGCCTACTCTCTGCCGTCGGGCTGTTGGAGGCCCTGCCTGAATACCACTTCGTGCAGACGTTCTTCAGCCGCGTCTCGGAGGTAGACCCCGACGCGCTCCACAATGCATACAAACAGCTGGAGTCGAGAGCCATCGAGGCGCTGAAGGCCGAGGGATACGATGATGCGGACATCGAACTCCGTCGCTCCGCTGACCTGCGGTACGTCGGCCAGGCATACGAACTGACCGTCGACGCACCCGCAGGCAGGCTCACCGCCGCCGACGTAGTCTCGCTAGTTGCGGTTTTCCACGACGAGCATGAGAGGACCTACGGACACAAGGCCCCCGGCGAACCCGTCGAAATCGTTAACCTCAGGTCCGCAGCCCGTGGGAAAACAGACCTGACCCGGCCCGAACGACCCGCGACCGGCGGCGCTGCATCTCGCGGCCAGAGCCGCGATGCCTACTTCGGGCCTGACCACGGCCGGATGCAGACCCCGATCCTGTCCAGGTCTGACCTCAACACCGTACCTCGACATGGTCCCATAGTCATCGACGAGTACGACGCGACCGTGGTGGTACCACCCGACTGCGCCGCGTCGCTGGACCAGTGGAACAACATCATCATCGACGTGGTTTCGAAGTAGCAACCGAAAGTACACACAACCCTAAAATATGCTTCCCCAAGACATAGACCCCATCACCTTCGAGATAGAGGTGACCATATCGTGCTAGACCTAGTTGTTAGTGGCGGAACGGTCGTCGACGGTACGGGAGCGCTTGGAATCCGAACGGATATCGGCGTGACCGGCGACCGGATCACAGCGATTGGCGACCTTGCAGCCGCAGAGAGCCACAGCACTCTCGACGCGACAGGCATGGTCGTCGCACCAGGTTTCATCGACATCCACAGCCACTCAGACTTCACCCTCCTGGTCGACCCTCGCGCCCAGAGCGCCATCGCCCAGGGCGTGACCACAGAGGTCATAGGCAACTGCGGCCACGGTTGCGCACCCCTCACAAAGCCTGAGCGCTACTGGGGCAATATCTACGGGCACGTCCCCGGCTTTCCCACCGAATGGCGAACCACAGCAGAGTACCTGAATCGCATGGATGAGGGCCGTCCGGCTGTGAATATCGCCGCCCTCGTCCCCAACGGCAACCTTCGCCTGGCGTCTGTCGCCGACCCCGGCAAACCGGCTACACCCCGCGAGGTCGCCACGATGGTCCACCACCTGGAAGAGGGTCTGGACGCTGGCGCATTCGGATACTCCACAGGCCTCGAGTACGATGCCGAGCGCGCTAGCCCAGAAGATGAGACCGCCGCTCTGTGCCGCGTGGTCGGGCAGAAAAACGGCCTCTATGCCACACACACCCGGAACAAGGAAGTGCGCGCAGTCGAAGCCGTCGAGGAGGGCCTCCGGGTTGCCAAGGCGTCAGGCGTGCGCATTCAGGTGTCCCACATCATCCCCCGCCGAGGAGGCACACCAAACGCGCTGGACAGGGTGATGGACGCGGTTGGATCGGCACATTCCATGGGTATCGACGCCGCCTTCGACGCCCATACACGACTCCACGGCATCACCAACCTCAGCGCCGCCCTTCCTGCAAATGCGCTTCTGGGCGGCCCCGACCAGGTTCGCGCCAGACTCACCGACCCTGCGTTTCGGGACAAGATGCGCGAATACGAGAGCCTGATCTCCAGTTTCGCGCTTGGTGGCTGGGACCGCGTGTACCTGTTCAAGAGCAAGCATCTCCCAGAGCAGGTGGGCAAAAACTTTGCGGCGCTTGCACCACCCAATGGCGACGCATTCGATGCAATCCTCGACGTGCTGGCCGCAGAGGCCGACGACCCCCATGCCCCGATGTGCATCTGCCACTCCTATGAGGAAGAGGAGCTGCGGCGTACATTCCGACACCCCCTCTGCACCGTAGGCTCCGACGCCACAGCCCTCGCCGTCGACGGTCCCCTGGCGGGCAAGGAATTCCTGGGCGCATTCACCTGGGCGGCCTGGTTCTACCGACGCATGGTGCGCGAAACAGGCGACCTGACGATCGGGGAGGCCATCAGGAAGCTGGCCGCTGCACCCGCCGACCGGCTCGGTCTCTCCGACAGAGGCCGCATCCAGAAACACGCCCACGCCGACCTTGCCATATTCGACCCACAGCGATTCGGCGAACGGGGCACCCTCGACCACCCGAACCAACTCGCCGAGGGCATGTCCCACGTCGTGGTAAACGGCGTCGTCGCTTTGCAGAACGGCGTACCCACAGGCGACCGCGGAGGCCGCGTCCTCCGACGGCCGTAGAATGTAATCCTAACGCTCCCATGTCACCCTGAGCGGCAACGAAGGGTTTGGGGAGGCGAGAACATCCTCAGCATGGTCCGGGGGTGGGGGGTGGATTAAGCCACACTGAATGAAGCCGTGGTTCGACAAGCTCACCATGAGCGAAAAGCACCCAACCTCGCTCACTCTCTTCCAATTACCACAATTTGCTAGACCCACAGCCCGTCTCGGAGTAGAATCGGGGCCGTCAGCCACGAAGGAACAAGAATGACCGCCAGAGACATAGACCCCATCACATTCGAGGTCGTCCGCAACCGGCTAGACCTACTCGTGGATGAGATGGCCCTCACGGTAATGCGGACCGCGCACTCCGGCATCGTCAAAGACGCCATGGACTACTCCACGGCATTCTGCGACCGGCAAGGCCGCGTCGTCGCTCAGGGACTCACGATCCTCATGCACCTGGGCTCGTTCCCCGACGCCGTAGCCTCCGTCCTGAGCAAGTACGAGGGACGAATAGCGCCCGGTGACATTTTCATCCTCAACGACCCCTACAGCTCCGGGGGCATCCACCTGCCTGATATCTATGTGATAAAACCCATATTCATCGACGGCGACCTAGAGGGCTTCGCCGGTGTGGTCGCGCACCACACCGATGTCGGCGGCATCGTTCCTGGCTCAAACTCAACCGACTCGACAGAGATATACCAGGAAGGCCTGCGCATCCCGACGCTCAAGTTGTATGAGGCCGGGGTACCCAACGAAACGCTGTTTGCTGTAATACAGAAGAACGTTCGACTCCCTCGCCTGGTAATGGGAGACCTGAGGGCGCAGATCGCAGCAGCCCACACGGGGGAGCGGCAGTTCCTATCCCTGGCCGGCAAGTACGGTGCGGCAGCCCTCCGCCGGTACATGGACGCACTGCTTGACTACACCGAGGACCTGGCGCGCAAGGAGATCGCCGACCTGCCCGACGGCACCTTCGAGGCCACAGGCCACATAGATGCCGACAATATCGACGCCGGGCCGGTTGTGATTCAGGTATCGATGACAATCAGCGGGGAGAATGTGACAGTCGATCTCACGGGGTCGTCGCCACAGGTCAAGGCCGGAATCAACTCCCCCCTGCCCTTCACGAAAGCTGCTGTCTACGGCGCGATCCGTCTCGTCATGGACCCTGGAATCCCCAACTCCGCCGGTTACACGCGCCTCATAGAGGTGAATGCGCCCGAGGCTAGCGTGGTGCACCCCAGACTGCCCGCACCGTGCGGGGCCCGCGGCATCACCGGCTTCCGTGTCATGGACACGGTCATGGCGGCGCTGGCCCAGGCGGTCCCGGAACGGACACCGGCCGACGGCGACGGCGGCAACACAATCGTCAGCATCGGCGGCTACGACGACGATCTGAATGCCTTTGCTTTCGTGGACCTGTTCGCAGGCGCACGAGGCGGCCGCCCCACGGAGGACGGACCCGAGGGCGTTGCCCATCCGGGTGCCAACATATCCAATACACCGGTCGAGATCGCCGAAGTCGAGCTGCCGGTCCGAATCGAGGAATACGGTATCTTGCAGGATACGGGTGGCGCAGGCAAGTACCGGGGCGCATTAGCCCAGGTCAGGCGTGTAAGAAGCCTTGCCGGCGAGGCGACGCTGCAGCTCCGCTCCGACAAGCGCCGCTTCCCACCATACGGTCTACAAGGCGGCGAGCCGGGACAAGGCTCGTGGAACATCCTCAACCCGGGTGAATCCGAGACCGTACTCGCAACCATGGGAACGGCCATAATGAAACGCGACGACGTAATTTTGCATACTACCGCCAGCGGCGGCGGCTGGGGCGATCCTCTGGACCGCAACCCAGCGCTGGTGTTGTCGGATGTCCGCGAGGAAAAGGTCAGCCCGGCCCATGCCAGAGAGGCATACGGGGTCGTCCTCGACGACAAGGCCCGGAGAGTCGACACAAAGGCAACGGAGCAACTACGTCTATCGATGCGGCCCAAAAGAGGTGATGGAGCCCCGTAGGGTCACACGACACTACTAGCGTAGCGGCGGCTCTGTGACCCGTCCTCCTAAAGATTCTGAGGCGGAGTGGTGGACTTCCAACATCGGCGTGCGAGCACCCAACCTCACCCCAGATGCTTCGTCGCAGCACTCCTCAGCATGATAGAACAGCCGGGAAGCCCATAGGCTATTCAAGAGGATGTGTGCAGAGGGGCAATGCCTCTCAGCCGGGTGTATGTGGGTGTCCCTCACACATTATTTTTTCTTCCAAGAAATAAGGCAACCTACCTCACCAATATCGATTTTCCCACAGCCCTCCATAGCGACAGATCCCAGAAGGAGACCGAAATGCCCCCCGACACAACCGACCGCCTCCGAGATCGATGGCTCGACGCCAAGCCCACGTACATCTCTGACCTCCGTGCCGCGAGCCCCGAAGATGCCGTGCTGGAGGAGCCCGCTCGCGGCAAGTGGCACGCCCTTGATTACGAGGCTGACGGGATGTCGGGGACGATGCTCATAGCTGGACCAGAGACCGGCGCACCGGAGGTCGAACTGAGCCTCGACGTGGACGGCTGGCACGCCGTCTCGATCGGTGTCTTCGATGACAGCAGAACGCCCCTCAGGTTCCTCACCAGGCTGAGCGGCGACGAGACATTCGACGTACTCGCACTCGCAGACAGCGGAGGTCGCGACAGCAGGCTGACGGAGCTCTACTGGAAAACCACGGACCTCACCAACCAGGGCCTCGTTTTGGCCCAGGAGGCGTGGCAGGTAGCACAAGGGGACGGCCCCGGCGCCATCGCAGCCTCCGAAGCGCGTATCGCATACATCAAGCTGGTCCCGCTGTTCCCGGCGGACATCCACGCCCTGGAAGCCGACCGCGACCGTGAGGACACACGCCTGGTCTTCGCCCATAACGACGCCCACACCGTCCACTTTGCCAGCCGTCCTACCACCGCCGAGGAAATACGACGGCACATCGAGCCCTATCGTGACTCCGACATTTCACGACTGTACTGGGAGGCCGGAATCGGCGACCTGGTCTTCTATAACAGCGACATCGGCACGATGCCCACGGCTGACGGCCTCGACGACTTCTACCGCCAAGGGGACCGAATCCTGGCCGAGAGCTGGCGGGCGTTCCGCGACAAGGGCATCGACCCTTTCGAGATCGCCCTGGACTATGCCCACGAAATAGGACTGGAGTTTCACGCCAGCTACCGCCCGGCCGGATTCCGGTTTCCCGCACCCCACGAGCAGTTCAACCGGGGCGCACAATTCTACCTGGACCACCCGGAGCTCCGAGGCACCGACAGACACGGCAATGAGACGCCCCGAATCGCGTACAGCTACCCAGAGACCCGTAGCTTCGTAGTCTCGCTCCTCAAAGAAATGGCAGGTTATGCCGTCGATGGCATAAGCGTTCTATACAACCGTCGACCACCGCTGGTAGAGTACGAAACGCCTCTCGTAGAGGGCTTCAAGAAGGAGCACGGACAGGACCCTCGGAGGCTTGATCCAAACGACCCGCGGTGGCTGTCCTATCGGTGCGGCGCACTGACACAATTCCATCGCGAGCTACGCGCCGCCGTCGACGAGGCCGCCAAGGGGCGAGGACTCGACCACCGCCTCGAGATAACTGCGGTAGTGATGTCTTCCGAGGAGGAGAACCTGGTCAACGGAATGGACCTGCGGACCTGGATTTCGGAGGGCCTGGTGGACACAATCGTGCCATACGCCTCCGTACTCAATCTGGACAGCATGGCGGACTCGTGGACGGACATATCGGACCTCGATTTCTTCATCGACATAACCCTCGGGACAGCATGCAAATTGGCCCCCAACTTGATGCCGCGCGAAATAAGCTCCGAAGACTACCGGACACGCGCGGCGGCCATATACAACGCAGGTGCCGAGAACATATTCCTGTGGGATACAGACGCCCAGCAGCCTCGACTGGCCTCCCCCGGCCCTTGGGACGTGGCAAAGCGCCTGGGCCACCGCAACGAGATTGAGTCCTGGATCAGGGCCGGCCAGCCCAACCTGGCAGTACCCACACGCTCAGTAACTAAGCTAGGCGACTGGGACCTGGGATACTCGACGCCGGGATAGATTCAGGACCACTGCGGAATGTGCGTAGAGGGGGAACAGCTCGTGCCCGAATTTGAAGAAAAACAAGGATAACGCATGAGACTACTGCTGATGGGTATAGAGTACGCGGGCAAGCGCACGCTGGGCATTGAGATATCTAGGTGGTGGGCCGGACAGACCGGCGAGGAGTTTCTCGAACCCCCGCACCTGTCGTTCCACGACCATTTCACGCTCCCCCACGTCGTCCACGCAATGGGCCACGAGGACCACAAGGCGCAGACCGAAAAGGAACTGCTCAACGCAAACCCCGGCCTGCAGCAACTCATGCAGTTGTACAACTTCAGCAACAAGTTCGGCAGAGGCTACACTGACATGCCCGACCTGTTCCTGATCGACTGGTACTACTCGGACGCGGTCTACGCCCCGCTCTACTATGGCTACGGCGGACCCGGGCAGTACGCCGAGCGCAGGCTGATAGCCAGGAGCTTCGACTCCGAAGCTGTGTCGCTAATGCCGGACATGGTACTAGTGCTGATGAAGACGTCTCCCGAGACAATCCGAGAACGGGTCATCAAGGGCGAGAGCCCCTTCCCGGGCCGGCACGCAGACACCTTCTTCGACCCCAAGGACACAGAAACGGTATTGGATGCCTTCGAGGAGCAGTTCCAGCAATCATTGTTCCGAAAAAAATTCGTGCTGGACACCACCCACGCCACCGTCGAAGAGTCCCTTGAGGAGTTCAAACAGCAAATCCAGACCCACATCACACCAACAGACCGCCTCCGCGTCCTAACCCACCGAACGCTCTCGGAGGACTAAAAGTCGAAATTAGGGTATGGCGTCCATGGCTCAGCAGGGTGTGCAGAGGGGCGCAGCCCCTTTGCCGGGTGTGTGAGGGTGTCCCCACATATACATATATATTTATTAACCTTCTTACCAATAAAGCTGCGCGGGCGAGCAGAACAAGGGAGATCTTCCCATGAGGAGACACGTGTGAAAAAGGCCGAACTGCTCGACAGCATCCAGTCCCGCCGCCGGGAGTGGAACGAAACCCTCGCCGAGGTCGCCGAGGAGCGCATGCTCGAATCCGGAGTGGCCGGAGAGTGGTCCATAAAAGACGTCATCGCCCACGTAACGTGGTGGGACACCCAGACCGCCGACATGCTCCAGACCAAAACCCTGTCCAACGTCAAGTTGTGGCAAATGCCCCAGGACGTGCGGAACGACGCCATCTACATCGAAAATCGCGACCGGCCCCTCGACGAGATACGCCAGGAGTCCGGAGCCGCATTCCTCTGGCTGATCGCCTCGATCGAGTCCCTGGGGGAAGACGACCTCACCGACCCGTCCCGGTACCGACAGATGCCCGCCGAGTGGACCCCATGGCGTGTCATAGTCGCCAACACCTATGCCCACTACTATCAGCACCTCCCAGACATACGGGCGTGGACAGCCGGAGGCTAAGGGGTATGGGGTACGGATAAAAGACAACCACTCAGAGCCCAACAACCCGTTTTCCGGCGGGCTGCCCAAAGGGGCGGAAGCCCCTCTAAGTCCAACACCTATTTTTCGGCTCGGTGTGCAGAGGGGCGGCAGCCCCTCGCCGGGAGCCTGAGGGTGTCCCTCAGAAATAACTCTATTCTTTCTTTTCTCCTTTTTTCGAGTGCATGAGAAGGAGAGTGACAGTCAGACGAGACTTCAGCATCCAACTGGACTACAGTGTCGCCTAGTCATGCTGAAACAAGGAAATCACCGATGCCCGACAAGCCTAATGTTCTGCTGATAACCGCCGACCACTGGGGCGGCATGCTTACCAGACCCGGCGGCCATTCCGTCGTGATGACGCCGACCGTATCGCAACTCGCCAGACTCGGAACCTGGTATCAAAACGCATACTCCCCAGCTCCATCTTGCATCCCCGCTCGCCGCTCGCTAATGACCGGTCTGTCCGTGCGAACCCACGGCGACCGCACCTTCAACGAGCGCGACGAGCTGCCGGACGTCCCGACACTGGCCCAGACGTTCCGCGACGCCGGGTACCAGGCCACTGCTGTCGGCAAACTCCACGTCTACCCGCAGCGCGACCGCATCGGATTCGACGAGGTCATCCTGAACGAGGAGGGCCGCCACCACCTAGAGGGCAACGCAGACGACTGGGAGATGTACCTCGCAGACGAGGGCTACGCCGGTAAGGAGTACGCGGCCGGCCACAGCAACGGCGACTACAACGTCACCCCATGGCACCTGCCCGACGAGGCCCACCCGACCAACTGGACCACGCGAGAGATGTGCCGCACGATCAGACGACGCGACCCGCGTAAGCCCGGTTTCTGGTACATGTCCCACATCGCCCCACACCCGCCGATGTGGCCGTTGCAGTCCTATCTGGACCTGTATCGCGACATCGAGATCGACCCGCCGGCTATGGGCGAGTGGGCGAAATACCCAGACACGGTCCCATGGATGTTGAAGGCATACAACGACGGCGGAGGAGCCATGAAAGGCGCGCCCGCCCATGAGATAGAGGAGGCCCGCCGCGCCTTCTACGCCATGGTCACCCATATCGACCATCAGATAAGGGTCGTCATTGGTGCGCTGAGGGAGGAGGGGCTCCTGGACAACACGATCATAGCGCTTACCGCCGACCACGGGGACATGCTCGGTGACCACGGCCGCTGGGCCAAGACCCTCATGTTCGACATGTCGGCGAAGGTGCCCCTGGTCATCGTGCCGCCGAAGGGCGACACGAGAATCACCCCCGGCAAGGTCGACAACCGCCTCGTCGAGACCATGGACATCATGCCCACATTGCTGGAGCTGGCCGGCGTGCCAATTCCCGATACCGTCGAGGGGACGTCCTTGCTCACCGACGAGAGCAGGGATCACATCTATGGGGAGCACTGGGAGGGCGATTTCGCCAATCGCATGATTCGGGACTCGCGCTACAAGCTGATCTACTACCCAGTCGGCAACAGCTTCCAGCTATTCGACATGCAGGAGGACCGACGGGAGGAGCACGACCTCAGCGAATCGGCAGACCACGCCACAATCCGCAGCCGCCTGACCGACCTGCTCATTTCCCACCTATACGGCGTAGACCTGGAGTGGCTGCAGGACGGCAAACTCGTGGGCGTGTCCCTAAAGCCGCTGCCCCAATACCAGGACCGTGGCCTAGGAGCCCAACGCGGCATCCGGTACATGTAGGACCGCACGAGGAGCCCTCCCAGCCATGTCATTCTGAACGATAGCGAAGAATCTGGGGCGGAGGGGTCACACCACGACACCCCATCGGTGGCGGGCAAGCCCTGCCCTAGATGTTTCGTCGCAGACCCCTCGGCATTACAGGCGACGCTACGCCGTTAGCGTACCGTGTTCGTCCATGATTGCCATGACATTCCCGTCGGGGTCGCGAAAGAACGCCATCGACAGCGAGTAGTCGTCTGTCGCGTGGATGACCTTCGGCTCGGCCTCGAAGACCACGCCCCGCGACACCAGTTCGTCGTAGCTGATATGTATGTCCGGCACGTTGAAGTACAGGGTGGAGTTGCGTATCTTGCTCGCCTGTTCGACCCCGGTAATCATCAGCCTGGTATTTCCAATGTCAAAAAATGCCAGCCCCGGCGGAAACCGACCGATGAGTCTCAGACCCAATTTCTCCGCATAGAACTCCACCGCAGCATCGAGGTCTTGCACACTCAGCCCAACCTGTCCCAGTGTGCCTACCCCACCACTAAATTGTGTCATGGCAACACCCCCTCCGACTTCGTTCACCCTGACAGTGGCACTAATCACCATCGCCAGTCAACTAATTCGCTTTGACCCCCGCGCAGACCACGCCTATAATCGCCTCCACCGAATCCACCCGGCCCCATGGAGGCAGCAATGCTGAAAACCGCATTTGTTGGAGCAGGCAGGCGCGCGCAGGCCGCCCACTACCCGGCCGTGAGCCGTCAGGATGACCTGGCGATCGAGGCAGTAGTGGAGCTTGACGAGGCCCGAATGGGTGAAGTCACAGACCAGTACAACATCCCCCGTGGCTTTGGCGACTACCACGAAATGCTGCAGGTGGTGGACCCCGACGCCGTGTACATCATCATGGGCGAGGAGCTTATGGCCTCCATCGCCATCGACATCATGAACGCGGGCAAGCACGTCTTCATCGAAAAGCCCGCAGGTGCAAGCCCTGAAGAGAGCCAGCAGCTACTCGACGTCGCCGAGGCCAACGGAGTGCACTGCATGGTGGGCTACCAGAGGCGCTTCTCGGCCACGACCACAGAGTCGATGCGGCTAGTTGCAGAGCGTGGAGATCCCTCTCTGATCATCGGCGAGTTCCACAAACACATGCTGAACGATCCCAAGCCACCACGGACGACGATGTGGAACGACATCTCCCACGCCGTGGACCTGGTTCGCTACATGTCTGGCAGCGAGGCCACCGAGATCACGGCATTCCGTGACAAGCGCAGCTCTACCTGGACCAACGACTACAACGCCTTGATCCGTTTCGCCAACGGCGCAGCGGGCATCATCACGGCGTTGCGCTCTTCGGGCGGTCGGACGCTGCGTGGTCAGCTGCACGGGCTCGGTGTCGGATGCCACTTAGACATCCCCGAGAATCTAGAGGTCTACGAGGACGGCGATGGCCCACGCATGCTCACCGGAGCAGAGATTGAGGGCGCAAAGCAGGGCGACAAGTTGGCGTACGATGGGACCGTCGCCATGCATCGACACTTCGCCGAGTGCGTTCGCACCGGTGCAACGCCGCTAACGGACATCCGCGACGTAATCCACACGTCGCACCTGGTCGCTCGCATCGAGGGCGACGAGCGGTAGACTACGCTCGCGCCTCCAGGAGGTCCCGGCTGAGCATCGATGGGCACCAGTGCCGCTCAATATACTCGACGACAAGCTCGGTGCCTCGATCGTGGCTAACGTAGGGCGCTTTTGCGGGGTTGTACATCGTATCGGTCAGGTCGCGCACCAGCACACACCTGATCCCCCATGTAGTCATCTGCTTGATAGCAAATGACCTGTTGAGTACACACATATTCGTGTGCACCCCCATAACGAGCAGGTTGGCGATACCTGACCCGCGCAGGAAGCTGTAGATCTCGTCGCCATCGTCAGAGATAACGTCCTCATCGGCGATCTCGATGGCCGCGTGCTGCCGAGTCCAGGCTCGCCGTTGGGTCTCGTCGCCAGTGTCGCAGCCACCATCGGAGTCGTCGATGGGCAGCGGCGGCGGTATCGGAAGGTCCAGGGACTCAGGCGTCTCAATCTTAGGTGAGTCGACGATCCTGCGGCGTTGCGGTGTGAGCGCGTAGAACTGCATCGTGCCCGAGGGCGCGTGGATAATCTGCACTCCCGCCTCACGTACTGAGGCAACTACCTCGTTCATCCGCCCCACCATGGCGTCGACCCTCCGCGCAGCACCGCTGCACCAGTGGTCGTCCCAGACATCGCACAACAGCAAGGCGGTCTCGTCCACCGGGAACCGCTTCGGCACGGTCGCCTGTTCCCATAACCCGCTGCCCTCGCGAGTCACAACCTGCGTTCGCAGATTCAGGTCGAGGTAGTCCTTAGAGGTGTCCTGTACCATCACCGAGCCTCACTCACAGTCGCCCGGCCGCCCACAACACACCATTGGACAGCATCCTCAGGAAATTGCCCTCTTGGAAGTCCTGCTGGTAGCCTAGGGAGGTGTAGAACACGCGACCACCCTCATGCAGCCGCGTCCATGCGACAGGCTCCGTGGCATCGACAGACGTACCGGTCAGCAGCAAGGTAGTGTCGACCGCAATCGGCTCGTTCCTGTACAGGCTGCCTTGTGTCACGAAACCGCCGACCCCATCCAGAATCGGGTGCTTCGCAGCCTCCCCGGGCACGATTTCGACCGCTACATCAGGCCCTGGCTTGAAGTGCATATTGTAGTTGCCGCCCAGGACCTCGTGGTCGAATCCAAGCCAGTTATGGAATCCGTGGCTTGCGGTCCTGACGCCCACTACAGGCCTTCCCGCCGCGCAGTATTTCTGAAGCCTATCCAGGTCCGCACCGGACGTCTTGAGCCTGCGACTGAAAAGCAGTATCACGTCGGCATGGTCAAGGGCGGACAACGACTGATCGTCGTCCTCGGTGCTGAACACGACCGTCGTGGTCTCCATTCCGTACTCGTCCCGAACGTGCCTCTCGAACAACTTCAGCGATGCCTCGGAGTCGTACTCAAACGACCCCGAAACCATGCACAGCTTCAATGGGGATGCCATTAACCTTGCTCCTTTAAGGAAACTAGCGGGCGGTCCAGCCCGCGTCGATGGAGATAGCAGCGCCTGTGACCGAGCGTGCCCCCTCGGATGCGAGATAGAGTGCTAGGCTGGCGATCTCGTCCGGCTCGACCAGCCTCTTAATAGCCGCGGGCTCCAGCATCACCTTCTCGATTACGTCGGTCTCGCTAATACCGCGGGTCCGGGCCTGGTCCGCAATCTGGCTCTGCACCAGAGGCGTGTTGGAGTAGCCGGGACAGATCGCGTTGACCGTAATCCCAAACTCGCCCACCTCAAGGGCCACCGTACGTGTCAGCCCTATGAGGCCGTGTTTGGCCGAAACGTAGGCCGACTTGAACGGGCTTGCCACCAGTCCGTGGATCGACGACAGGTTGATGATGCGCCCCCACCCGCGCTCCTTCATGCCGGGAACGACGTACTTGGTGAGCTGGAATGGCGCGACAAGCATGATCTGGACCAACCGCGCCCAATCGTCGTCAGGAAAATCCTCCACGGGGGCAATGTGCTGCAACCCGGCGTTGTTGACCAGAATGTCCACGCCGCCCTCCATCTCGATAGCCTGACGACATAGCTCTCTGGTGGCCTCCATGTCCGATAGATCCGCCATGATAAAGCTGCCGCCTACCTCGTCGGCCACGACCTTGCCGCTCTCGCGAGCATCGGTGATGATGACACGCGCCCCGGCGTCCGCGTAGGCCTTTGCGATTGCACGGCCAAAGCCGCCGCCTCCGCCGGTAATCAGGGCTACCTTGCCCTCCATGTCTGATACAGCACTCATTTCGTACTCCTTATCCCGCTGCGTTGCCAATGACATCCTATGCCAACGCAGCGGGATTTTAAATGCCCGTGGCGAATGTGTTAGACTCCCCGCACCCGCACACGGAGTGATGCCAAATGGAGCTGTGGAAACCCTTCGCTGAGACCTTCGATGCCGACAACCTGACCCTCTTTCGCACCACACACTGGACCGTGCTCGTCCGCAAGGCTCAGGTCACTTTAGGCACCCTGGTCCTCGCAGCAAACCGTAACTTCATAAGCGCCTCTGAGTTCACGCAAGACGAACTGCTTGAGTTACCGCAGGTTGTGGGCCGACTTGAGAGCGCGCTGACCGAGGCCTTCGCCTACGACAAGATCAACTACCTGACCCTGATGATGGCCGACCGACACTACCACTCCCACGTCGTCCCACGGTATGAGAGCGT
>Ga0209403_10001024_pt1 | contig 37762 bp, 32 predicted proteins | sample ArcticOcean_MG_C_8_FD_187440 | JGI IMG/M metagenome (GOLD analysis project Ga0209403, IMG submission 187440) | Marine microbial communities from western Arctic Ocean - ArcticOcean_MG_CB11_86 (SPAdes) (version 2) | ecosystem: Environmental > Aquatic > Marine > Oceanic | place: Arctic Ocean...
ACCTGCGGACCTAGAAATTGGAGCAAATGATATGCCAGACATAGAAATCATGGGTATGATTGGTGTCAATCGGGAGCGCGACTCCTCCCGCGGCGTTACGGTCAGCCTGTTCGGTGGCGGAATCAACCCAAAAGATGAGATTCCCGCCGGTATCGACCCTGATTACATCGCAGAGTTTTCCCAGGCCCACGAAGCCAGCGGATTCGACCAAGTTCTGATTGGCTATTCCTCAGCCACGGCGGAAGGCTTTGGTGTTGCGGGGTACGCGGCTTCACAGACCAAGACGCTGGGTTTTCTGATTGCCCACCGGCCAGGCTTCGTCGTTCCCACTCTGGCCGCTCGCCAGGCCGCCACCCTGGACCAACTGACCAAGGGTCGCATCTCGTTGCATATCATCAGCGGCGGCAGCGATCTGGAGCAACGCCGTGACGGCGACTGGATAGACCATGATGCCCGCTACCGGCGCACCGATGAGTTTATGGAGGTTATGCGGCGGGTCTGGACGGAAACCGCGCCCTTCGACTACGACGGCGAGTTCTTCAAGTTTGAGCAGAATCTGAGTGAAGTCCGGACTTTTCAGCAACCTGGCGTGCCCCTGTACTTTGGCGGGGCATCGGACGTTGCCAAAGAGGTCGGCGCAAAACGGGCCGATGTTTACGCCCTGTGGGGTGAACCCCTGGAGTCCATCCGAGAGCAGATTGGGGATATACGAGAGCGCGCCGCCAAGTATGGCCGCACTATTCGCTTCAGCGTATCTGTGAGACCGATTCTGGGCGATACCGAGGGCGAAGCATGGGAACGTGCCAGAGGTATACTCGATAGGGTTAAGTCGTCGGTCGGAGAAACTATTGGCCCAGCTAAACCGGCACGACTGCAATCAGAGGGTTCACGGCGTCTACTGGACTTCGCCGCCAAGGGTGATGTCCATGACCAACGACTTTGGATGCCCATTGCCGCCACCACCGGGGCCGCTGGCAATACCACCGCGCTGGTTGGCACCGCCGAACAAGTGGCAGAATCGCTATTGGCCTACCACAAGATCGGCGCCGACGCCTTTATCATTCGTGGATTTGATCCAATGCAGGACACCATTGATTGGGGTAAAGAGCTAATCCCCAGAGTCCGCGATGGCGCAGCAGCGCTGGCTAGGTAACCAAAAGGAGCCAATCTTCAACAAGATTGGCTCCTTTTTATTCACCTATAACCCCTCTAGCTCCAGCAACCCCTCAAGCAGACCAAAGAACCGGGCTGCGTCCACATTCAAAGGCAGAGTGATCTCACCCGGCCCGCCGCTCTCCGTAGTCTCGCCCCAGGAATCGTTTTCTTCCAGGCCGACATCCAGGTCTACCTTGGTGACTGTGGCAATGGCCGGCTCTAAGGCAATGGCCATCGCCAATGGGTCGTAGAACTCGAATCTCTGCCTGCTGGGTTCTTTTCTAAACCAACTCTGCAGCATTTGCAGGGTTAGCTGGCCCAAAGGATGGTCAGACCGCAGTACCATGGCCTGTTCGCGGCTGATTCCTACCTGACGGCAGGCTGCCAGATCAACCAGAGTAATCGGCAGCCCGCTGGAAAATACGACCTCGGCAGCAACCGGATCACTGTAGGTATTGAACTCGGCCTTGGGAGTGACATTGCCCGGTGCATTCACCGCGCCGCCCATGACTATGATGTTCTTGGCCTGTTCCAACGCAAAGGGGCGCTCCCAGAGCAGGTGGGCCAAATTGGTCAGCGGGCCCAGGGCCACCATAACCACCTCGCCAATCTGATCGGCAGTTAGTTGGTCGTAGAGAAATTCCACCGCACCCTTGTTTACCGGGCCAAAAGATGAGTCCGGTAGGCGATGTGACAGTCCGCCGGGGCCGTGGAACTGAGGCGAGTAGCTGAACTTGCCCCGCAACGGACGGGCAGCTCCTTTCGCCACTGGAATGTCACTCCGGCCCGCCGATTGTAGTAGGGCCAGCGCGTTGCGCGCGGTGCGGGCCAATGGGACGTTACCGCCAACGGTGGTGAGCCCTAAGATTTCCACTTCAGGGACGGCCAAGGCCATTAGTATCGCCACGGCGTCGTCGACACCGGGGTCCGTATCAATGATTAGTTTGGTTGGTTCGGCCATCGGGTTATGTTGATCCCAGTCTCGCCTGTGTTTTTGGTTAAAACGGTGCGGGGTCCCTGTATAAATAGGTAGAATTTGCGAAGGCGGTCAACGACTCCAACGCCGTATGAAAGAATCGGTAGCCGGTGGCCTGGTGCAGTTTTCCGGTGCTCATCAAGATGGGCCAGCGGACCTGATCCAGGCTGGTGGGAGTGGCGTCTCGTTGCAGATGCAGTCCCCAGCAAAGCTTCACCAGCGGGTAAGCCAGGAAGGGCGGTAGGCTGATCAACTTGCTCTTGAGCATCTGGGCCATCTCGCGGTAGTGGACGATACCGTCTCCGGCGACGTTGAACGTGCCGGGAATTTCTCGCTGAATGACCAAAGATAGGACTCGGGCCAGGTCGTCGTCATAGACAAATTGTAGTGGCGGATCGTAGGCCGTTAGTCCCAGCATCCAGGGCCGAAAATACGAGTCAGAAGTAGGGCTATCGGCCCCGTTTCCCAGAACGACGCAAGATCTGAGAGTGGTAATTTTGATGTCATCTTGGGCCAGCGCGTATTCCTGCAAGAACATCTCGCTTTGCTGCTTGGCATGGGCGCTGGAATCGTCGGGAGACGGCCGCATGGCAGCATCTTCAGAGATTGGAATCGGGTTGTCGCTGTTGGACCCATACACAGCGTGGGAGCTTAGATAGATCAGGTGGCTGACCCTAGTCCTGGCGCAAGAAGCCATAACCGAACGCAAGGTTGCCACGTTTTCCTCGCGTATGGCGTCTATATCACGGCGCTTGGCTCCCTTTTGTGGGTTGAACGCTAGGTGTACCAGGGTGGTGGCGTCTTGGTCGTTTAGTTCGTCGTCGATGGGCTCAGAAACGTTCTTGCGGTAGAAGGCGATGTTGTGGACCGGCACCGGTAGAGGATTAACATCAAAGGCCACAATTTTACGTAGCCCTGGATCCCTCTCCAATTGGGCCAGAAGTTTGGTGCCAACGTACCCGGAGGCTCCCGTGATTGCCACTACCTTTCCATGCTGGGCCATCTAACCTGCCGTCCCAAAAATCTTGTGTAAAATCATACGCTGGTTTTCAAAAATAATTATTTGCGTGAAGACCGGCCAGAAGACCGGTGAGAAGATGGAATAGGCAACATACTGCCCAGCCAGGTCTTGGCCGTGATGCCTATCTTCTCAGCCTTGCTCAGAGAAACCCGCGTCTCTAGCACATCGTAATCCGACGCCTCGATACGGTCTAGCACTTTCGAGTAAAGGGCACCCAACACAGCCGGGCAGGCTCGAGACCGACGTGATAGATAGGGTAACAATTTGAACCCTTTGTCAAAATACTCCCTGGCGCGCTCGGCCTGGAACTTCATTAGGTCATGAAACGCCTGGTTGTGGACCCCGTTCTTGAGGTCGTCTTCCGTATAGCCAAACCTGGCCATCTCGTCCTGAGGCAAGTAAACCCGGCCCATATTGAAGTCTTCTCGCACGTCGCGGATTATGTTAGTCAACTGCATTGCCAAGCCCAAGTCCACGGCGTATTCCGTGGCCTCGTCATCCTTGTAGCCAAATATCTGAAGGCAGATCAGGCCAACCACTGACGCCACCCTGTAGCAGTACTCACGTAGTTCCCCAAAGTTTTCAAACCGGTCTTTGACCAGATCGCTCTCGACACCCAGGATGACTTCGTGAAAATAGTCCTGAGGGATGGAGTAATTCCGGGCCACGTCTGCCAATGCCACGTAGACCGGACTGGAAGCCTTGCCCGTATAGGTGCTATCCAAGTCAGATTGGAGGTCTGCCAGGGCTTTGGTCTTAGCGTCGATTGAGGTTACGTCGTCCACGGAATCGTCACAGTGGCGGCAGAAGGCGTAGGCAGCGTAAATGGCCCTGCGTTTGGCCGCCGGCAGAGTCAAGAAGGCGTAGTAGAAGGTCTTGGCCTCTCTGCGGGTGATAGTCCGGCAGACTTCGTAGGCCGATTCTAAATCCAAATCAGGGTCGATGGAGGAATTCTGCATACAACCTTCCGCATACAACTGGTTGGAGAATCGCAGGGGTTGGGTATGGATTGGAGCGCTGGGAACAAGTCAGAACAAGTAAGTAGATTATATTACAGCGGCGGGCCGGAAACGGATTCACCGGCCCGTTAAGTTATTTAGCTCAAGGGAAGTTAATTCGAGCTTAGGCCTTAAGCTAAAACCAGCTTACTCTCCCAGCACGTGCACCATGACTTCTCGGTTGCGGGGGTGGTCCAGTTCAATGAAAAACACACTTTGGTAGGTGCCAAATTGGATCTCGCCGTTAATTACGGGCACGGTCTCGCTGGTGCCCAGTAACAGGTGCTGCAGGTGGGCATGGCCGTTGGGAGATTCGTCTTCGGTCATATTGACGGTGCGAATCTCAAAATTATTGTGTTGGTAGTCATGCTTTCTGGGGAAAATCTTCTCTAAGAAAGCGGCCATATCGTCCAGCAAGAGCGGTTCGTTTTCGTTAATCTTCACGGCCGCGGTGGTGTGCTTCGAAAATACAACCGCAAAGCCGTTGGCAATCTGAGATTCTGCAACGCACTCGGATACCCAGTCAGTGATGTCAATGAACTGAGGAGCGCACGTGGTTTTCACACGCTTGCAAAAGGACTTGCTAATCATCTTGGAGTTCCCCTTCTCTTTTGGCCTCGAACAGTCTTGTTTTGATACATTTTGCGTCTTCTAGATGGTTCTTTCTAAAGACTGTTGATTAATCGCTGATACCTGCCCATTGCCAGTAACGGCCAGTAGTTGCGATACAGGTGATAGTTAATCATAAAACCGGCTGGCATATCCAAGCCCTGATAACTGGTTCCTCCGATATCTGGCATGGTTTTGAGGCGCTCTCCCACGCCGTAGCCGGGAAACCCTGTGCCGGTGAAATACGGCTCATCCCAAGTCCCGTCATTTCTCTGGGTTTTGGCTAGATATAGTAACCCCTTTTGTGTGGCTTCGCATCCATGGTCTTTGGCGGCCACCAGGCCGAGCAGCGCCCAGGCTGTTTGGGATGCGGTGCTAGGACCAACACCGCGCAGATTAGGGTCCACGTAAGAGCCACAACTCTCGCCCCATCCGCCGTCGTCATTCTGGTGAGATTTAAGCCAAACCACGGCCCGGTGGATGTACTCCTGGGACATGTCTTCGCCAATAGCTTCCATCGCGGGCAGGACAGCACCGATGCCATAGACGTAATTCACGCCCCAGCGACCAAACCAAGAACCATCTTCTTCCTGCTCGCTGACCACATACTTGAACCCGCGAGCCACGGCCTGGTTGTCTGCCGTGTAACCCAGGCGTCCGTACATCTCAAGAAGATGTGCGGTTACGTCCACGCTGGGCGGGTCTAAGGTCTCGCCAAAATCTGAGAGCGGTATCTTTGTCAGGTATTTCTTGTTGTTGTCCTTATCGAAGGCCGCGGAGCCGCCGTTCTTGGACTGCATCCCAGCCATCCATTCCACTCCGCGTTTGATGGAGTTGGCACGGCGGGGCTCCTCACTCTCTGGGAGCCTAACTTGGTCCAGAGCCATGACAACGATGGACGCGTCATCAATGTCTGGGTAGGCCTGGTTGTCGAACTCAAATGACCAGCCACCCGGACGCGTCTTCTTCGCACGTACTTGCCAGTCGCCTCCGGCGAATATCTGCTTGTCCATGAGCCACCTGGCAGATGACTGGACCATTGGGTCGTCGGGAGTTATGCCGGATTCCAGCAGGGCCAACTGGGCGATGCAGGTGTCCCAAACCGGCGAGATGCACGCCTGGACGCTGCAAAGGTCATCGCCTTCCAGCGCGAATACCTCAAAGCCCTCAAACCCCTTTTTGACTGCTTCATGCTCCGGGCCGTAGCCCATGGTGTGCAGGGCAATCAGAGAGTAGACCCATGGCGGCTGGATACCGGCCCATGAGCCGTCGGCTTCTTGATGTTCCAACACCCATTTCAGAATTTTGCGCTCGGCCCGTCCTCTGAACGGATGCCAGGGTAGCCGTTGGTAGAGTCCAACCAGCTTGTCAGACCAATAAAGGGCTTTGGCCCAACCAAGACCAGACTTGGGTTTTGGCAGGCTGTAATCAAATCCGGAGCGGCCTCCGGGGTAAAGTTCGTCAATGTTGGCCGACTCGGGAACCGGGCAATAGGGCTGGCGGGCGAGAATAATTAGCATGGGGACAACGGTGGCTCTGGCCCAACTGGCAAATTCATAAATGTTGAACGGTGCCCAAGACGGCAGGTAAATCATCTCTGGCGGCATGTTTGGAGTGCCTTTCCAGTCCCACTGGCCAAACAGCGCTAGCCAAATCTTGGTGAACACTCTGACCTGTGGAATCCCGCCTTTAGATAGGATGAACTCGCGGGCTTTCTGCAGCGGTTCTGAGTCTGGAGAGTGACCGGCTAACTTGAGCGCAAAGTAACATTCAACTGAGGTGCTGACATCGCCAGGGGCCTCGTAATACTGGCCCCACGAACCGTCGTCTCGCTGCTTGCTCAGTATGTAATTGCAGACCTTGCGCCACCGTTCCGAGTCATGGCGGCCAGTGAAGAGGCAGAGCATCAGATACTCGGCTTCCATAGTGGGGTTGGACTCCAGTTCGCCCCACCAATAACCCTCAGCGTATTGGGACTGGCGGAAATACTCCTGAGACTTACGCACCGCATCCTTAGTAGCTTGGTTCACCCGCGTATTATCTGGTCGTACAGTCATGGCTAGGCGGCGTCACTACGGAGTCGTTCCAGGTTTTTCCCACCCACATAGCCGTGCTCAACGAACCAATCAACCGACTGCTTTAAAGCATCGGTAACGGAACTCTGGGGCAAACCCAACTGGATGATTGCCTTATCGCAGGTCACAGAGGCTGGGTGTTTGGATGCCAGCACCCCTTCCACTGGGACGACCGGCTCGCGGCGGAGGAGAATCCCCTCGATGAAGTGGTCAACGTAACCAACTCCAACCACCAGCCAATAAGGCGCTCTAATACGGGGCGCTGGTAGCCCGGTTAGTTGACTAAGCATGTCGAATATCTGCTTCAGGCTCACGTTCTGGTTGCCTAAGATGTACCGCTCCCCCGGCCTGCCCTTCTCTAGGGCCAGGATATGGCCTGCCACAACGTCAGCTACATCCACGATGTTCATGCCTGTCTTCAGATAGGCAGGGATCTTACACCGTAGAAAATCCAACACAATCTTTCCGGTTGGCGTGGGCTTAACGTCCCAAGGGCCCACCGGCAGGGTTGGGTTGACCACCACCACTGGCATGCCACCGGCGGCGAAGGCCAAAGCCTGTTGCTCAGCCAGGTGCTTAGAGTTCTTGTAATGGCCGTGGAGCGACTTGGGGTCGAGAGGAGTATCTTCGTCGCCGAGGCCGGTTTGGGGAATGCCAATGGTGCCCACGGTGCTGGTATAGACCGTGCGGGAGACGCCGGCTTGGCGGGCTGCTTCCAGGACGTTTTTGGTCCCCTGCACATTAGCCTGTGATACACCGGCTGGGTTCTTGGACCAGAATGTGTAGACGGCCGCCACGTGGTAAACAGCCTCACAACCCTGCATGGCCCGGTCGATTGACTGCCGGTCCAGGATGTCGCCTTCCACCGGAGTGATTCCGGTGTCTTGGATGGTCAGACGGTTGCTACCAGGGCGCACCAGCGCCTGGACATCGTCGCCCCGCCGCCAAAGTTCGCGGGCCAGGTTCCCGCCGATGAACCCGGTGGCGCCGGTGACTAAGACTTTCATAGTCTCGCTATACCGGATGGAGAGACTGCTGCCAATAATGGCGTTGAGCTAGCTGCTTCCATTCCCAATGACCCCAGTGGCCCTCATGTAGGACAGCCCAAAGTTGGTTAACACCGCTTGGCACAGTTGTAGTTGTTTCTTGAGGCGGAGCATTGTGGGGATGCGCCACGGCATGAGCAGCACGTTGGTTAAAACTTTGTAGGGAGATTTTGCCAGTCCTGGCAAGTAACCTGGTAGGCGTTGATTGGCTGTGTCCAAAACCACTCTCACGGAGAGAAACGGCACTCCAGCTTTTTGTGCTGCCTCCGCTACCCGGTAGTCTTCCATGTTGACGCTGGTCGCTTGATACTGCTCCCGGAGTTCTTCGCGCTCCTGTATCTCTGCAACCAAATGGTCAACGGTCAGCGCTCCACCGTTGAACAATGGCACTGATAGGTCTAAAGCTGCCTGTTCCGCAGATTTGAACATCCCTTTGTCCGGCGTGATTGCCCGGCCCGCGCCCAGGGCAGCCCCATTTTGGAGTGCGTACCGGTCTGCTAGCAGCAAGTCGCCGGTCTCAAGGGACAGGTCGATGCCTCCAGCCACTCCCACTAGCAATACGCCTTCCAAATTAGTGCGCCGCTCCGTGAGTAGCTGGGCTAAAGTAGCTCCTGCCCGGTCTGGCCCAACGCCCAACACGCGAAACTCCACCGGGGGTCTAACCCCGGTTGCGTCTTCAATGTCGAGTAATTCACGGCGGAGACCAATCAATTCTTGCTCCATGCTGGCAGCCACGATTAACAAATTGTTGTACTTCTCTTAACTACGAAATAACTTCGAAATTTACCTGGGAATTCTAATGATGAAATTGAACTGCTATTTGAGACGCGGAAGAACTAATAGTCTCGGCATTGATATTGGATGCTGACTGGCTAGGCAGCGGTGATGCCGCCTTTGGTGGCCGCTCCAGACTTGATCAAGGTGGCCCAGTCCTTGGGGGTTCTCAGGGCCTCAAATATGGTGGCCGACTCAAAGCCGCAGTGCATCATGCAATTGGCGCACCTTGGGTCTTTGCCCACCCCGTATTTCTCCCAGATGTCTTCGTCAAACAACTCGGCAACGTGCTCCACGTGCTCATCTGCTAGTGGATAGCAGGGCTTTCTCCAGCCCATAACCGTGTAGGTTGGGTTGGACCAAGCCGTGCATTGATACTCCCGCTCACCCTTCAAGAATTTCAGGTAAAGGGGGTTGTTGTAAAAACGGGCACCCTCAGCGTTCTCCGGCGACAGGAGCTCTTGGAACAATTCATTGGATTCCTGCCGAGTTAGGAACATCTCTTGGTCCGGCGCGTCTTCAAAATCAAATCCGGGGGAGATCATTGATCCCTCAATCCCCATATCATTGACCATCCGGAACATTTCGTTCAGGTCGCCAACATCGCTGGTCCGGAACACCGTCGAGTTGGTGCAGACTCGGTAGCCACGATCCAGGGCTGATTGCACTGCGTCCACGGCCTTTTTGAAAACGCCATTGCGGTCTACAGACTCGTCGTGCTTCTCTTCCATGCCGTCCAGATGGACCACCCAACACAGGTACTTGGACGGGGGAATCTTGTCCATGACTCGGTCTAGCAGGAGTCCATTGGTGCAGCAATAGATGAAATATTTCTCTTCGATCAATTTATTTATGATCTCATCTATCCGAGGGTGGATCGTCGGCTCTCCGCCGGCGATGGACACTATGGGAGCGCCAGACTCCCTGACTGCAGCCAGAGCTTCTTCCACGGGCATCATCTTGTCCAACACCGGTTTGTATTCCCGGATGCGTCCACAACCGATACAGGCCAGGTTGCACATCTCCAGCGGCTCAAGCATGGTCACCAAGGGAAATTTCTTTCTACCCTTGAGCTTGTTCTTCAGGAGGTAGCCAGCCAGCCTAGCTGAGAGCTCCAACGGTCGTTTGGCGCGTTTCTTGCCTTTGTTCTGAGCCGACGCTTCATTCTGATTTTCGTTCTGAGTTTCTTTTGTAATAGCCATATCGTAAAACCTCAGCGGTCAATGAATTCCAATTGGACTAAATCGGACTCACTTTGGAGTCCGTTCAAGAGTTACTAAATTAGTATTCCCTACGGGCTAGGAAGTCTACCAGTTCTTCGGCTTCCGCCTGAGCCCACCCGGGCAGAGAGACCGGCTTCAGCGCTTCCAAGGCCCTGGATGCTGCGGCCTCAGTCACGCGTTGGGAGTGTTCCTGGGAGCCAACTTCGTCCAGCACGGCCAATACACGCTGAACATCGTCCTCTTCCAATTCTTCCTGTCCGTAGATGCGGAGCAGGTCGCCCATGGCCCGTCCGGAGGCCCGCTCTAAGGCAAAGACAACTGGGTAAGACTTCTTGCGACGGCGGATATCATTGCCGGTTGCCTTGCCCAGTGTGGCCTCGTCTCCCCAGATGCCCAAATAATCGTCCCTGATCTGAAAAGCCTGGCCCAGATGATTGCCAAACTCGGCAAATGCGTCAACGGTGGCCTTGTCTTCTGTGGCCAATATCGCTCCAATCTGAAGTGCAGACCGGATCAAAGCCCCGGTCTTGCAGGCAATCATAAAGAGGTACTCATCCGTTTTAATGTCGGTCCGTGACTCAAAATCCAGGTCCATGCACTGACCTTGAATCATCTCTAGGTAACTTTCAGTCAGGATGTTAGAAACGCGAATAGCTGTGGCTGGGGACACTTGTTGGCTGGCCACATCCAAAAGGGCCAAATCGCCGGTGCATTGCATGGCGTTGCCAGACCACATAGCTTTCGGAATTCCCCAAAGGTGCCAAACGGTGGGTTGGTGTCGCCGTTCCACGTCCTGGTCTTGGATATCGTCGTGGATCAACGAGAAGTTATGGATCAATTCCAGCGCTGCGGCGGCCGGTAGGGCTTTGGCATAGTCGCTGGCCAGGGCTTCGCAAGCAAATAGGCATAGGGTAGGTCGGAGGGCCTTACCCTGGGTTAGTGAGGTGTCCATTGGGTCGCCCTGCTGATCAACCCACCCAAGATGATAGCGGAATAGGCGGTAGGCCTCAGAATTGTCGGCCACAGGCACAACCCTATTGAGCTCTTGCTCAACTGAGCTTTTGTATCTGGAGAACATCCCTGGGAGTTTGGTCCCTGAGGTTGAACTCGCCTTTGATTGCTCGTTGTTTTGGGCCATACTCTGCACGTTAAAAAAAGTGTGTTGCGAGGAGAAGACAAGATGCGCCAACCACACTCGCGACCGGATAATACTGGCACCTGCTAATAGTGATGGAAATGCTAGCAAAGCATTTTGAAGGGTGTCAAGAAAATTCGGATTATAGTTGGCTGGTCCCCACGCCTGTGACTTGGCAAACCCGCTCAATTTGCGTTTTCTAATTCTCTTCTGTGCGATTTTGCTTTTTCCGATATCACGCTTTTGTGACTGGCTGCTGACTGTGCGTGGTGGACAGGAATTGGTATAATAATCGGGCTGGTCTGGGACTGTGTTTCCGACTGTGTTTTAGTAGCCGAACAAGCGGCCAAAATTCGAGCGAATTTAGTGGTCCAACGAGGCCATTTCCAGAAAACTTGGCTGTATTTGCGGTTCCGGGCGATTGAAATTAGCGGAAATTACCACATATCGTACAGGCACAAGTTAGCTTTAGCAAAACCATGCTGACTGCTATTTGACACTTATGCCAGATTAGTTTATATTTCTTCCTTGTAATGAATGTTACATAAGGGGTGCAACGAGCTTGGGATTTACCCATGTCCGTCGCGCCTTATTTACGTAACTGGCCTATAAGGGTGATTTCAACACCCCCTAAGACGATTAAAATTTGAATTTTCCTAAAGGAGGAACACATGGCTGAACAGGATATTGCCTTGATGTCGCATCTCATGCGTCGCGCCGGTTTTGGTGCAAGCCGCGATGAGATTGAAGCTAAGGCAGCCCAAGGTTATGACAGTGTAGTCCAAGAACTGCTCAATCCCGAGACTCAAGAAGCCGTAGACGAAGATTTGCTCTATCGCTACAACCCTTCTTACTACGAAGCGGCTGCCATTGAGAACAACGTGCAGCAATGGGTCTGGAGAATGATCAACAGCCCCCGCCAGCTTCAAGAGAAAGTGGCACTCTTCTGGCACATGATTTTCTGTGCCGGTCACAGCAAGATTGACAGTGGCCAAGAGATGGGTCTGATGGTCGACATCTTCCGTCAGGATGGAATGGGGAAATTCGACAACCTTCTGCTCGCCCTTTCAACCAACCCCGGCATGATGTACTACCTGGACAACACGGAGAGCCACAAGGCCAACATCAATGAGAACTATGGCCGTGAGCTCCTAGAGTTGTTCTCCCTAGGCGTGGGAATGGACGAAGGCTTCAACTACAGTGAAGACGACGTCAAAGCATGCGCCAGGGCTTTCACTGGTTGGAACATCGCTCCTCCTTACCCTCCGTTCCCTCATGGTCGCAGCCCTTGGGAATTCCGGTTCGACCCCGCCGACCACGACTCCCAGGAAAAGACTTTCTTGGGCGAGACCGGCAACTGGAACGGAAACGACATCATTGAGATCGCCTGCAAGCAGCCGGCTACCGCTCGCTTCCTTGCCCGTCACCTTTACAATTACTTCGTAGCTGACGAGCCCCAGATTCCGGCCTGGCGGTTGACTCCGCCCCGTGACCAGGCGGCCATTGAAGCCATGGAGAAGGCCTACTGGGAGTCTGACCACTCGATCAAGGCGATGTTGGAAGTGCTCTTCACCTCCGAATTCTTCAAAGACGAAGCAGTACGGTACGCCAAGGTTAAGAACCCCACAGAGATGGTCGTCAGCCTGCTCCGGATGACCGGAGAGTTCAAGGGCTACAAGCCTGGTCTGTTTGACTACTCCCAGGAGCCCAAATACATGGGTATGGACCTGATGAATCCTCCCACCGTTGAGGGTTGGCACACAGGCCGCGAATGGATTGACAGCGGCACACTGGTTGAGCGCATCAACTTTGCTTCCGACATCCTCGGTAACACCGAGCTTGAGGGAGTGCAGTCCCTGGTAAACCGTTTGATGGGTCTGGGCGACAAGCTCACCCCCGAGCAGTTTGTTGATGGTTGTCTAGACCTGACCGGTCCGGTAGTTCTATTCCCTGACACCATGGGCCAGTTGATTTCCCACGCCACCCAAGAAGGCGAACTTTCCCACGGCACCGACGCAGAGAAGACTGACTTCATCCGCCGCTCCGGCGAGATGTTCCAGATGATCGCCGCCACCGCTGAATTCCAATTCGAGTAAGTCCGCTTACGCAGACTGACTCTCGATATACCTAAATACGCAAGGAGAAATCATGGTTCAAACTAAGAAAGATCCAGTTTTGGCAGTTCTTTCCCTGTCCGGCGGAAACGATGGCCTAAACTGCGTTATCCCTCGCAACAACGGTCACTATCGTGACGCCCGTCCCACAATTGCAGTTCCTGAAGACCAGATCATTCCTCTGACCGACGAGTTGGGTCTCCACCCGACCATGGGTCCTTTGAAGAAATACTGGGACGAAGGCAAATTGGCCGTCTTCGTAGGAATTGGATATCCCACACCCAGCTACTCCCACTTCCGTTCCATGGACATCTGGCACACATGTGAGCCGGAAGCCATTGGCACAGAGGGTTGGTTGGGCCGCGCCACAAAACAGCTTGACCCGAACTCCGAGAACGTGCTGACGGCCGTCAACTTTGGCCGTGGTCTTCCCCGAGCCTTGGTCATGGACGGTGTCCCCGTTGCCTCCGTAGGCAACTTGGAGACCTATGGCCTGCTCACCGGCATTGAAGGCGAGAACCAGCGGAACGACGCTCTAGAAGTGTTCGGTCGCATGTACGCTCCCGCCATTGGTACCGGCGCAGTCATGGACTACATCCACCAGACTGGCACAGACGCCCTCAAGGGCGCCGACATCCTGTCAACAGCACCGGACGCGTACACTTCTAGCGTTGAGTACTCCTCCACCGCCATTGGCCAGTACATGAAGAACATTGCACAGACTCACCTCGCTGGCTTCGGCACGCGGGTCCTGTACACCACTTCCCCGTACAACGGCTTTGACTCCCACGCCAACCAGCTTCAGGCCAACTCAGGACTGTTGTCCGATGTCTCCAACACCGTTGACAACTTCATGACTGACCTGCGCGAGCACGACGCCAGCGACGAAGTAACACTGATGTTCTTCAGTGAGTTCGGTCGCCGCGTCAAGGACAACGGCTCCGGTACCGACCACGGCGCCGCTGGTGTTGCCTTCGTAGTCGGCGAACACGTCAAGGGTGGCATCTACGGCCAGTATCCTTCCCTAGAGCCTTCTCAGCTGGAGGAGGGTGGCAACCTCAAGTTCAACCTGGACTTCCGGTCTGTCTACTCCACCATCCTGGAAGAATGGTTCTCTTTGGACGCCAATCCCATCGTCAACGGCAACTTCGAGCGGACCAAGTTCTTCGCTTAAGCAGCCAAAGACTAACAGCAGCTAATAAAACGCTATGATTTGTTGGGCCACCTAATCTGTGGTCCAGCGAATCAAGCAACCCAAGCAACATTAGAGGTAAATAAATATGTCAACGCATCTATTCGGCCTAACCAGCCGAACATTTAAGCACAGTCATGCCGTTGGCCGCGCAGAATTTGCCGGCACGGGTTTCCGTAACCCAACGGACATGGCAATCTCCCCCGACGGCACCGTGTACATCTGCAACCGTTCTTATGAGAACCGGCCAGACGGCGTCCACGTAACCGTAATGACACTGGACGAAGAATACATCACAGAGTTCGGTGCCTACGGCGAGGCCGACGGCGAATTCATGTGGCCGACTTCTGTCGCTCTAGATAGCAAGGGCAACCTCTATCTAGCTGACGAGTGGCTCAATCGCATCACCAAATTCACCAGCGACGGCGAATTTGTGAGCAAGTGGGGCACCGCCGGTTCAGGCGACGGCGAGCTCAGCGGACCTGCCGGTCTCGCCATTGACTCCGATGACAACATGTTCATCGTTGACGCCGGTAACAGCCGCGTCCAAAAGTTCAGCCTCGACGGCAAGTACATCAGCCAATTTGGCTCCAAGGGCAGTGACGACGGACAGCTAAACATGCCCTGGGGCATTTCACTGGACAAGGGAGGTCGCATCTATATCGCCGACTGGCGTAACGACCGAATCCAGATTTTCTCTGCCGAGGGCAAATGGGAAGCTTCCATTGGTTCCACCGGTAGTGGAGTCGGCCAACTCAACCGCCCCAATGGCGTGAGCGTTGACGCTGACGGCGACATTTATGTTGCCGACTGGATGAACAACCGCGTAGAGGTATTCGCCCCGGACGGCCGCTACATCACAGAGTTCCACGGCGAAGCCGTACTCTCGAAGTGGGGCCGGGACAAGTTGGCTTCCAATCCGGATATGATCCGGCAGCGGTCGCTGGCTTTCGCCAACAACCCAGGATATGAGCAGAAGCTCTGCCACCCCTGTGCCGTTAAGATTGATTCAGAAGGCAAAATTGTCATCATTGACCACACCCGGAACCGCCTCCAGGTTTACATCAAAGAGGAAGAACCGGCGCTGGTCTAAACAGTACGTTTTAACAGCACCAACTGGTAGACTCAAAAAAGAGAGTCCTTCCGCGGAAGGACTCTCTTTTTCTATTCAATCAAAAGCTGCTGGTGATCCACACGCAGGGTTCACCAGACTGTCGTTACGGACCCTCAGGCATACCGCCATCAATCCAAGCTACAACCTCGTCTACTTCATCCTTGGACAAGAACGGCCCGCGCAAGGGCATCTTACCAGAGGTACCAACGGCTCTAGCCAAAGACTTCACCAAGTTGGTCTCCCTGGCCGGAATACCAGGCTCGATCGACCTTAGCCCAGACAAAACCGACGCCTGCAACTCCTGTGGTGTCTCCCAGTAATAAGCGTGAATGCCCGGCAATGGCTCTCTATCCCAGCGGGTGATCCACCGGGCCATGATGCCGTCCAATATTTCCTTCACTCTGGGCCAATAGACTATCTGTTCCGAATCGTCGCTCATCGTTTCAGCTCTTTAGTTAGATATTAAGACACCCCGTGTTAAACAGGGTGTTCGTTTACGGATTCACGGTGGAGCAGTTCCAAGGAGTGGGGTATGACGGGCATAACCACGTCTAGACACTCTCTAACTGCCTTGGTGCTGCCTGGAAGGGTGATTATCAGGGTGTTGCTGCGGATGCCAGTGACAGAACGGCTGATCATGGCCATTGGCGTGAATTGCAAAGTCTTGGCTCGCATGGCTTCTGCCATCCCTGGAATTTCTTTGTCCAGTATGGCCAAACAGGCTTCGGGGGTAACGTCATACCGCCCAAGCCCTGTACCACCTGTGGAGATGATCAAATCCACATCGTCAGCATCCGCCCACTCAATCAACTTTGCTGAGATTGTGTCTTTGTCGTCGGTGACGATCTCATAGCGAACCACCTGAAAGTCATCGCCTTCCAGCAATTCTTTGATGGCCAGGCCACTGCTATCGTCGCGGTTCCCCTGAGACCCGGATGTGCTGACTGTCAGCACGGCTAATCCGAACATGGCACCCTCCGCAGGAAATGATACCACAGGCTGCGTTCATGACTGGACTTGCCTCCCTCCAAATGCTTTCGTTGACAAGAAAAAGAGGGCAATCTATAGTCTCAAGGCAAGGCGTAACCGAGCCGCCGTCGTCAGACCGGAACACTATCCAGAACACCGAAAGGACCAACTACCTTTGAGTTCAGATCCCAACTGCGTATTCTGTAAGATTAATGCAGGCCAAGAACCGGCACGGTATCGCTACCTGGATGATGATCTGATGGTCATCGTTAACAAGCTAACCTGGGTGCCTCTGATGTTGTTGGTGATGCCCCGCAAACATATGAGCCAGATCGAGCTATGGAGCAGCGACTTGTTGACCCGGATGGGTAACATAGCAGTGGACATGGGCGCGATGTACTCACCCGGCGGCTTCCGAGTACTGTCCAACTTTGGACACGATGGCATGCAGAGCCAGGCCCACGGCCACATCCACGTGATTGGCGGTACAAACCTGGGCCCTTACGCGTAATACCACCGAACCCCGCTGACTTCTGAACTCTGCAGTCAGCTTGAGAAATACAAGAACTTTCCTTTAGGAGCAATCAATTTTGGCTGAGACGATTCTTTACGAGAAAAAAGGCAACATCGTCACCATGACAATGAACAGGCCGGATTCCTTGAACGCCATCAACCGGCAACTGCGTCAAGAACTGGCCGACGCAATCATGGAGTTTGACGGTGACCCGGAAGCCTACGTGGCGGTAATCACCGGGGCTGGCCGGGCATTCTGCTCTGGTCGAGACCTGAAAGAACGGGCTGAAGACAACGCCCAAGGCGTCCAGGCCAAAGCATCCGCCAGCATGACCAAGGAAAGCCCGTTCATGTGGCCGCGAACTTGGAAGCCCATGATCGCCGCTGTGAACGGTTTTGCGCTGGCCGGTGGTTGGTCTATCGCCCAGATGTGCGACCTGCGCATTGCGTCTGAGGAGGCCAAACTGGGCATCTCAGAGACCAAGTGGAGCCTGTTGCCTCCGTTTGGTTCAATCCTGCCCAAGCAAATCCCGTTATCTGCCGTGTTGGAGTTGGTCTTGACCGCTCAGCCGGTGACTGCCCAGCGGGCCTACGACATGGGATTCCTGAATAAAGTGGTACCCGCTGGAGACCTGATGGAAGAGGCCATGACTATGGCCCAACAGATTGCGGAAAACGCACCCCTGGCCGTACAGACCTTCAAGGAATTGGCCTATCGGGGCCTGAACATGTCCAACCAGGACATCTCCGCTCTGACCTACCAGATGTACGACGCCCTGCTGCTCACGGAAGACTCCAAAGAAGGCCCCAAAGCCTTCGCCGAGAAGCGCAAACCGCAGTGGAAGGGTCGTTAGTCTAGTTCCACTATTGGCACCGCGAACTAAAAAAGCCCCTCTCCTACTCAGAGAGGGGCTTTTTGTTTATTATTCAGGCTTCCAAATCCCAGCGAACTAAATATTAGTCAAGGCACGATTCATTGGAACCTACCAACGGAAATGTCATCCTGAGTAAAGCAAAGAATCTACCGTACTCCACCGAACAGGCCATGCTTCTGCACCGATAGGTTCCTAGTCTCCTGCAACTTGGCAGATTCTTCGCCGCTGCGGCTAGCTCAGAATGACATTGTTGTGGAGTAGTTTTTGTTGTGAAAATTATCTACCCTTGGTATTCCGACAGTGTTTACGCTTTCCCGTGAATCTCAGCAACTAGAGAACAGCCAAGGCACGATTCATTGGAACCTACCAGCGGGAATGTCATCCTGAGTGAAGCGAAGGATCTACCGTCCTTAACCGAACGAGCCATGATTCTGCCCCGGCAGGTTCCTGGTTTCAGGCAGCTTGGTAAATTCTTCGCCGCTGCGGCTGGCTCAGAATGACATTATTGTGCGGTAGTGCTTTGTTGCGGGCCAGTTATTTGCTGTGTGGCGGTTTTTGCTGAGCCTTGCCGTTAATTGTCGCTGAGATCTTTACAACTGGTACTCAGGCAATCTGAGTAGCTGCTTCGCAATTACCAGTCGCAGGACTTCGTTGGTGCCCTCGCCGATGATCATCAGTGGGGCATCGCGGTAATACCGCTCCACCGGCAGATCCTTGAGGTATCCAACACCGCCATGGACTCGCATTGACTCCATAGCCACTTCCAGACAGACTTCGCTGGCGAATAGCTTGGCCATGCCGGATTCCAGGTCCACCCTCTGGCCGGTATCCTTCTTGGCTGCGGCGTCATACACCAATAATCTGGCAGCTTGAATCTTGGTAGCCATGTCGGCCAGTTTAAGCTGGATTGCCTGGTGCTCTGAGATCTGTTTTCCGAAAGTCTCCCGTTGTTGGGAGTATTTTATGGCAGCCTCAAAAGCTGCTTGGGCAACACCCACGGCCCGGGCGGCTACGTTGATTCGGCCGGTCTCAAGACCGCTCATGACCATGCCAAATCCGGCACCTTCTTCCCCGCCAATCAGGTTGTCTGCCGGGACTGCGAAGTTATCGAAGTTCAATTCGCAGGTGTCCAAGCCCCTGTAACCAAGCTTATCTAGGTCACGCCCAACGGTGAACCCTTCGCCGCCTTTCTCCACCACAAAGCAGCTGATTCCTTTGTGTTTGGGCTCTATGTCTGGATCAGTTCTGGCCAACAGACAGAACATGTCGCCGTAGCGGCCGTTGGTGATGAACATCTTGGTGCCGTTGATGGAGTATTCTTCACCGTTTTTGATGGCCGTGGTCTGGAGGTTGGCCATGTCCGTGCCGCCGCTGGGCTCAGTGAGCGCCAATCCACCCCGTTTGCGGCCTGAGGCCAGGTCTGGAAGAAATTTCTGCTTCTGTTCTTCCGTCCCGTAGTGGGTTAGAACGTAGGTCAAGATGTGATGGGTGCCGATGGCCCCGCTCAGCGTCATGAACCCCTTGCTCAGTTCTTCAAAAATCGAGGCAAATGTGGTGTAGTCCAGGCCCATGCCGCCGTACTCTTCCGGCACGGTGATGCCAAATAGGCCTAATTCTTTCATCCGGTCTATAAGGTCGTGAGGAACGGTGTCTTCGCGGTCGTGTTCAGCGGCCACTGGCTCAACTTCGCGCTTCACAAAATCGCGGACCATATTTACGATCTGGGCTCTGGCTTCAGGGGGTGTCGTCGTCAACTGGGTCTCCTTGTTCCTGGGGAAATGGCTCTGACCTAGGGCGATAGCTTTGAATCGAAGTCTATCCCAGGGCCAAAACATGGGTCAAATGGTTTATAGCTAATCTTAGGCTTGGCGAATGGCCGCTTGTGCCGCGGCCAGCCGTGCCACCGGCACTCGGAAGGGCGAGCAACTCACGTAATCCAGCCCGGCTTCGTGACAGAACGCCACGCTGGCGGGGTCGCCGCCGTGCTCGCCGCAGATACCAATCTCCAAGTTCGGCCTTTCTCGGCGTCCTGCCTGGACTCCAATCTTGATCAGTGCGCCAACTCCGTGGGGGTCGATGGACGCAAAGGGGTCGTTTGGCAGTACACCTTCATTGATGTACGACCGCAGGAACTTACCCTCGGCGTCGTCTCTGCTGAAACCAAAGGTCATCTGGGTCAGGTCATTGGTGCCAAAGCTGAAAAACTCAGATTCCTTGGCGATCTCGCTGGCGGTCAAAGCGGCCCGGGGAGTTTCAATCATGGTGCCGAATTTATAGTGTACTTTGATGTCTAGGCGTGCCTGTACCTGGGATGCCACCAGGCTAAGATCCTGCCGCAGCCGGTGCATCTCTTCAACGTCCACTGTCAGGGGAATCATAATCTCTGGGCTGACGTGAAGACCCTCTTTCACCAGGTGGGCGCCGGCGGTTATGATGGCCTCCACCTGCATTCGGTAGATGGCGGGGAAGCTCAGGCCCAGGCGGCAACCACGGTGTCCCAACATGGGATTTGACTCCCGCAACGAATCCACTAGATGCAGAAAAGCCTCCCTTTCTTCTAGCTCTTTCGCTGGTGCGCCTTGATGGCGTAATTCCAAAAACTCCGTCAGCAGAGTTTCGTAGGGAGGCAAGAACTCGTGGAGCGGTGCGTCTAGGAGGCGGATAATCACTGGCCGGTCACCCATGACCCGCAAAATGCCGCTGAAATCGGCAGTTTGGAGTTCCTTCACCTGTTCCAAAGCGTTGTAGAAGTCTTTCACCGACCGAGGTGCGTCTTCCTCGTTCTCCGGTCGAAACACTCGGTCATTACTCTCTCTGCGCCAGGTCTCAGCGGACTCGGCATTTAGGAGCATTTGGCGTACCGATGGCAGCCGTTTTGGGTCCAAGAACATGTGCTCAGTGCGACAGAGGCCGATGCCTTCTGCACCCATGACCAGGGCTTGTTTGGCGTCTGATGGTGTGTCTGCGTTGGCCATGATGCCCAGCTTTCGGGTTTGGTCGGCCCAATCCAGTAATTCCAGTGCCTCAGGTATGTCTTTCAGGCTGGGGTTTATGGTGTCCATTTCGCCCAGGTAGACCGACCCCAGTGCGCCGTCCATGCTGATGCGCTCGCCTTCGTGCACTGTCTTGCCCGCTGCCGTGAACAGCCCCGCTTCCAGGTCTACCTGGATTGCCTCACAGCCTACGATGCAGGGTTTGCCCAGTCCTCTGGTCACCACTGCCGCATGGCTGGTTACGCCACCTCTGCTGGTGACTACGCCGACCGCTGCTGTAATTCCGTGGATGTCGTCGGGTTTGGTCTCCGGGCGTACCAGAATCACGTCATGTCCGGCTTCAGCCAGTTCGGCCGCTTTGGTGGCGTCGAAACAAACTGTCCCGGAAGCTGCACCGGGAGATGCTGGAGCGCCGCGGGCCAGAAATAAATCTTCTAAAACTTCATCAGATATATCATCCGAGAACTGGGGCACCAGAAGGTTGGAAATCTCTTCTGCGTCCACTCTGAGGATCGCTTGGTCTTGGGTGATTAACCCTTCCTGGGCCATATCTACGGCTGTTTTTACCGCAGATAAGACGGTGCGTTTGGCGTTTCTGGTCTGCAACAGGAACAGACGGGCGCTCTCAATGGTGAACTCCACGTCCTGAACGTCGGTGTAATGCTGCTCCAGATCATTCGCCAGCTTCATCAGCTCCGTGTAGCACTCCGGGAGGACGCCCTGAAGGCTGATGATGGGTTCCGGGGTGCGAACACCGGCCACTACGTCTTCGCCTTGGGCGTTGGTCAAGAATTCACCGTAGACCTGGGCCTCGCCGGTGGATGGGTCTCGGGTGAAGAGGACGCCAGTGCCGCTGCTGGGTCCCAGGTTGCCAAAAACCATGGCCATGATGGTCACTGCGGTGCCCATGTCATGGTCGATTTTGTTGTGGTCGCGGTAGAAGATGGCTCTGGGAGTGTGCCAGCTTCGGAACACGGCCTCAACGGCAGACACCAGTTGTTCCCAAGGGTCAGTGGGCGGCTCTGATCCGGCGGCGGCTTTGGTCACCGCCTTGAACTGGGCCACGACCTCTTTCAGTTGGTCCGCAGTAAGCTGGTGATCCAGGGTTACTCCGGCCTTTTCTTTTTGCGCGGACAAAACCGCTTCGAAAGGCTCTGGAGCCACGTCCATAACCACTTCTGAGTAGATCTGGATGAAGCGACGGTAAGCGTCATAGGCCGGGCGCGGGTCGCCCATCATGATGGCCAACCCCTCGACTATCTGGTCGTTGATGCCCAGGTTAAGGATGGTGTCCATCATTCCGGGCATGGAGATGCGGGCGCCGGAACGGACGGAAACTAATAGGGGACTGGTTGTGGAGCCAAAATTGCGGCCAATGGACTTTTCCAATTGCTGAACGTTGTCCCGAAGCGACGCTTCTAGGCCTTCTGGTAGGGTTTGGTTGCTGCTGAGGTAGTCTCGGCACACCTGGGTAGAAATGACAAAACCAGGAGGGACGGGCAGCCCAAGACGGACCATTTCGCAGAGGTTGCTTCCCTTGCCGCCCAGGAGGTCTGCCATAGTGGCGTTCCCTTCTTCAAATCGGTAAACAAGCTGCACTGCTTGTTTCGTGTTTGTGGTCATGGGCACGTCTTCCCAATGGCCTGTTTAAGGCCCCCTTGGCCAAGGAATATCCATAGTCTCAAACAATCGACTATAGGATGAAAAACCTTAGTCTCAACCAAGGGACTATATAACGTACCTAAGGATTAAACAACCACGACAAACAAACAATATGGCCGGTCATCCACGCCTAGCCATTACGGAAAACGTTGATGAACCGACCATATTATTGCAATTTACGTTGTAGGTGGTCCGGGCTTACACCAGTCCACCTGATGCCCTCAAGACGACATAACAGTCAACCTGATTAGTGGTTAAACCTCGCGGAACTGACGCTCCGGTTCCTTGAGGTCAAACCCGTGGGCCCAAAGCTCGTCGAGCTTGGCTTGTTCCTCGTCCGTAATCGCCGGAGTGTCTACCGCGTTGACGTACTCGGTGAGTTCCGACATCTTGGTGATGTTTGGTAACACGGATATGATGGCTGACGGTTTCAAGACGAACTGAATTGCCGATTGGGCCATGGTCCTAGTGTCTTCTTGCACCAGGAATCGTACGCGATCGACCTTTTGCATGGTCTCCACCAGCCACTCGTTCTTGCGGTGGGCACGGTGGTCGTCGGCATCGAAGACCGGGAAGCCGTGGTCAAACTCCCCCGTGAGGGTGTTGGACGCGTGGGGCACCCGAGATAGCAGGCCGACGTTATTCTCTTCAGCCAGTTCAATGAATCGCTTGGCGGGGTCCTGCTCCATCAGACTGTAGATAACCTGAGAGCTTTTTACCTGGCGATCGGCGATGGAGTATTCACCCTCTTCTTCCCAGCCAATATCCGGGCCGATAGCCACGCCGAAGTAGCGAATCTTGCCTTCGAATTGGAGCTGTTCCAACGTCTCGAATAGCTCATCCTTCCGCAAGTCATCCAGCTTGATGTTGTGCGCTTGGTACAGGTCTATGTAGTCCGTGCCAAGGCGGCGGAGACTCTGCTCGCAGGCGAATTTGACGAATTCTTTGTCAAATTTCTGGGGCCGTTCTTTGTGTCCGTCCCTGGGAGTGGGATCATAAAAGTCGTAGCCAAACTTGGTGGCAATGACTACTTCATTGCGTCTGTGACCAAGGTATTTGGCCAGGACCTCTTCGCCAAATCCCTCTCCGTAAGTGTCGGCAGTATCGAAGAAGTTTATGCCCTGCTCAACTGCGTTTTCCAAAAGAGACTGTTTGTCGGCATCTTCAATTTTGCCCCACCAGTTGGTGGCCACAGTCCAGACTCCAAAACCAACTTCGGACAGCACCAGTTCTGTGCCAGGCAACTTACGAAACTTCATGAATATTACTTCCTTAACTAACGAGGGCAGGTCGGCTTATTTCGCGCTAATTTCAACGGGGATGATTCCATATTGGAGTAACCCAGTACCAAGGCCAAGCCGCCCGTGTGTTTTTAATTTAGCCTGCGGATATTTTGTTGTTATCTTGTGCTTACCCTGTGCTTACCCTGCAGTAACATTTAGACCCAGGCTGCCTTTAATCTCTTCAACCTGCTTCTGGAACGCGGCATCATCCAACACCGGTTCCATATTCCCCAGTTTAACGTCGGTCAATACCTCCACCCACGATGTGCAACCGCCATATTCCGGTAGGTAGGAGACGGTTACTGGTTTCTCCAGCTTGTAGACGCGCAGCAGCATTACTGACAGCGGGAGCATGGGCTTCCAATGGAGCTTTGACTGGGCGTAGGCAGTCGTCCAGATATAGTGAGGCTCCAGGTCGTCCACTTGCTCCTGGTCTGAAATCTCCAGCACCTCTTCGGCTTTGGCCCAATAGGTGAATGTGACCTTGGTGTCATCCTGGGTTTCTTCCAGCATCTTGCGTAAGGCTGGTTGGTGTGAGGGCTGCAGCAAATCTTCCTTCTGGTGAAGGTAGGTTGGATAGAATAAAAACTCGTTGTGGATTACGCGGAAGTCTTTGCCTTCCTCATGGATACCGCCTTTGCGGAGCAGGAGTACCTGGTCGCCTTGGGCCATGGCATCAACGGTGATTGCCCATTCTTTGAGCGCCATCTGGCATTTTTCGGGTAGCATTCGATCCATCTCCGGCGCCTTTGGGCAGTCTGACTTTGAAGTCTGCCAAAGGCCATAAAATTAACTCAGCGCGTATTAACGAGAACCAAGGCTGGCATAAAACCTACCAAAACCCCAGATAACTGAGTAGAAAGTACTAAATCGTGAGCCTTACGGTCAATGGTATCACCGGCCCAACATCCGCTCAATCCCTTTTAAAACCGGCCTTAAAGCCATCGTTTTAAAAGGGAAACCAGTTAAATACCCGAGAGTTAAAACCTAGCTGATGGACTCAGGATTGGAGAAGGAAAGTCTCTCTGCCATGAGGAATTCGCGGAATGCCCGCTGTGAGGGTGAAAGATAGCGGTCTTTGGGCTGAATCAGAGTAAGAGGGCGTCGGCACTCCCATCCCTGTACATCAAGGACTGTCAGCATATTGGCTTTCAGTTCCGCGGTAATGCCCAGTCTTGAGATTATGCCGATTCCGCCGCAGGCCGAGGCCGCTTGTTTGACCGCCTGGTTGCTACCCAGTTCAATGGCAATCTTTGGCACAACCCCAAGCTCGCGCAAGAGTCGCTCGGCGGAAAGGCGAGTTGCTGATCCTTCTTCTCTCATGATTAGACCATGGTCAACAATCTGTTCAACGGTGGGGTTCACCATGCTGGCTGCGGGATGGCTGGGCGCGGCGACCATGACTATCTCGTCGTCTTGAAAATCCACCATCTCCAGTTCGTTGGAGTGCTCTTCCACGTGGTCTCCCACCATGCCCAGGTCCATGTCTCGGTCCAATATCCGTTGGATGATGGTCCTGGTGTTGCCGATCACCAACTCAACGTGGATGCCCGGATAAACCTGGCGGAATCGACCGACCACTAGGGGCAGAACATATTCCCCTGGTGTGGTGCTGGCACCCAATACCAGGTGCCCCGTTTGTAGGTCTTCCATCTCCTGGACCGTGTCCACCAACTGGCTAGAAAGGGCAAATATCTGTTGGGAGTAGGCCAGCACCGCATCGCCGGCTTCCGTGATTCGGAGCCCTCGGGGGCGACGGTGGAAGAGAGTGATTCCCAGGAATTTTTCCAATTCCTGCACCTGAATAGAAACAGCAGGCTGGGTTATTTCCATGGCCTCTGCGGCCCTGGAGAAGCTCAGATGCGTTGCAACCATCTGGAAGATATGCAGTTGATGGAAGTTCAACTGCCCGCCGGTGGATCCGCGGTTTTCATTGCGCCTGGATTGATTGGCCATAACCGTTAACCCGTCTATATTAAGCGTTTTATATCAGGCGTTCGAGCCTAAGCAATCGCGCTAGATTTCCCGTGGTTACCCTAGCTACCTCTTCAACCGGGACGCCTTTGATTTCGGCCAGGGTCTGGGCCACCGATTGGACGTGTCGTGGCTCCGTCCAATTGGTCCGGTATTTCTTAAAGGGCTGCGGCGCTGCGTCCGTCTCTAGGACAATGTTTTCTAAGGGAATGACCTTGGCCACTTCCTGCAACTCTGGCAACCGAATCAAAGGGCGGGCCAGGGAGATATAAAAGCCGCAGTCAATGGCTTCTCTAGCCGTAGCCTCGTCACCTTGGAAGTAGTGCATCGCGCCACCAACCTCGCCGGCGTTCTCTTCCCGTAACACCTTGAATACTGCGGGATTCGATTCACGAGAGTGGAATATGACGGGCAATTTGAGACTGCGGGCCAAACGGATGTGCTGGCGGAAGACTTGATCCTGTGTTTCATGGTCAGGGGATGCAGGCAGGTAATCCAGGCCCACCTCGCTGATGCAGACCACTTTAGATGACGACTTGGCCATCCGCTCCAGCTCTGCGTAGACCTGTTCATCCACCGGGTCATTAGCTTCCATGGGGTGAATGCCTACCCCTGCGTAAAGGGGCTCGTGCATCTCTGCCAGGTTAATGCAGTTTTGTGTGGATTGGAGAGTGGTACCAGCGCAGACCGCGAACGCAACTCCAGATTCGCGGGCCCGGTCCAAAATCTCCGGCATCTCCGCAAGGGGGTACTGGTCCAGATGGGTGTGACAATCCCCTAGCAGAATCTGTTCAACCATTATTTGTTACCTCGAAGGTGAGGTTGAATTCATTTAAAAGGTTCATCAACGCACATCCCCAAAACCTAGTTTAGTCATTTGGTGTCAAGACTAAACCTTTGAATTAAAGAGGAATCATACACCACGGTCGCGCGCCTTGGTCCAATACCTTCCAAATCCGTAATACAACGACAGTATATTGCTGATTCAGTCGATACATATCCTAGGAAAAATAAAGCTTATAGTTCCCTGAACTAACTTGAACTAGAGCGCTAACTAGAGCCGGAATCACATAGAATGCGGCTCAGATATTTGGCCAAGGAAATTCGGCTGATTTGCCTGTTACGAAACTCGTTGACAGCCTCAAATGCGGATGTTAGCATAATTGTTGACCAAGTTGGTCGACAATGTTAAATGTCCCTTCGGATTAGTCAGAGTATCCGTAGATTTAGTCTCAGATTAGCCCCATCAACCTCAAAGTGCCCTGATTCAATATAGGAGATTCAATGACCACACCCAAGGTCATTTCAAGAAACGCCACTTCCAGCGAGCTGGACTCCGAGTACAAGTGGGGTTTCACAATGGATATCGAGTCCGACCTTGCCCCCAAGGGGTTGAGTGAGGACATCGTCCGGCTGATTTCCGCTAAAAAAGAAGAACCTGAATGGCTCTTGGAGTGGCGCCTCAACGCTTACCGCCACTGGCTGAAGCTAAAACAGCAGGCACCTAGCTGGGCCAACGTTGAATACCCGCCCATCGACTACCAAGACATCTATTACTATGCGGCACCGAAAACTGACGGGCCAAAGAGTTTGGATGAAGTTGACCCGGAGATTTTAGCTGCCTTTGAAAAACTGGGCATCCCCCTTCAAGAGCGAGAGCGCTTGGCTGGAGTGGCCGTTGACGCAGTTGTGGACAGCGCGTCAGTAGCCACCACCTACAAAGCAACGCTGGAAAAGCAAGGCATAATCTTCTGCCCGATCAGCGAAGCGGTCAAAACCCACCCGGAGCTGGTCCAGAAATATCTGGGCTCCGTGGTTCCCTTTGGTGACAATTTCTACGCCACACTGAACTCGGCTGTTTTCAGTGATGGATCATTTGTCTACATTCCCAAGGGCGTGCGCTGCCCCATAGAGTTGATGACCTACTTCCGTATTAACCAGGCTGACTCCGGTCAGTTTGAGCGGACGCTGATCATTGCCGAAGAAGGCTCCTACGTCAGCTACCTGGAAGGCTGCACTGCCCCCGCTCGCAAGACCCACCAACTCCACGCCGCAGTGGTGGAACTGGTGGCCTTGGACGACTCTGAAATCAAATATTCCACCCTGCAGAACTGGTTCCCCGGGGACAAGGACGGTAATGGTGGGGTCTACAATTTTGTGACCAAACGTGGCGTTGCCAAAAAGAACGCCAAGATATCTTGGACTCAGGTTGAGACCGGCTCGGCCATCACATGGAAGTACCCCAGCGTGATTCTGGACGGCGATAACTCGATTGGCGAGTTCTATTCCGTTGCCTTGGTCAACAACCATCAGCAAGCCGACACCGGCACCAAGATGATTCACAAGGGTAAGAACACCCGCAGCACCATCGTTGCCAAGGGTATTTCCGCTGGTCAGGGCAATGCCACCTACCGCGGTCTGGTGAAGATTCTGCCCTCTGCTGAGGGAGCAAAGAATTTCACCCAGTGCGACTCCCTACTTGTTGGGGACAGGTGCGGGGCACATACCGTGCCTTATATAGAAGTTAAAAACCCAACCGCCCAGTTGGAGCATGAAGCGTCGACCTCCAAGGTTAGCGATGACCAGCTCTTCTACTGCCAGCAGCGTGGAATGTCAGTCGAGGACGCTCACTTTATGATTATCAACGGATTCTGCCGGGGTATCTTCCAGGAACTCCCATTTGAGTTTGCCATGGAAGCCTCCCAGCTACTTAAGGTCAGCCTGGAAGGAGCGGTGGGTTAAATGACTACCGCTTCCAATAACTCAAAACCCTTACTGACGATCAAGGGTCTCACTGCCATGGCCGGCGAACTGGAGATTCTCAAAGGCATAGACCTTGAAGTCTTTGCCGGTGAGGTTCACGCCATCATGGGGCCCAACGGCTCCGGGAAAAGCACTCTGGCCAACGTTTTGGCCGGCCGCCCTGACTACACAGTCACCGGCGGAACGGTCTTATTTGAAGGACAAGACATCCTGAAGTTGGAACCGGAGATTCGGGCTCGCCTGGGCCTGTTCCTGGCGTTCCAATACCCACTGGAACTCCCTGGAGTACGGGCCTGGCAATTCCTAAAGGCTGGTGTCGACGCCAAGCGCGTCCATAACGGCGAGGAAGAGATGAGCGCCCGTGAGTTTGACCAGATGCTCAAAGCCAAAGTGGCTGAGGTCCAGATTGACCCAGACTTGGTCAAACGGGCCGTGAACGAAGGGTTCTCTGGCGGCGAAAAGAAAAGAAACGAAATCCTTCAAATGGCCGTATTGGAACCCAAACTGGCCCTGCTGGACGAGACTGACTCCGGTCTAGACATTGACGCGCTACGCATCGTGTCTGATGGCGTCAACTTGTTGCGCTCCCCTGAGAACGCAGTCATTTTGGTGACCCATTACCAGCGAATACTGAATTACATCACGCCAAATTTCGTACACGTACTGTATGACGGGCGCATCGTACAATCCGGCGGCCCTGAACTAGCCCACGAGCTGGAAGAAAAGGGTTATGACTGGATTAAAGACGCCGTCGACGCAGCCGTCTAAATCATTCCATAATACTGAGACCTCATGACCTCCGCACCTGCTAAACACGCCCATTACTTTGCTGATTTCCAGTCCCTGGTCCAAGGACCGTGGACTGATGCCCCTGCTTGGCTTCAAGACCTGCGTGACAACGGCTGGTCTAAGTTCAGCGAAACCGGTTTTCCCACGGCCCGCCGTGGCAATGAACGCTGGAAGTACACCAATGTCGGCCCCATCGCCAAAATTGATTTCAGTCTGGCTGGTCAGCCTATTGCAGCCAACGGCTCAAAGGCGCTGGTGCCAGACTATAAGGGGCCCGGCACAGCAGCCTTCGACTTGGTCTATGTTGACGGCTATTACTCGGTAGAACTGTCTTCACCGTCCACTGGTTCAGACGGCGTGACTGTTGCAAGTTTGGCGTCGGCCACCGCTGACAGCAATGCTTCGATAGAAAGCCAGCTTGGACGACTCGCCCCGCCGGATAACGATGGCTTTGCCGCGCTGAACACTGCCTTCCTACAAGACGGCGCATATGTTCACGTAACCGACGGCCATTCAGAAAAAGTGACTGTTCGCATCTCCTACATCACATCCCACGATGCCGAATCCAAAGTCACCTACCCTAGGACTTTGATAATTGCCGGTCGCAACACAGATATCACTGTGGTGGAGAGTTATACCGGCCCCACAGACGTCGTCTATTTCACCAACGCCGTAGCGGAGATTTCCGTTGGCGAGGGCGCTAAGATCGATCATTACCGCCTCCTGTTGGAAGGCAACAAGGCCTTCCACGTTGGCACCAGCCGGGTCAATCAAGAGAAAGACAGCAGCTTTAGTTCGGCGTCCTTCACCCTGGGCACGTCACTGGCCAGAAACGACATGGAAGTGCTCCTAGACGCACCCGGAGCTTACTGCTCATTAAACGGGCTCTATCTGACCGCTGATAACCAACACATAGACAACCTAATCAGCATTGACCACGCCAAGCCCCACTGCACCAGCCGCTTGAACTACAAGGGCATTTTGGACGGCAGGTCCAGGGCAGTGTTTGGTGGCGAAGTGATGGTGCGCCGCGACGCCCAAAAGAGCGACGCTGAGCAGACCGACAAGAACTTGGTGCTTTCCAAGCAGTCTGAAGTCGATAGCAAACCCAGCCTGTTGATTTATGCCGATGACGTGAAATGCAGCCACGGTGCCACCGCCGGCCACATCGACGCAGACACGTTGTTCTACCTGCGCAGCCGGGGGTTGGACCTGGACGCGGCCAGCCGGATGCTGGTTCACGCCTTTGCCAGTGAGATCATCGACACCGTCAAACTTGAGCCACTGCGGGAATACTTAGACACCCTATTCACCGCTGCAATACCAGATAAAAGCCTTCCTGTGGGCAACCTAAAATGACCACTGGAGACCGCATCGCAGCGTCGGCGTTCGACGTGAACAAAGTACGGGGAGATTTCCCGATCCTGAACCAGACGGTCAACGGCCACCCGCTCGTCTACCTGGACAACGGGGCCACGTCCCAGAAACCCCAGTCGGTCATTGACGCCATCGTCGAGTACTACATCACGACTAACTCGAACGTGCACCGGGGCGTCCACACCCTGAGTCAACAGGCTACGGACGGCTATGAAGGCGCGCGGACTAAGATTCGTAAGTTCATCAACGCGGGTGATGACAAAGAGATAATCTTCACGAGGAACACCACCGAAGGCATCAACTTGGTGGCCCATTCCTACGGCCGAAAAAATATCGGCGCTGGCGATGACATCATCGTCTCCAACATGGAGCATCACTCCAACATCGTGCCGTGGCAGATGTTGTGCGAAGAGACCGGAGCCAATCTGCTGGTTGTCCCCATTGACGATGCCGGCGAACTGGTGATGGAAGAGTATAAGAAAATGCTCAGCCCTCGCACCAAGCTGGTTTCGATCACCCATGTCTCCAACGCGTTGGGCACCATTCTTCCGGCCAAAGAGATTGTGAAGCTGGCCCACGCCCAAGGCGCACCGGTTCTGCTGGACGGTGCACAGGCTGTGCCCCACATGCCAGTGGACGTGCAGGAACTCGATTGCGATTTTTACGTGTTCTCCGGACACAAGTTGTTTGGCCCCACTGGCATCGGCATCCTCTACGGAAAAACAGAGTACCTAGAAGCCATGCCTCCCTTCCTGGGTGGCGGCGAAATGATCAAGTCGGTCACCTTTGAAAAGACCATCTACAATGATTTGCCCTATAAGTTTGAGGGCGGCACACCTGACATCGCCGGGGCCATTGGGCTGGGAGCGGCCATAGATTACGTGACCAACCTAGGCTTCGACCAGATTACAGCCCATGAAGACGAACTGCTCCGGTACGGAACCGAGGTTCTGTCTGCCATTTCCGGTGTAAAGATAATCGGCACCGCCGCTCACAAAGCAGGAATCCTGTCATTTGTGATGGAAAAAGCGCACCCGCATGACATTGGCACCATTCTGGATGAACAGGGCATTGCAATCCGAACCGGACACCACTGCGCCCAACCGGTGATGCAGCGCTTCCAGATTCCGGCGACCGCGCGTGCCTCTATGGCCTTCTACAACACCAAGGAAGACATTGACGCGCTGATTAAGGGCATCGACCGTGTCCTTGAGGTGTTCAGTTAATGGCCGGCCTTAGTGACCTGTACCAGGAGATTCTCCTGGAGCACAACAGCAAGCCCCATAACTTCAAAACCCTTGAAGAGGTGAGCCACACGTCGGATGGGTTTAACCCTCTGTGCGGCGACCAGATTTCGCTTTTCTTGAAGGTTGTTGACGGGGTGATTGACGATGTCGGCTTCCAGGGCACTGGCTGCGCCATCTCCAGAGCTTCTGCCTCCATGATGACCCAGAGCATCAAGGGCCAGACCCTTGAGAAAGCCGAAGAAATTTTTGACGCTTTCCATTACATGATTACGGAGCCCGGTGGCGAACTGGATCTGGACACCCTGGGCGACCTGGAGACTCTTTCCGGTGTCAACGAGTATCCCACTCGCATCAAGTGCGCCATCTTGGCCTGGCACACCATGAAAGCAGCCCTCTCCGACGACTCAACAGCCATCTCCACCGAATAACGGGCACAGGCGCAGCTGGGTTTTCATGCGCGTATTCTTCCATAAGACGGTTTCGGTCGAATGGATAGTGCCTTGTGCTAAGATTTATTCAATCCTGATTTTAATTGGCCTACTTATTTAATGCCTCAACAGCCTGATGTCCAACTGGACGGTCTCTACGGCGATCTGGTCATGGACCACTACCGCAACCCCCGCAACCGCGCTCCCCTGAGCGATGCCGCTGTGGAGTCTGAGGAGTTCAACCCCTTCTGCGGAGACCGCACCACCCTGCAACTGTCATTGGACGAACACGGCAACGTGAGTGATGTCAGCGCAGTGGCCGAAGGTTGCTCCATCATCCAAGCCGCCACTTCCATGTTGTCCGGGCTTCTACATGGCAAGTCGTTGGACGAGGTGGGAGAGCTGGGGGAGAAGTTCCGGGAGGCCATGAAGAACGGCGCTGCAGCCGATGAGACTGGCCTGGGAGACCTTTTAGCCCTGCAAGTGGTTAGGATGTACCCGGTGCGCATTAAATGCGCACTGCTGCCCCTGACGGCCTTGGAAGAAGGGATCAAAGCCTATCGGTCAAAAGCGCATTGATAACACTCTACTATTGGGCCAGCCAAGTCCTGAACTCAAAGTTGTAATCAGGCCCAAGGCTCACTAGTACTCGCTTAGCGATCCAGCCAAGTCCTCGACCAGAAGTTGTATTCAGAGAGGGCGGTGTTAGGCTCAAAACCCTTCAGATCGCTGCTGAATACCCAACGTGACGCTGTGGTCACCGGGCTGAACAAATAGGCCTGGTCCAGCACCCAGCGTTGAATCTCCACCAACTGCTCTCGGCGCGCTACGTCATCGAACTCCGCTGACTGCAGCTCAATCATCGTGTCCAATTGTGTATCTTCATGCCCGGCCAAATTCCAACGGCCCTGGCTGTGTAGCAGACCAAACAGGTAGCTGTTGGTCGTGGAAGTCGGCGGGACGGCGCCCACCGCCAGTTGGAACTCGCGTGCCGGACCCATGACCAGGTCATTGAACTGCACTGGGTTCATCCGTCGTATTTCCGGGTTGAACCCCACTGCAGTCAGGTCGGCCATCAGCCTTTCTTCCAATACCAAATTCTCGCCGCCGGTGCGTTCGATGCGAACGGTAACCTCAAGGTCAACCGGCAGCTTCTGACCAGAGTCGATCAGCAACTGACGGGCCTTGCCTGGGTCGGCGAAGAAGTTTTGGCGCATCTCCTGGCGTTCCAGCAACCAGTCGGACTCCTGCACCGGGATGCCCACGCTGGCGAATCCCTGACCCGACCAGACGGTGTCCAGGTAGTCCCACGGGTCAATGGCCTGGAAGACTGCCTGTCGCACGGCAGTCTCCTGCAGATTGGGCATCTGCGCGTTCATTGCCAGCACGATCCCAGAACCGGATCTACGGGAAACGACCGACTGAAAATCTGAATTGTTCTTGCGGACCAAATCCCACTCGCTGGGGTCAACAGAAAGAACGTCAACCAGACCCGCCTTGAAAGCCGCCACCTTGTCCAGAGCAACTGATCCAGGGGAATTAGCCAATGGATCGGTGCGCATGACAGTAACGTTTAGCTGGTCTAAGAACGGCAGACCGCCCTCAAAGTAGTTGGGGTTCCGAATGAATTCCATGCTCTGGTCAGAGTCGGTACCCTGCCAAATCCAAGGTCCTGTGCCAATCACCGGTGCGGCCTTCAAGTCGCCGTATTCAGCCACAACCTCAGGGGCCACTATCTTGACGTGGCCATCAGCCAGGGCGAGTAGGGCATCGGCATCTTGCAGCGACAATTCAATTTGGACAGTTTGGTTATCTAGAGCCTTAGCGTCTCCAATAGAAGACAACAGCGGGGCGTTGGGCCAGCCTTTGGTCTTGAGTCGGTTCAGGCTAAATACAATGTCGTCTGCGACAAGGGTCCGTCTGTTTACGGGCGGTAGGTTTTGCCAGCGGACGTCCGGGCGGAGAGTGAACACGTAGGCCAGGTCGTCGTTCAGGTGCCAGCTCTGGCACAGGTCGCATTCCAGCAGCAGGTTTGGCTGGTTGGAGCCTTGACCCGACTTGAGGCGTAACAGCCGGCTGTAAGCCAGTCCTGGGCCCAGAGCGGTCAGGGTTTCTTGGACCTCTTGGTGCACATCCAGATGGGGAATTTCAGCGGCGGCAACAACCGTCAGTGTGCCGCCGGTGGATCCTGACGGAGCGGGCGCGATCACTGGAGTGGGTGGGGGCAGGGGCACGCCATTGCTGTCGGTGGTGCCAGGCAGTGGAGTGGGGCTGGAAGACGAACAGCCAATGGCGAAAATTGCCACTCCCAAAAGTAATAGGCGTTTTATAGAGAAGAGTTTCATGGCCCCACCGTCCCGGATCTAACACATCCGCCCCAAGCTGTATTGCGTCTAATAGAGGCTTGGATACGGAGTTGTGGTCCCGAGATCTGTCAACGGGACTAACACCCAATTATAAGAGCATGTCCGGGACGGCCCATGAGGGTAGGCCATGCACGGTACGGCGAAAATACCCTAGTTCACCCCGGTTCAAATCACCTGGAGCGTTGCTACTTTCCTGACCGGATAAGCCCTTTCAGGTAGGCAATGTGGCCTTGATGCTGGTACATCTCTCCGACCACCTGCCGGAATATTCTGCCGACGGACATTTCCGGGCGGGCCTCTCTGGGGACCACGTCCATCTGCTCTGCGGTGACGGTTTTCAAGTAGTTAAGCGTGGCAGCTCTAACTTCAGCGCCGTACTTCAGCATCTCGGCGAGGTCGTAGGCTGGGAAGTCGGCCACCTGCTCTAGGGTGTGGCCAAAGCCGTTGTCCCTGGCTGGTAGGCCAAATTTCTCGTCCCAACCGTCCCTGGCCCAAATCTCAGTCTCGCGTTGGATGAAGAACTGGAACCACATGTCTTCGACCCTGGTCATGTGCCACAGAATCCAGCCAATAGGGTTAGCCTCCGGGCCGGCACGCCACATCAACTCCTCCGGTGTTAAGTCCCCTAGGGCGTCCAGGAGGTATTCCTGTTCCCCATTGAATGCGTCTTCGATAAACTCGTTTAGTGTCATTTAATCCTCGCTCTTGTCCGGCTGAATATTCGTGTAGAAACTTTTCAGAACCGCCTGAATAAGTGCTGGCCGGGTTAATTTCTAGCAGGCCACATGATACACCCCGCCAGCCTGTCTGCGGTATGCTAAACTGCACTCGACGCACGCCTGCGTCCACCTGAAAATACCAACCTAGAACTATTAATTTAGGACTACTACCGGGAGCAAATAAATGGCAGATAATCTGATCACTCCAGAGGTCCGTGCCCTGATCGGCACCGAGTCCGAACCCGAACGAAACCGATTTGGCCTCAGTGAAGAGATGGCCTACGATGTGGCCGACGCCACTGAGGACCCGAACCCCCTTTACATCGATAAAGCCAAGGCCGAGGCCAGCCGGTTCAAGGGACTGCTCTGCCCGCCGTTGGCCACCTGGAAGGACATTGCCCCATCCATCGGCTATTTCGGCGCCGGACAGGAGTCCCACTTTGACGTTCCGCTGCCGTTCAACAGCTACGGTTTAAATGGCGGTAGCGATTGGCAATTTCTGCGTCCCGCCTACGTTGGAGACTGGGTAACCCGCCAATTCAAAGTGGTGGACATCTTTGAGAAACAGGGCCGTTCGGGCCCTTTAGTATTCATCGTTAGGCGTGAGACCCAGACCAACCAACACGGCGACGCCATTAGCGTGGCCGACCGTGTGAGCATCCACCGGAGTCGCCCGCCCGGTGAAGACGTGCAGGCGGTCAATGACGCCGGTGAAGGACTGGAATCGGTGGTGATTTCGCCCCCCGCGCCAGACCATACGGTACCCAGGACAATTCATACCCCCGGCGAACAGAGGCATTTTGAAGATGTATCGGTGGGCATGGAGTTGGACCAAGTGATTAAAGGCCCGCTGACAACCACTCACCTGGTGCGTTGGGCGGCGGCCAATGGCAACTACGCCCGGATTCACTGGGACCTGCCCTTTGCCCAGATTCACCAGGGTCTTTCCAATGTTGTGGTGAACGGCTCCCTGAAGAACCAATATCTTGGGCAGTTGATGATCAAACTGGCCGGGCCGCAAGGCTGGTTCAAGCGGTTCTATGTGGAACACAGGGGGATGGACTATCCCGGCGACATCATCACCGGCTCAGGCGTTGTCACCGCTGTTCGTGAGGTCAACGGCTACGGTTATGTAGACTGCGAAGTGAACCTGACGAACAACCGGGGCGACACCACCGCCACTGGCCGTGGCACGGTTGTGCTGCCCAAGAAGGGCCAGAGCCTACCCTTAGTCTGGGCAGTGGAAGACTGATGCCAGCCGACCTGCTGAACGGTTTCCGGGTGCTGGACATGGGCTCGGGTATCTCTGCTCCCTGGTGTGCCAAAATTCTGGCCGACTATGGGGCGGAGGTCATCAAGGTGGAAACACCGGGCTCTGGCGACTTGGCCCGCCGAATGGGACCCTTCGCCGGTGACGACCCAAACCCGGAAAAGAGCTTGACCTTTCTCTATCTGAACACGAACAAGAAGAGCGTGACCCTGGATCCGTCCAGCGTCAGCGGCCGTAAATTGTTGGACCGTCTTCTGGCTGATGCCGATGTTTTAGTGGATAACTACCCGCCGTCCGTTAGCAAAGAGCTTGGTCTGGACTATGCATCCCTGTCTGCGGTGAACCCTGGACTGGTTGTTACGTCTATCGCTCCCTTCGGTCAGACCGGGCCGTACCATGATTACCAAGCAACGGACATCGTCACCTACGCCCTGAGCGGTCTGATGTACCACTCTGGAGACTCAGACCAGCCTCCGCTGCGGAATGTCTTGGACCAGTCGTTCTATGTGGCTGGTGCCAACGGTGCCGCGGCGACCCAAATAGCCCTCTTTGCCCGACTCAGTACCGGCGAAGGTCAGCATGTGGATGTGTCGGCTGCGGAGTGTCTGGGTGCGCATCTGGTCCAGCCCTTGCCGTACTACAACTATATGGGCGCTGTGAAAGGACGGCGTCCGGTACGCGGGGCTGGCTTTGAAGAACTTATGCCCGCCCGCGACGGCTATGTTGCGCCGTCAGTACAGGGCTCCCGTCCGTGGGAAGTCATCGCCAATCTCATCGGACTGGAAGAACTGCTGGACGAAAAATTCTCCACCGGCGCGGGGCGCGTTGCCCACGGCGAGGAGTTGAAAGAACTGCTCACCAAGGGCCTAGCCCAATGGGACCGAATGCCGCTATTCCTGGCGTCGGGTGAAGCCCGTTTGGTATTCGGCATGGCCCAGGACGCCGGAGACCTTTTCAATTGCCCGCACCTGGAGGCCAGGGACTTCTTTGTTGAAGTAGACCATCCGGTGGTCGGACAGGCTAAATACCCCGGAATGGCGGTGCGGTTGCCCGGAGAGCCACTGACCGACTCCCAACCGGCCCCATTATTGGGCCAGCACAA
>Ga0209403_10001026_pt1 | contig 37692 bp, 35 predicted proteins | sample ArcticOcean_MG_C_8_FD_187440 | JGI IMG/M metagenome (GOLD analysis project Ga0209403, IMG submission 187440) | Marine microbial communities from western Arctic Ocean - ArcticOcean_MG_CB11_86 (SPAdes) (version 2) | ecosystem: Environmental > Aquatic > Marine > Oceanic | place: Arctic Ocean...
GCAAACACTTCAGCCGGTTCTGGCACCTTCGCCATTCGCGCCAGCAGAGGGTTCACCAGTTTCAATACGCCGCCAAGTGTTGGGTGGCCCATTATCTTGCCAATCATCGAACTGTGCCAATCGAATGAAACGTCTGGAGAAGCAGCCAGTTCGGCCCCAAATCCGTTGGTGCTGGCCTGGTTAATCAATGAGTTGATGTGGCTATCACCCAGGAACTCAAATGCTCTGCGAGCGGAGTATCCCACTTCCAACTCATTGGAGAGCAGGTTCTTCCATTCCTTCTGATAAGCACCCAATTGGTTGGCTGAGAGCCGGTCTTCGCTGAGCGCTTGTTGCAGGGCGCCCGAGGCAATCTCACTCGCAAGTAGCGAGTAGAATATCCCGCCGCCAGTGGTCGGTTTCACCTGCCCAGCGGCATCTCCTACAACCAGCACTCGGTCAGTGTAGGTCTTCTTGAGCGGTCGCAACGGTATGCCCCAACAGATTGGCTTATCCGCTGTTTCTATAATCTTCCCTTCCGCTTGTCTGGCAGAGATAAAGTTGGAAAACCATTCTTTTGCGTTCTTGCGTACCAACAGGCCTGCCAAGGCGTATCCAGGCTTGGTTGGCACCAGCCAGGCAAAGAACCCGGGGGCAACATCGCGCCCCAGATAGACTTCAACTTCTTCAACACCCTCAGTCTTCACCAAGGCTTGAGTACCCACCACGTAGTCGGAAGGCTCTCCCAGACCTAATTGCCGGTTCAATTGCGAGCCAAAACCCGCCGCCAGAACCAACGCCCTTGCTTCAAAGGTGTTTGAGTCAGAACTGCCGTCTGTGACCACGGTGACGCGGTCTGGGTGTTGTTCCAGGCTTACAACCCTGCTACCTATAAGGTAATCTGCGCCAGCATCAACGGCTTTATCAGCGAACGAAGACACGTAGGCCACACGGTCGACTACCCGTGCCACGGTGGTTGGGGTTTCAAATCTGACAACCTCTGAGGAAGGAGAGATGACGGAGGCAGAATTTATCTCTCGGTAGACCAATGACGGGTCTATTGGATAGCGGCGAAAGCATTCTTCGCCCACCAAACCAGTACATAATTTATCGCCGATATTTTCCCTGGAATCTATGACAGTGACGCCGTACCCGTTAGAAGCCAAGGAAAGAGCGGCGTTGTTGCCGGCGGGGCCTGCCCCCACCACAATTACATCTTGCAAATTGAGGTTACCTCTAGAATCACCCCGTATTTGGGGATTGTTACCACGCGTAAATTATGCCCTTACGAGAATCAGCGAGTCATATAAAAAAGAGAACAGAGTTCTCCAGTTATTGTTAGCTAGACCAGAACTAGATTCGGTTATTGTACCAGTCTGACAACTGTTTTACGCTATCGGATTGTTGTGGTTTTTCGCGCCCGTCCCACGCCTTGACACGACCCTGCGCAGGTGTATAATTTGGCCTATAAAATAATTGGTCAGACCAATTGTGATTTGAGGCTATTGCACCCACCGTTTTGTTGCCTGAAAACTCGCAGTCAGAATTGAAGAACCTCCGGGGCCAGCGGCTCCATGAGGCTATCGTGGAACGGTTCCATTCGTTGATTCAACGGGGGAGCCTGGAGCATGGTGCCAAGTTGCCTGCAGAACGGGTGCTAGCTGAGCAGCTTAAGGTGAGCCGGAGTTCTGTACGAGAAGCGATCAGAACACTGGAACTCCAGGGTTTGGTTGCGAGCAAACAGGGGTCTGGGACTTTTATCAACACCCAGAGCCTGAACGCAGTGGCCTCATTAATGACCTTATCACTGATTGATGATTTGGGTGCGAGTGAAGCCCAGCTCAAAGATATTTTTGAAGTTAGACATCTTTTGGAGCCCCAGCTTGCGGCTCTAGCGGCGCAGAGGGCCACTACGGAAGATGTGGAACGCCTGTCTTCTATCTTGGTTGAACAGCAACGGCAGATCATGGAGGGCGAAACCGGTGTTGATGCCGATACAGCGTTCCATTTTGCCTTGGCCACTGCAACTCACAACACGGCATTGGTCAAGGTGGTCAGCGCAGTGGAAGACGTACTGAGGCAATCCCGAGACCAAACACTACAACAGCCAGGGAGGCCGCAGCGGTCCCTGGACTCCCACCGGGAGATTCTAGAGACGATTCGGTCTGGAGACCATCTAGGAGCGAGGTCAGCCATGGAACATCACCTGACCGCAGTGGAGCCATCAAGCTCAGTTCTAACATCGCAAGAACCAGTAGCGCCCACCGCCAGCATATAAAGAAGAGATAAGTAACGCCTGGGATTCGCTTAGTCGGATATCCAGGCGCACGTCGGCAATACTCAAGTAGATAACTAACACCAAACTACCAAAAGCTGAGGAGGAGACCTATGGCTACCCGATCTGTGGAGGTGGTGTACCGGGGCATATTTCAACGAACTATGGCCCGAAACATCGTCAGAAACATAGTTTTCGCCGCCCGAAAAGACGGCAAAATCGGTACGGCATTTGGCCGTTACAGCGATTCACCGGAGAGGAATGGAATTCCGGCCAAGCAGTTTGCCATCGTATCTGACACGGCCTTGGAACTGGAAGAGAGCTTGGCTGTTTACGAGGCCACGGCGGTTGACGTTACGATCAATGTTGACGACGCAATGTGCAAAGGTATTGAGTCCTGGGCTTGGTACGGTCTTCAGCCCATCAACGAGCTAACCAAGCCCGGCGGAACACTGATCGTGACCTCAAGGCAGGATTCCGACTCTCTGTTGGAAGACATCCACCAGAAGGAATCACCGTACAATCTAGCGGTCATCCCCAGCACCGTGAGTTTCTCCGGTCTCTGGGTTTATAAAGACGACCACACTGACATGCGGGTACTCGGCGCAATATGCAAAGTTTGCCCTGATTTGGTCAGCGTTAAAGCCATGCTGGAGTCCGTTAAGGAACAGACCGGCAACGACACCAAGGTCGCTTCGGTCCAGGGAGCCTTTGACCGAACAACCAGCCGTCCCGTGGAACCTGGCGAGGGTAACGACGAGACCCCGTTCAGTTTCGACATGCCCGGTTGGAAGACCATGGAAGAGGGCGTAGTAATTCGCGCTCTCCCTGAGGGTGGCGGATTCCGCGGCGGCGATGAGGGATACCAGCCCGGTCGTTCTGAGGTCTTTAAGAAGTGGAGCACACGCTCCATGCGCCCAGTCATCAACTTTGACACCTGCATCAAGTGCACATTGTGCTGGCTGCAGTGTCCTGACACCTGCTTCGACATCACGCCAGACGGTCTGTATGACGCCAACCTGGAATCATGCTGCGGCTGCGGTGTCTGCGAAGCGGTCTGCCCAGTTCCCGACTGTGTGACCATGGTCGGCGAACCCGAATTCAACGACAACAGCAGCCAGTGGGACGCTTGGACAGCCGATAAAGACGGCTACAACAAGTGGATGACCGTGCTGGTAGAAAAACAGAAAACTGAGACTCGAACCCACGGTTTCCACCACGTCGGCGGCTACGAGGACGAGATCAAAGCGGAGGAATCATAATGGCCGCCGTACAGTCCAAACTCTACGCGGAGCCCAAGGAAGAATTAATCAGCGGTAGTGAGGCCATCGGCATTGCCTGTGCCCTCGCCGACGTTGACGTAATCACCGCATATCCCATCCGGCCCTATGACACGGTGATGCAATACGTGTCCCGTCTCAAGGCCGACGGCGCCTTCGACTTTGATTACATCATTGCCGAGAGCGAACACTCCCAGTTTGAGATTGTGAAGCATGCTTCCGCCGTTGGCGCCCGCACCTTCACTGGGTCCAGCGGAGTGGGCTGGTTCTACGCCTTTGAGGCCATCACCGTCACTGCCGGGCTACGTATGCCCGTCGTGGCCATGGTTGGTAACAGGGCGTTGGACGATCCCGGCGCATTTGGTGTGGAACACAATGATGCCTTAGCCGTGCGTGACTTGGGCTGGCACCTCTACTGGGTCGCCACCGCTCAAGAAGCCCTCGACATGGCTCTAATCGCCTACAAGGTAGCGGAAGACCCTCGGGTTCTGCTGCCCTTCGCCCTAAGTTGCGACGGTTCATTCCTGACCCACTCACAGGCAATCGTGCAGGTACCTTCTCAATCTCAGGTGGAGAGCTTCCTGCCACCCTACAAGCGTGGCACATTGCAACTACATCCGGACAACCCCATCACCATTGCCCCTCAGGTAAATGAAGACTGGCTAATGGAGATCCGGAAGCAGACTGACGAGGCCATGCGCCGAACTCCTGAGGTCATCAAAGAGGCCTACGAAGAGTTCCGAGAGATCTTCGGCCGGGGTGACGCCAGCCCGTTTATTGAAGAATACATGTGCGAAGACGCTGAAATCATCGTCGTGGGAATGGGTACACTGGCCATGCCGACCAGGGTTGCCATCCGCCGCATGCGGGAAGCAGGCAAGAAAGTTGGATTCCTGCGAGTAAAATTCTTCCGGCCATTCCCAGCTGAGGAGCTTCAGAAGGCTCTCGGTGACGCCAAAGGAGTAGCGGTCATCGACCGTGACTATTCCTACGGCTCACCTTCCTACGGCGGAGTCCTGTTCCATGAGCTCCGATCTACCATGTACCCCATGGAGAAACGCCCCTTAATGTTGAACTTCATCGCCGGGTTGGGCGGCCGCGAGGTCATGGTTGGCGACATAGAACAGATTGTGGAAACCACCCAAACAGCCATCGACACTGGTAAAATCGAACAAGAGACCACCTGGGTCGCGGTAAGGGAGTAATAGAATGGCAACTGTACAAGATCTCCCTCAGATAAGGGGAGTTAAGAGTATACCGGTAGAGGAATTTTACGGTTCCGGACACCGGACCTGCCAGGGCTGCGAATCTGCCTTGGTAATGCGGCTAATGATTAAAGCCGCCGGACAGCGGACCATCGTACTGGGCAGCACCGGCTGCATGTACGTGGCCAACACCACCTACTACAGCACGCCTTGGGTAGTGCCGTGGATGCACACTCAGCTTGGTTCAGCCGGCTCTGCCGCCACTGGCACCGCTGCTGGCCTGGCCTCCATGATGCGCAAGGGCAAAATGACGGACGAGCCCATCAATGTCATCGCTTTCTGCGGCGACGGTGGTGGAGTCGACATGGGTCTGTCAGCGTTGTCCGCTGCGTTGCAGCATGACGAGTACAACCTACTCATCGTCTGCTACGACAACGAGTCCTACGCCAACACAGACATTCAGGCCTCTGGTAGCACTCCTTGGGGTGCAAATACCACCTTCAGCCCGGTTGGAAAAGATATCCGTATCATGAACAACCGTGAAAAGAAGAACATGGCACCCATGATGGCCGTTGGCCATCCCAACATGAAGTACGTGGCCACGGCCTGCGCTTCTTACGGGTTGGACTTCAACAACAAGGTTCGCCGCGCGCTAACTACCGGCGGTCCCACCTTCATCCACTGCATGGATCCGTGCCCCAAAGGCTGGGATTATGACCCTAAGTACTCCCATGAGTTGGGGATGCTGTCCATTGAGACCGGCCTGTGGGTCCAGTACGAGATCATTGAGGGCGAGGTGATACTCAACGGCCCCAGCCGAGCCATCTCCAAGGGTATCCGCCAACGGAAACCCGTGGAAGAATATCTCCTACGCCAGGGCCGCTTCGCCCACTTCACACCCGAAGACATCAAGCACGCCCAAGACAGGGTTGATGAGCAATGGGAAAAGTGGTGGATTCCCGGCCTGATCCCCATCACTCCTCAAAAGGACGATGACGACAACGCCGCAGAAGCGGAGTAGTCAACGGGTCGGAGGATTCGGCAAACAACTAGCACATAAAAGAGGGGGCGGATTAATTCCGCCCCCTCTTTTTGTTTATCTTTCCTCTGTGTTCTACCACGAGTCAATTGGTTTTTTGTAACGGGCACGTTTACTCCCGTTCGGCTAACTCTTTCACTTCTTCTTCCAAACGGTCACCCAGTCGGTCTTTCTCGATTTCTAAGGCATACCGACTTTGTAAGTTCATCCAAAACTGATCTGAAGTGCCAAAATAGCGGGACAGCCTAAGCGCGGTATCCGCCGATATAGACCGTTTACCGTGGACAATCTGATTGATGCGTCTTGGGTGGACTCCAATATCCTTGGCCAAACGGTATTGAGTGATGGCTGACGGACTCATGAACTCTTCCATTAGTATTTCCCCAGGATGAATTGGAGGTGATTTTGTAAATGTCATATCCATATCTTAGTGATAGTCGGTAATCTCCACTTCATGAGCGCCACCATCGGTCCAACGAAAACAGATACGCCTTTGATCATTGATTCGAATACTAATCTGGCCTGCCCTCGTGCCAGCAAGCAATTCCAATAATGAGTCAGCCGCATCAATCATTACCAGTTTGCGAAGAGCAGGCCGCAGTAAGTCCGGCGGGAGTCTCCTGGATCCTTCTCTTCGGAAAACACGCTCGGTTTATTTATTCCGAAACGACCTAATCATTCATTTCATGACGTAACGCAGTCCGCTACTAGCGTCAAACGCTATTATCCAGTCTAATTAATTTCGAAAAGTTTTTGCACACTTGCCACCATCTTCCGTTCGGGTTAGAGTAAACCCGATTTCGACCTCACTTTTTTATCACTGTTTGTAATATCAATACGGTTGATTGTGAGGTTCACGACTCGAAAATCCGGGTCACAAATTCTGCGACTACAACTTTAGGAGGACCCGATGGCCAACGATCCCATCAATCTTTACGACTACGAAGCCAGGGCCAAGCTCGCTTTGCCCCACGACAACTGGGACTTTATCGACGCCGGCGCCATGGACGAAATCACCACCAAGCGAAACCGCAGCGCGTTCGACGCACTGTCGATTCGCCCCCGGTTCATGCGCAGTGTGGAAGAACGCAAGATTTCGACCACCATGCTGGGCACCGACATCAGCATGCCAGTTTTCGTCTGCCCCGCCGGCAGCCACGGCATCGCTCATCCCGATGCCGAAGTCGCCACCGCCAGAGCTGCCGGACGCTCAAACACCCTGATGATGCTGAGCACGTCTTCCAACTGCAGTCTAGAAGAGGTTGCCGAAGCCGCCACCGGACCTCTCTGGTTCCAGCTTTACCACCGAGGCAAGGCGTTGACCGAGATGCTGGTACACCGTGCAGAAGAGGCCGGGTTCAAGGCAATTGTGCTAACGATCGACACTCCGGTTCCTAGCCCTAAGGAACGGGACCTGCGCAACAAATTTGAGCGCACACTTGAGCTGGGTAACTTCCGTGACCTGGGTCTGTCTCGCAGCGAGGTTAGCGGCACCGACGATACCCCCGGCTGGGACGTTTCCCGCGCCGACCCCATTACCTGGAAGGACCTGGAATGGCTCCGCGGCCTGACCTCCCTGCCCCTGGTTTTGAAGGGAATACGCGTCGGCGAGGACGCCAAGATGGCCGCTGATCTGGGCTGTGAAGGAGTCCTGGTTTCCACTCATGGTGGCCGCCAACTGGACCAGACATTGAGTTCGATCGAGACGATCCCTGAGGTAGTCGCAGCGGTTAATGGTCACTGTGAAGTCTACCTGGACTCCGGTGTCCGCCGTGGCAGCGATGTGCTGAAAGCCCTCGCCATGGGTGTCAAAGCTGTCGGTATCGGCCGACCTCTCTATTGGGGTCTGGCGACCGAAGGCGAAGACGGCGTTCACAACGTCCTGGAACTGCTCCGGGAAGAGGTTGGACGAGTCATGGATTTCTGCGGCCAGAGTGACGTAGAAGACCTTGAGGAAGCCCTCATCAATGTCCCCAACAACTGGGGTCCTGGCTACACCGCACCGTAACATCCGGTTAAACGAACCAAACAAAAAGGGCGACCCGATTTAATCAGGTCGCCCTTTTTCTGTTTGCCCGTTGCCAGTGGCCGGTGGTTAAATACCTAGTCGGCTGCCGCTCCGGCGGTGCTTCCAGAACGGACTCCATTCAACAACTCAGATAATAGGTTGTTGAATATGGTTGCCTGTTCAAAGTGGGCTGAGTGGGCTGCGCCGGGTACTACTTCCATCCTTGATCCGGGGATCACCTTCTGGACCTCGGCGATGACGCTGGGCGGGAAGATGGCGTCCTCTTGGCCAACGATCAACATCGTGGGGATGGTCCAGCCAGCGAACTGAGCAATGTTGGGGCCATCTTTCAGTCGGAACCCAGAGATGACTCCGTCCTCGCCCCGAGACGGGTTCAAGCCGTTGATCTGCTGATAGAGGAAGGTCAGGGCTGGTTCCTCGTTGATAAAACTGGCCGACAGCGATCGTCCAGGGCCGTCTGGTGGCGGGACAGCTTTACCAAGTTCTGCCAGAGTTCCCTCAGTGGCCACGCCACCGGTGGTATCACCCAAAACCAGACCTAGGGTGCGCTCCGGGTAGGCCAATGCGAATCCCAAGCAGGCAAACCCGCCCATGGACTGGGCCACCAAGAATGCTTTATCAATTTTGAGGTGGTCTATAAGAGCGGTCAGATCGGCGATGAAATTCTCCCGCAGCGGAGTGCCGTGCTCGGCAATGGAGTCTCCCCAACCGCGGTGGTCAAAGGTTATGCAGCGGTATTCGCCGGAGAACTCCGCCACCTGCTGCCACCAGCTGAGGTGGTTGCCGCCGCGTCCGTGGGCGAAGATTATTGCTGGAGCAGATTCATCGCCGTGGGACTCGTAGTAAAGGTCAATTCCATTTATAGATGCTTTGGGCACGGTTGGCCTCCGATTGTGTCTTTTGTTGTGTCTTTTGTGTTTGTGGTTCCAGAAATGCTGGGGCTGTTGGCGGCAAGTATACCTAAATTGGGGTCGTTTGGCCCGCCCAGCCGAGCCGATTGGCCCTGCATCCACTTGCGCTGCTGGCAAAGAATTATAATGACTTGTAGTGCCAGGTAGGCGGGCCAGACTTTCTAGATGAATTCTTGCCATGAAAGCGTTTGGCTCTAGGCAGACCAAGAAGCGAAGGAGGCGGCGGTATGACGACCACCACGTTACCCGAGCGACTTATTGACGCAGAACCTGAGGCAATTCAAGTTCTGAAGCATCTATTCAAAGAGCTAGAAGAGATAGTTAGGACGACTGAAGCAGGACCGGAACTGATCCACTGGTACCACTTTGTCCCCTGCGCCGGTGTTAGGTATTACGCCTATGACACCTATCCGTCACCAGTGGAACCGCTGGTCCAGCGAAAGAAGTAGGTCTTCCCCATCGGGAGAGTTAGTGCAACGTTGCAGGAATGGTTGCTAGACCGGCCATTCCTGGCGGTTGTAGGCGGCTTCCCAGAACATGAACTCGTAGCGGCTGCTGGTCATAAAGGCCCGTCGCATGGCTTCCAGTTCTGCCGGACTTGCGTCGGCGGCCATCTGGTCAACAAAGCCGCGCCAAGCTTCAACGCTGCCCTCAAGGAACCCTTCCACGTAGAATCGGGTCCACTCTCCGTACAACGGATGCTCCGACTGCCCCACTTCGTCTTTCAGAAGGTGGTAGGTCCACGGGCAGGGCAGCAGGGCGGCGGCAGTCGGGCCAAGGCCGTTCAGCGACGCCGTTTGCAGCATGTGGTCCACGTAGGCGGTGTTGGTTGGCGAGCGCACTGCGTTCTGGGCGTCGGCCAAGGTCAGCCCAGCGTCAGCCAGCAGCTTGTGGTGCAGGGGCCGCTCCACCGGAGTCATAACTCTGCGGGCCAAGTCCTGCAGAGTCTGGGCATCGGGAGCTTTAGCCAATGCCATCGCCACCGTCCGGCCAAACCCCTCCAGGTATAGGTAGTCCTGGGCCAGATAATACCGGAAGGTCTCCAACGGCAGGGTACCGTCTTTGATCTCTTTCAAAAATGGGTGATCGAAGATCTTCCGCCAGATTGGCTCGGCTTCTATTCGCAGTTCTTCACTGAAACTGGGCATTTGTACTTCCTATTAACGTAATCTCTATCGCAGTTAAGCAACTGCCTCTTCTCCCTCCACGGGGGGGCGTTTGGATGTGGGCTTTTTCTGACCTAGATATACCTCTACTTAAGAGCCGCCGTTGGCCTTATCAAGTTCCTGCTGCCTGAGCTCCACCCGCCGTATCTTGCCGCTGACGGTCTTGGGTAGCTCGGTGACAAATGCCACTACCCTTGGGTACTTGTAAGGCGCAGTGGCGGTTTTGACGTGGTCTTGCAGGCTGACCACCAACTCATCTGAGGCGACATAACCGGGAGCCAGAATCACAAACGCTTTGACGACATCACCGCGCACCGGGTCAGGGCTGGCAACAACAGCCGACTCCGCCACGGCTGGGTGTTCGATCAATGCACTCTCGACCTCGAATGGGCCGATGCGGTAGCCAGCGGAGATGATTACATCGTCGGCCCGACCTACAAACCAGAAATAGCCGTCTTCGTCTTTGTAGGCCTTGTCCCCGGTCAGGTACCAATCGCCCAAGAACGACCGGTCCATGGCCTCCTGGTCCTTCCAGTATTCCTGGAATAGGCCAACCGGACGCTCTGGTTTGATTTTGACTGCAATCTGCCCCTCTTCACCAACGGGGACTTCTTCACCCTGCTCGTCCACCACACCAATGGTAAAGCCGGGGGTGGGCTTCCCCATAGAGCCGGGGCGGACCTCGTTACATCGGAAGTTGCCAACCAACAGCACTGTCTCAGTCTGGCCGTAGCCGTCGTAGATCACCAGTCCGGTGCCGTCTTCCCATTGTTTCATCACTTCCGGGTTGAGCGGTTCTCCGGCGCCGGTGCAGTGGCGCAAGTTGTCCATGTTGTACTTACTGAGATCTTCCAAGACCAACATCCGGTAGGCCGTTGGTGGAGCGCAGAAAGACGTTACCCCGTGCTTCTCGAGCAGACTCAGGGTCAATGGGGCGTCAAAGCGGCCTCTGGCATCGTGCTGCATCACCGCTGCGCCCAAGGTCCATTGGCCGAACAACTTGCCATAGGCGGCCTTGGCCCAGCCCGTGTCGGACAGCGTCCACATTAAATCGGTGGCGGTCAGGTCATGCCAGTACTTGGCGGAGATAATGTGTCCAATGGCGCATGATGCCTGGGTGTGGAGCACCATCTTCGGATAGCCAACAGTGCCCGAGGTGAAGTAGATCAGCAATGGGTCTTCGCTTCGGGTCGGCTCAACATTCTCTAACACCGACGATGCGGCAGCCATCTCTTCGTTATAGGAGATCCAGCCCCGTTTTTCGCCCCGTACAACCACCAGGTGTTTCAGATCAGGACAGCCACCGGCAACCTCGTCTACTTTGCTGACGTTCTCTTCGTCAGTAATCGCCATTACGGCCTCGGCGGTGTTGATGCGGTACTCAATGTCCTTGGGCGTCAAGAGAGTGGTGCCGGGCATGGGCAACGCGCCTAGCTTCATCAGTCCCAGCATCACCACATACCACTCCGGAATCCGTGGCAACATGATGAAAACCCGGTCACCCTTCTTGATGCCCCGGTCCCTGAGGGCGTTGGCGTATTTGTTGGAGAGAATTTTCAGGTCCCAAAAACTGTGGTGCTCAACGCTATCTCCGCTGGGATTCACCGATATCAGGGCCAGTTTGGTGCGGTCTTCGGCCCATTTGTCCACCACATCAAACCCAAAGTTGAAGAATTCAGGCACATCAAGCCGGTCATTCTTAATGGCAGTTTCGTAATCTGGCATGTTGGTGGCGATGTCTCTCATAAGTCCTCTAAGTCCTTCACGGCTTTGATGGATTGTCGGCCTATTCTACACGGTAGGCCCAGCCTGGGAAAGAATTCACATTGTTACTAAACTGGGGTGCATGGGTATAATTCCGACAATGTACTCATGGCAAGAGGAGACTCAAAATGGCTGATAGGTTATCCGACAGCTTAGATGGAAAGACAGCCCTGGTCACCGGCGGAGGGTCTGGCATTGGCCGAGCGACTGCTCTGGCCTATGCCAACGACGGCGCACGGATCGTTGTGGCCGACGTGAACGTTGAGGGTGGAGAGGAGACGGTTCAGCTGATCAAAGAGGCGGGCGGCGAAGCAATCTTGGTTCACGCCGACGTCTCCAGACCTGAAGACACCCAGGCTATGGTCGCCCAGGCCGTTGAAACATTCGGCAGCTTGGACTGCGCCTTTAACAATGCTGGCATCGGTGGCGGCAGGGACCGAAATCTCACGGCAGATTACCTTGAAGAGGACTGGGACCGGGTCATGTCCATCAACCTTAAGGGCGTTTGGCTGTGCATGAAGGCAGAGATTCCCCAAATGTTGAAGCAGGGCAAGGGTGCCATTGTTAACACCGCATCGATTGCCGGTCTTGTTGGTCTATCCGGCACCGTGGCCTACGTTGCCGCCAAGCACGGCGTTACCGGACTGACCAAGGCGGCGGCCTTGGAATATGCCAAGGCTGGTATCCGAATTAATGCTGTCTGTCCTGGATACATCGAGACCCCGTTAATCGAAGGTTCCTTTGAACGGGTGGAAGGGTATAAAGAAAGATTGGAATCACGGCACCCACTGGGTCGTCTGGGCCAACCAGAGGAGATTGCCGCGGCAGTTTTATGGTTATCTTCCGATGCCGCATCGTTCGTCACCGGCCACAACATGACTGTGGACGGTGGTTACGTGGCCCAATAATCATGTACCAAGTAGCAGTCGCGATACACATATTATCTGCGGTGGTCTGGCTTGGCGGGATGTTTTTCTTGGTGATGGTCATGCTGCCCATTGCCAGGAAAGCCATGCAGTCTGGCGCTCCAGAGGCGTTTGGAATGATGCGAGACGCCGCCAATAAATTCTTGCCCATCGCCTGGGCGGCAATGATTTTGATTGGCATCAGTGGCGCCTATTTGGCCACGGATCACTGGGGTATCCGGCCCAATATATTCTTCACGGACGATGGTCGGTTCATGCAGATATTACGGGTGAAGACATTTTTGTTCTTGTTCGTAGTCGTGCTGAGTTTGCTGCACGACTTCTGGCTAGGCCCCAAGATCATGTACCGCCTGGAACAGGCCCGAGCGTCCGGAGAGGTCCTACCCCAGAGCCTGGCCCGAAAGCTGGTCCGCATGACCGCCGGGATAAACCTCTTGTCCGCCGTAACCATCCTGGTCCTAGCCGTCTATTTGATCCGGCCGTAGGGTTTTCTATTTGGGGGAGTTGCTAGTCTAAACCTAGTTTGAAGCCGGTTAGAGCGGGTTGAAAACCCGCGCCTACACCTGCGCAAACAACTTAGAGTTACTGACAGAAGTTGGGCGCGCAATCTGCTGGTTTGTTTCATCATGTGGAACATCAGAAACGTTTGTTGGTTCCATAATGACATTTCGCCCCAACTATCCTGAGCTAGGCTCGAAACGACTACAGCGCTTCGACTATTCCCAACCTGGCGCTTTTTTCGTGACCATTTGCGCGTTTAACCGACGCTGTATTTTCGGTGAAATTACCCACGGAAGGATGATGCTTAATCACAATGGTGCGATCGTGAAGGAGAAATGGTCCGGGTTACCTAGTCACTACCCTAATATCTCACTCGACACGTTCGTAATCATGCCTAACCACATACACGGAATTATTTGCATTAACGAAGTGGAACGACCATTTGTAGGCGCGGGTTTCCAACCCGCCGATGCCCCACCTCAAACCAACCCTCAGCACGGCCTCCCAGAAATCATCAGAGGATTTAAGACTTATTCTGCCAGGGGAATAAATAAACTCAGAGATACCTCCGGCACGCCAGATTGGCAGCGGAACTACTTCGAGCACATAGTTCGTTCTAAGACGGACCTGGATGTTGTCAGGAGATACATTGAAGAGAACCCATTGAAATGGAACGAAGACTACGAGAACCCAATGTTTCGTCCGAGTTTAGATTCCAGTTCGAAATTGATTTGAAGTCGAGCAGGGCGGGTTAAAACCCCGCCCCTACAAATGGGATTGCCTGAGAGATGGTCGCTACAACTCCAGCAAGCGGCTGGTGTCCATGAAGGTGGTTATTATTTCGGGGCCGTTTTCTCGGATGACCACGAGGTCTTCTATGTGGAAGCCTTGGACGCCGGGCCAGCGCACCCTGGTTTCGACCGCAAATACCATGTTGGGGGCCAGGGGTGTGTCATCGTAGGCGGCCAGCATAGGCATCTCGTGGATGTATAAGCCCAGGCCGTGTCCGGCGAAGGGCAGACTGAATTCGATATCCGCCTCTTGATAGAACTCCACGTTCTTCCGGTAGACCTCGTTGGCCGGAACGCCCGGCAGCATGGTGGCGATGGTCTGGCGGTGAACTTCGGCAAGGCGGTTATAGATGGAATGTTGCTCATCAGTAGCCTTGCCTACCACCACCGTGCGGCCAATGTCCGAGAAGTAGCCATTGAACCAGCCACCACAGTCCGCCTTTAGGATGTCGTTGGGTTGGACCTCAATGTCCGTTGGGTCCGGGTGGGCATAGCCTGAATTTGGCCCCACGGTGAAGAACAAGAACGATGGCAACTCCGCTCCCGCCTGCAGGATATTGGCTCCCAACCGGGCTACCAGATCACGTTCCTTCTCGCCGGGTCTGGACGTCGAGTAGGTAGCCATCAGCGCACGTTCTGTGGCCATTGCTGCGTTGCTGAGTATCTCGATCTCGGCATCGGTCTTGATCATGCGAACCTTCTGTAGCATGGGTTCACAGGACTCGAATTTGGCCTCGGGCATGGTCTCCAAGAGTTCTAGATAGTAATCGGTGGTCAGGTAAGCCGGTTCAAAGCCGATGCGGCCAGCGCTGAGCCCTTTTTCTTGAAGCACATCTGAGAGCAGTTTGATGGGCGAGTCTGCGTGCTGGCGGTAACCTCGAACATCTGGTATCCAGGACTTCTCTTTGACGTAGCCCTCTTCGTTGGTGGCCACAATCAGCGTCGGCTCACCATCTCTGGGCCAGACGACCAGAGCCAGGCGATCGCGAATCACCTTCTGCGACCAGATGCCCACCCCTGAGGTATAAGGCACGTTCTCCGGAGACATGGCGACAATGGCGTCAAAATCCCCGTTGTCCATGGCGCGGCGCAGGCTGTCCAGATTACCAAGAATCTCGTTCATGTCTTAACTCACAAATCCTGACCAAGATTGGGGTAGACGGGCTAGCGCTTCGGGGGGAAGAGCGCCCTTGGCCGCGTACTGCACTGATTGTTCCAGGTGGTCCATGTCGGAATAGCCCACCAACACTGTGGAAACGCCTGGGTTGCTAAGGGCGAACCGGATGGACGCTTCAGGCATATCAGCAGCAAAGCCTTCGTCAACCAAGAACTCAAACTCCTGCGCCCGTGATTCATCTTGCTTAAAGTCCTTTCCGGAGCCGATGGGCGCAACGGTTGGCACCGCCACCGGGTGGCGAACGCTGGTGCCCGAGAGCGCGCCTGCCGCCAGCACACGAATCACGATTATACCGACTTGCTTTTCTACGGCCAGGTTAATTAGTTGGTCATAATCAGGCATATCAAAACCGGCAGGTGCGGCGGCTCCGGCGCTGGCGTTAATCAGGTTGTAGACGGTCTGCACGGTGCTGACCATCCCGGAGGCGACAACTTCATGAATGCCACGGGGTTCCCCAACGCCGGTCATGCCGTAATACCGCACCTTGCCCTGAGTCTTCAAAACTTCCAGCCCCTCACGGACCTCACCCAGAACATCGGCCACGGTGATCGCACGGACTGACACATCAGTCTGGGAACTGATGCGGTCGTGCAATTGGATTAGGTCAACCTGCTCCCGGCCCAATCGCTTCAGGCTGGCTTCGACTGATTGGATAACTCCGGCCTTTAGATTGCTGGGGTCGGCTTCGCCCAGGCTGTACTTGGTGCCGACGTAGAACTCAGCCGAGTCTGTATCGATGGAGAGTTCTCGCATCACCTGGCCAAGGTTGGTCTCAGACTGACCGCCGCCGTAGCGGGAGGCAGTATCAAAGTAGTTGATACCAAGTTCCATCGCCCTGGCGACAGCTTTGACTCGGTCGGTAGGCTCGCCACGGACCATGAGTCCGCCCACATCGCCGCAACCGAACCCGATCTCAGAGACGTTTATGCCGGTGTTTCCGAACTTTCTGTAGTCCATATATTTCTCGGATTTCTACTTATTGAACCGAAGGGAATTTGGGGTCGCGGCGTTCCCGAACCGAGTCGAGGCCTTCCTGAACGTCTTCGCCGAAGAAGCCTAGCATCTCCAGGGACAATGAGTAATCGAAGGCGGTGTGCTCGGCCTGACGTAGCCACTGGTTCAGAGAACGTTTGGTGTACCGCAGTGCCTGTTGGGAGCCAACGGCCAAGCGGCGGGCCACATCCATGGCCTTGTCCATCAGTTCGTCATGGGGCACCACCTGGCTGACCAACCCGATGCGCTCGGCCTCGGTGCCGTCCAGGAACTCGCAGGTCAACAGATAATACTTGGCCTTGGCCATACCGATTAGCATGGGCCAAATCAGCGCTGCGTGATCACCGGCTGCCACTCCCAGCCGGACATGGCCGTCGGTGAACCGGGCCTTGTCCGATGCTATGGAGATGTCAGCCAATAGCGCCACGGCCAGACCAGCCCCCACCGCCACGCCGTTGATGGCGGAGATCACTGGCTTGTCCAGGTTGATCATGTTGTGGACTATGTCCCTGGCCTCTTCCATGGTTCCGGCAATCACCTTGGCGTTGCCGATGGACTCTTGGATCAGGTCAAAGTCGCCACCGGCAGAAAACGCAGTGCCCGCGCCAGTAATCACGACAACACGGACATCGTCGTCATTTCCCAGGTCCAGCCAAACTTTGCTGAGTTCGTTGTGTAGCTTGAAATTGGTCGCGTTGTAGACATCAGGACGGTTGATGGTCAGCAGGGCCACGCCATCCTTGATATCAAATAGTATGTGTTCATATTTGCTGTAGTCGTACATCGTTCCTCGCGGTGTTAGCAATTAGCCATCAGCTTTCAGGGGTTTGGTTTAGTACAGAGACTGGTTTTCGGTGAAGCGGTCCACCTCTGTTTGTGACATGCCCAGTATCTCTTTGAAGACGTAATCGTTGTCTTCACCTATGTTGCTGTAGGGCCCAAAATCCATTGGTGATTCTGACATTTTGGGCGGGTTGGCGGCAGCGATGCCTTCGAATTTGTCCCATTCGTAGGCGGGATTGCCCCGGTCCGCCAGGTAATAAGGGGTTGGCTGGTAGAACCCACGGGCTTTCAGATGCTCACTTTCGTAGAGGTCTTGGCCTTGGGACACCACGCTGGCGGGGACACCGGCCTCTTGGAGTTCGGTCATCACATCTTCGGCCGTCTGGTTCGCAGCCCATTCACCCACCAATGCGTCCAGTCGCTCCTGGTTGGCCAGCCTAGATTCCATGGTTGAGAACGCGTCGTCGCTGCACCAATCCGGACTGCCAACAACCTGGCAGAAAGCCATCCACTGCTCCTCGGTTTGGACTGCAATGGCGCACCAACGGTCATCTCCCTGGCACTGGTAAGCGCCGTGGGGCGCGGCGAACGGATCCCGGTTGCCGATGCGTTGGGGCATGCGGCCCGTGGACTGGTAATCGAGTATCGCCGGACCAGCTGTGAGTGCGCCCGATTTGAAGATTGACGATTCCATGGTGGCTGGCTGGCCCGTCAGTCTACGCCGCAGCAGCGCTCCCATAATCGCCACGGGCTGAAAGACACCAGTGTGGTAGTCGGAGTAGGACGTATTGATGGTGGCTGGTGGCTCGCCTTCCTCGCCCGACATTAGAGATACACCGCCCATGTGCTGCACCAATATCCCGTAGGACTTGTAGGTGTAATACGGGCCGATGCCGCCCAGGCCGGTCTGCCACATGAGGATGATGTCTTGCCGCAGTCGCCGTAGCTCCGGGAAGTCGATGCCCCACCGGTCCAGGATGTTGCGCCGGAAGTTGGTCATGAAAACATCGCTGACTTTAACCAGCTCTTTAAACACTTCCAAGCCGTCCGGGGTCCGTACGTCAATTGTTATTCGTTTCTTGGCCCGCTGAAACTCCGGCTGACCGCCGCCGCGAGACCAGGCGGGGATGAAGTTCATCTCGTCCAACACCTTGTTGGTCTCGACCTTGATGACCTCTGCGCCCAGCGACGCCAGAATTCGGCCGGTCATTGGCAGCGCCACATATGGCCCGAGTTCCAGGACTCGGACTCCCGCGAGGGGTTTGTTAAGAGGTTTATTTTGGTTGGTCATTATTAAATTGCCCCCTGAATACGGAGGACCGCAAGTTCTGATTCGCCGAGTCCCAGATCGCCGTAAATGGCGTCATTGTCCTGACCCAGGTGTGGGGCTGGTTTGGTCACCGGCGAGACCTCCTCACTGTCGAACACACCCAACGGGTATTTCAGCGTACCCGCTTCAGAGTGGTCAAGATCAAACCAAAAATTACTGGCCTCCAGTTGAGGGTCGCCCAGCAGGTCGGCCACTGTGTTCACCGGAATAAATACCAGGTTGCGTTCCTGGCCCTGGTGGAAGAGTTCTTCAGAGGTGAAGCGGGTGGTGAAATCTATGACCAACGCTGTGATGATGTCGTTGTAGGGCGCACGGTCTTGGTTGCCGCCTTTGTAGTCGTCGTTGAGAATCTCTTCGTTGCCGGTGACCTCATACATCCAATTAGATAGGTTCTCCCACTCTCTGGGAGTGATGATACCCGCCGAAATCCAGCCGTCCTTGCTGGGGTAGGCACCCAATGGGATAACGAGGGTCGAATTGGTGCCGACGCGGGTTACGTTCTCGCCGCGTTGCATCCAGGCCAGGGCTGGGTGGGCGTCGGTGTAATAGGTAATCAACGCTTCCTGCATGGAAACGTCGATGTACTGACCCTGACCATCCTGCATATCTCGATAGACCAATGCGCCCATGATGGCGGTGGCGCCGTGTTGGGAGCCGGGGAAGTGGGACTGCTCATTGCCCTGTCGGAGCGGCGGGCCGTCTGGGTCGCCGGTTATCTGCATGAAACCGCTGGCGGCCAGGGAGATCAGGTCGGACGACTTGTAGTCCTTCCACGGCCCTGTCTGACCAAATGGAGTAATGGAGGCCATGATCAGCCCGGGGTTGTCTGTCTTCAAAGAATCAAAGTCCAGACCCAGCGACTTCATATACCCAACGGAGAAACTCTCAATTATTACATCTGAAGAGGCGGCCAGCTTCTTGAATAAATTCTGCCCATCCGGGCTCTCCAGATCTACCGTCACTGACCGTTTGTTGGTGTTGTAGAACAGGAAATAGGAACTGCGTTCTGTTCCCGGTTCGTCGCCGATAAAGGGCGGCCTCTGTCTGGTGGGGTCTCCGGCAGGGGTTTCTACCTTAATTACTTCAGCGCCGTAATCGGCCAGCAGTTTGCCGCAGAACACGCCCTCTGGCCCCGTAAGGTCCAGGATTCTATATGGTGGCAGCAGGACGCCGTCTTCAGGGGCTTGGAATGGCATATTATTCCTTAACAATCATGATAATCCCAATGCCTGGACAGCTTTGGAGCGCTTGGGATAATTCTGTTGCCTGAGCAACTTTGGCGATTGTAGATAGCAGGTTAGTGACAGTCAAGGCTGACTCAGTCACGGCCCGGACAATAAATCGCCACTAAAAACGGATACTACAATTCGCCGCCGTTGGCCGCAACTGCAGACTACAAATTGCTTTGAAGCTACTGCTATAATCGTGCAGGCCGATTTGTATCAAGGAACGGGATGAGAACCTTACTTTCTACCACCCGAGACCGGTTTCTCCTAGCTCTCCAATATAAGGACTACCGAAACCTTTGGATTGCGACCACTTTCTCCGCCTCCGCCGCCTGGGCTCTAATTATTGCCCGTGGCTGGCTGGCCTTTGAGATCACCGATGGATCGCTCTGGGTTGGAATAGTCACCTTTTCGGCCCTTGTGCCTAGGGTGTTTTCCACACCCATCTCCGGGTTCTTGGCTGATAAATTTGATCGGCAAAAGTTATTACGCGGAATTTTTTTCCTGAATATGGTCAACAACATGGCGCTGGCTGTGTTGGTCATGACCGGCAGCGCCGGGCCTTGGGTGCTGACATTCATGGCTTTGATTAACGGCACGCTAAGGGCCAGCCAGATGACCACAGCGTCAGCCTTGATACCCAACTTGGTATCCAAAGAACACCTGATGAACGCCATTGCCCTGAACCAGGCCACCCAGCAGGGGGCCAGGATGGTTGGCGCGTTGGCCATTGTGCCGCTCCTCGGGTTCGTCAATATAGAGTCGGCTTTCTGGCTCTGCAGCGGGTTCTACTTCTTAGGGTTCTTGCAGGTATCCAGGGTCAAAACCCGGTCCACGGGTGTGATCAACAAAAGCCAGAGTTTCATAGCCAACCTATTTGAGGGGTTTGTCTACGTATATAAGCAGCCCCTCATCATGTCCATGGTGTTGCTGGTATTAGCGCATTGTGCCCTGACCATGTCTTACGAGTCGCTCCTGCCCGCCATATCTGAGGACAAACTTGGCGCTGGCTCAGTCGGTGCTAGCTTCCTGATTGCCGGGATTGGCGGTGGGGCGCTGTTGGCTTCGGTCTTCATGGCCGGTGTCCGTAGCAATGCCATGCGCGGCAAGCTTTTTATCATCTTTGCCTTTAGCAGTGGGCTGGGGCCATTACTCTTGGCAGCGTCTGACAGCCCGAGTCTGTCAATCGCCGCCACGGTGATTATGGGCATCAACCAGGCTGGGTTCATGACCATTAGCCACACCATCATTCAGTCCCTGACTGAAGATCATGTCAGGGGCCGCGTTTCTGGTGTTTACTCGGTCCACGTGGGCGGCAGTATGGCCGTCACCAACCTGGCCAACGCCGCCATCGCCGACGTCTTCAACGCCTCGGCAGTATTGGTGGTCGGCGGACTGATTTTTGTGGTCATAGTCTTCTTCAGTCTCAGCAGTGGGTCGCTCCGGAAGCTCTACTTCCCAAGTGATACACCGACAACCGTTGGGGCGGCGGCTGATTAGCCTAAAGCCCCTATCAACCTTTTACATCCCAAAAGTTCCGAACAGGAGTCAACCATGGCGGATACCATTAGCGAACTGGATAAGTACCTAGAATCAACGACCAAGTCCAAGGCCCTCTGGGAGGACGCCAAAAACTATCTGCCTGGCGGTGACAGCCGGAACTCAATATTCTGGGCACCGTATCCAATATTTGTGGACCGCGCCCACGGTTGCCATGTGGTCGATTCAGACGGCACTGACCGCTTGGACTTCATCGGCACCATGACCACCCTCATCCTGGGCCATTCGCCCAAGCCGGTGGTGGACGTGATTGAAGGGCAGATGAACAAGGGTATGGTTTACAACGCACCCAGCGCCCATCAGATTCGCCTGGCCAAGCTGCTCTGTGATCGTATCCCCAGCTTTGACTTGGTTCGGTTCACCAACTCGGGCACCGAGGCCACTCTGAACACTATCCGGGCCGCCCGAGCGGTGACCGGAAAGAGCAAAATCGCCAAGGTTGAGGGCGGCTACCACGGCAGCCACGACCAGGTGAGCGTCAGCGTGCGGACCAACCCGGCCAAGTCTGGCGAGCGCACCCGGCCCGACGCCATGCCCGCCACCGAGGGCCTGGGGGAAGGGACTCTGGATCAGGTGATTGTGGTGCCCTTCAATGAGACCGCCATTGCCAAGCAAAGACTGGAAGAACACAAAGACGACCTGGCAGCGGTAATCATCGAGCCGATGCTGGGCTCGGTTGGCATGCTGCCGGCCACCTCTGAATTCCTGACCATGCTGCGGGAGTTCACAACCGACAACGGGATTATCTTGATCTTTGACGAAGTAATCAGCTACCGAGCGGCCATGGGAGGCTGTCAGGAGTATTACGGGATTACCCCCGACATGACGTCCCTGGGTAAGATTATTGGTGGCGGGTTTTCCATTGGTGCGTTCGGCGGTACCAAGGCCATCATGGACCTCTATGACCCATCACAAACGGGCGGGCCAAGGGTTGCCCACGCCGGTACGTTCAATGCCAACCCAATGACCATGCTCGCCGGTGCGGCGACTCTGGACGAGCTGACTCCTGAGGTCTACCAGAAACTGGAAGAAATGACAGACTACCTCCGAGCTGAGATTCTCAAAGTTGGGGCCGAACTAGAAGTACCGATCCAGGTCACTGGACTCGGATCGCTGTTTGGCATCCATTTCACCAGTGAAGAACTGGTGGGCTACCGAGACATCGCTGCGGAGGATTCAGCCTTCCGCCACAAGGTGTTCTTGGGACTGCTGAACGAGGGTATTCTGATGGCCTCCAATCTGGTGGGTGCAGTGTCCACAGAGATTGGCAAGTCGGAGATTGATGCTTTCGCCGCTGCACTAAGACGGGTACTAGAAAGAGCTCTGGCACCGACTAGTTAGTAGTAATTCAAAAGGAAAAGAAACTATGTTTCAGGGATTTGAAGAGCTTCAAATAGAAGCCAACGGCACCACTATCAACCTGGTTAAGGGTGGCAGCGGCCCGCCGTTGCTGATGCTCCACGGCTACCCCCAGACCCACGCCATGTGGAACAAAATTGCGCCTCGGTTGGCGGAAGACTACACCGTGGTCTGCCCGGACCTGCGCGGCTACGGCGACAGCGCCAAAGTTGAGGGCGACCCAGAGCACATGAACTACTCCAAGCGCACCATGGGCCAGGACCAGGTGGACGTTATGAAGGCCCTGGGGTTTGACCAGTTCTACCTGGTGGGCCACGACCGGGGAGGCCGGGTTTCGCACCGGTTGACCAAGGACCATCCCGACAGTGTATTGAAGTTGGTCACGTTAGATATTGTCCCAACACGGACCATGTTCCAGATCGTGGATAAGGATTTTGCCACCAACACCTGGCATTGGTTTTTCCTAATCCAGCCCTTTGATTTCCCCGAAAAAGTCATTGGTGCCAACCCGGAGTTCTACGCCCGACGCGGGTTTGAACGAACCAAGGACGCCGACAAAGTGTTCACCCCCGAGGCTCTCGCGGACTATGTCCGTTGCTTCAGCATTCCCGGCACCATCCACGCGGTCTGCGAGGACTACCGGGCCGGTGCCAGCATCGACCTGGTGCACGACGAATCCGACTTCGACCAGAAGATCAACTGCCCCATGTTGGCCCTCTGGAGCCAAACAGGGTTTGTGGGCAAGACTCAAGATCCTCTGAAAATTTGGCAGGACTACGCCACCAACGTGCGGGGACAATCACTGCCCTGCGGACATTACATAGCAGAAGAACTGCCAGACGACTCATACGCAGCCATCAAACAGTTCTTGTCGGAATAGGGGTAAATATCAGTGTCAACCGAACACCCCACTCGATCGTCCTGAGCCAGTCGAAGGGCACGCATAAGTCATGTTTGTAAATGAAAACCATGGCTAAATTGGGAAAATGGTTCGCCCTTCCACGGAAGGACACCACGAACGGATAAGCGTAACCCGTAATCGAATTACCAATTTTGGATTAAAAAGAAAAGAAATTAAAGGAGAATCAATCATGAGTTCAATCAGAATGTACACCGGCGACGACGGCACAACCAAGATCGAAGAGATCAACCCGTCAGAGCATCCTTCCTATAACACGCTGCATGACGCATCGAAGATTATCTTCAGGGCTCAGCAGCCCGGCTTCTTCAGCGACTGGCACATTGCCCCACGCCGCCAGTACATCATCACCCTGTCCGGCGAGGCTGAGATCGGCCTGAAAGATGGCACCACTCACCGCCTGGGCGCAGGCGACGTCAACTTGGCCGAGGACATGACCGGCGCCGGTCATACCACCCGCGTGGTGGGTGACGTACCCCGAATCACTGCCACCGTGCATCTGGAAGACTAATCCGTCTATTTAGCTGAAATTCAAAAGGGCGTCCCAACGGAATCGGGACGCCCTTTTGAATTGTGATTACTTTCTGCGCCGGATTAGGCTCACGCGGTTTTCCTAAAACCGTAAAATAGAGTCATACTGGTTGTTAGAGACCTAACCCAGCTTTAATTAAACCTAATTGTATTAAACCCGCTTGCCGAGAGAGACGCCGTTGAAACCCTGGATACTCATCGACAAAGCCCAGACACCCGGCCATGGCGCTGAGCTGTGCCTGTACCAGCGTGACCAAGAATTCGCGATTCAAGCGGACAATCTTGAGTTGATGAACAGCCGCATCTTTGGCTCGGAGCAGGCGTTGGCCACCCTTGCCTGCCAGAAGATTAACGACGCGCCAACTGCTCGCGTTTTGATCGGAGGTCTGGGTATGGGTTACACCCTAAAATCGGCGCTGGACGAACTTGGGGCCAAAGCCGAAGTAGTGGTCGCTGAACTCGTCCCCGCAGTGGTCCGCTGGAACCAGGGAGTCCTGGCTCATCTGGCCGGCAATCCCCTCGACGACGAACGCGTCATAGTGCAAGAGGGTGACGTGGCCCAAATGATCAAGCGGGGCCGCGGCAGCTTCAGCGCCATCCTGCTAGATGTGGACAACGGCCCCAACGCCCTCACATCCGACGGTAATGACTGGCTCTACACCATCGCCGGGTTGGAGACCGCCCACGCCGCGTTGAAGCCCAACGGCGTGCTGGGCATCTGGTCCTCCGACCAAGATGCTGGTTTCGCCAAGAGGCTTGGCCAGACCGGGTTCGATGTTGAAGAGGTCAAGGTGCGCGGTCGCGGCAAGAAGGGTGCCCATAACATCGTCTGGATCGCCGAGCGTATTTAGCCGTGCGTATTCAATCGGGTTTAGCCAAATTTAATCCGGCAAAACAACACTGATTCTCAAAACTGATAACGTCAAAAGAACATGATAGATACCGCCATTCCCCAGATTGCCCAGGAACTCAAATTGGCCCAAGGGCAGGTTTCCGCTACGGTCAACCTGCTGGACGACGGCGCAACCGTGCCGTTCATCGCCCGGTACCGCAAGGAGAACACCGCCAGTCTGGACGAGGTCGAAATCACCAACATCCGCGACCGGCTCTCCCAGATTCGCGAGCTCCGAGACCGCCGTCAGACCATTCTAGATTCGCTGGAAAAGCGTGGTCTGTTGACCGAGGAACTCCGCCGGTTGATCTTGGCCGCCGAGACCATGACGACCCTGGAAGACATTTACCTGCCCTATCGACCCAAACGCCGCACCAGAGCCACTATCGCCAAGGAGAAGGGGCTGGAGCCGCTGGCGTTGCATCTGTGGGGACAGGAAAGCTTCAACGTTAGACAGGCTGCTGACGAATACGTCGACTCGACTACCGGCACGATTAATGGCGTGGCCAACGTACCGGACGCCCTCAGCGGCGCGCGCGATATCATCGCCGAATGGGTCAGTGAGGACAAAGTCGCCCGGCGGGAGATTCGGCGTCTATTTTGGTCTCAGGGCACATTTTCTTCTTCAGTCGTCTCCGGCAAGCGCGAAGAGGCCGCAAAATACCGGGACTACTTCGAGTGGGAAGAACCAGTGATGAAGGTCCCTTCCCACCGGGTGCTGGCCATGCTCAGGGGCGAAAAAGAGTCCATGTTATCCGTGCATATCTCGCCGCCAGCAGTTCAGGCCGTGGCCGTGCTGCAGGACATATTCGTCACCGGCGAAACAGAGGCCTCACAGGAAGTCCGACAGGCAGTGCAGGACCGCTACAAGCCGCTGTTGGAAGCTTCTATGGAGACTGAGGTGCGCAAGGAAGCACGCCTGCGCGCCGAGAACGCTGCCATTACGGTGTTCGCCGACAACCTGCGGGAACTGCTGCTGGCTCCGGCCCTGGGGCAGAAAAACGTCTTGGCCCTGGACCCCGGGTTCCGCTCCGGCTGCAAACTGGTCTGCCTGGACCGGCAGGGTCGGCTGCTGCACAACGACACCGTCTACCCGCACACCGGGGAGCGGGGCGAGCGGGAGGCCGGCGACAAGATTGTCGACCTTTGCCGCCTCTACAGTGTTGAAGCCATCGCCGTGGGCAACGGCACCGCCGGCCGCGAAACCGAAGCCTTCCTCCAGACGCTGGAACTGGACTCGGATATCACGGTGGTTATGGTCAACGAGAGCGGAGCCTCCGTCTATTCGGCGTCAGAAGTGGCGCGGAACGAGTTCCCAGACTATGACCTGACAGTCCGCGGCGCAGTCTCGATTGGTCGCCGGCTCATGGACCCATTGGCCGAGTTGGTCAAGATTGACCCCAAGTCCATCGGCGTCGGCCAGTACCAGCACGACGTTGACCAGAAGGCGTTGAAAGACCGGCTGGACGATGTGGTGGGCAGTTGCGTGAACAATGTGGGCGTGGAGTTGAACACCGCCAGCGGCGAGCTGCTCTCATATGTGTCAGGCTTGGGGCCAAAACTAGCGAATGCCATAGTAGAGTACCGCAACGAGAACGGGCCGTTTGCCACTCGTGATTCATTGAAAAAAGTTCCCCGGCTGGGGCCAAAAGTCTTTGAGCAAGCGGCGGGATTCTTGCGCATCAGAGAGGGGAAGAACCCGCTGGACGCCAGCGCGGTGCACCCGGAGTCGTACAAGGTTGTGCAGGCCATTGCCAAGGACCTGGGCCAGCCGCTGGACCAGGTGGTCGGCAACGCTGGCATCGCCACACAGATCGACCCAAGCCGCTATGTGACCGACAAAGTGGGACTGCCCACGCTACAGGACATAATCGAGGAACTAGCCCGCCCCGGCCGAGACCCCCGTCAGGATTTCGAGCCCTTCAGCTTCGCCGACGGCATCAACAAGATGTCAGACCTGACCGTCGGGATGAAACTTCCCGGAATCATCACCAACGTAACCGCCTTCGGAGCCTTCGTGGATATCGGCGTCCACCAAGACGGCCTAGTCCACATCAGCAACCTAGCCAACAAATACGTCAGCACCCCCGCCGACGTAGTAAAAGTCCAACAACAAGTCTGGGTAACAGTCCTAGAAGTGGACTTGGAGCGCAAGAGGATTGCGTTGAGTATGAAGGGGTAACGGGTTCGGGTGGCTAGTTTAGCCCCGCTCAATATACCTTTTGATGAGTTCATATACTTCCATGGGATTCGCAGGTCTCGACAAGCTTCCGTGGCGGAGATACGGAACCCCATTTTTGGTGTAATAGACAGCTTCTGGTCCTTTCGGGACCTCTACAACAGCTAAATTTTCCCCTTCGATTTGAGTTGATCTCACTCGAATCGCCAGACTCTGTATAATGCTGTTCGATGAAATTCCTTCAATCCGGGTCCTGAATTCATTGAACCCAGCAGGGGTGGCAATCTCATCTATTCCGATGATATCGCTATTTTGGGCAACACCGAGAAGGATTACGCCAGGGTTGGTAGAACCCAAAGCTGCAATTTCTTTTGCTAAACTATCAGCCTGTTTCGGGAGTTGTTTTTTGAACTCTATGGTCTGCCCTTCTCATTCTTGTATCAACTCAGCGGCTTCGATGTTACTTGGATAAGCCATTCCTGATTTCCGTTCGCGCCTAAAGCGCAACTCCTCAAGCAAAGCTGATTCCCCATATTGGAAGTAAAACCCATCGAAATCTTGATTGAGGTTACTCAATTCAAGTTCAATAAGAAAATTTGCTTCAGTCGGCATCAGCAAATCTGATTTTACCGACCCGAGTCGATTATTTAAATCATCTTTGTATAGCAATAAAGCGGATGCGATCACTCTCAAATGATAGTCCCAAAGATTTACACCAGGGAATCTCAAATCATCACCCACTTGGTAAGCACAATTTACATTGATTCCTCGGCAAGTCGGTATTCGTCCGAAAGATCCCTAGGGACATGATTCTCTGCCTTTTCCCCAACGAACTTTGCCTGCTCGCCTATGGCATCAATCATTTCTTTAAGTTCTGACGAATACACCTTTAAAGACCTAACCAATCGGTCTCGCGAGTTGACGCTCATATTAACTGGTGGCATTGTTACTTACCTTCCCGAATAAGTTACGAATCATTCACACGGGCCGACAATCATATCGACTATTAGAAATCGCGATAGTTTCACTCTGCATAGCTAATTATATCGGTTAGGTAAATACGCAACAGCTGAGCTAATTAGGTACCTTCGGAAGATCTCGCTCTTTACCTCCAATCCACTCGCCCACCGCCCTCCGTAGTACAATACCCACCGCCAACCACCCCACCACTAAAAGGAACCACCACCATGAAATTCGGCCACTTTCTGTATCCCATGAAATTTGATGACAGCCGGGACGGTCAGGAGATTGACCAGTGTCTGGACGAGGCGGTTTTGGCCGAAGAGTTGGGGATGGACGCCGTCTGGTTTGCGGAGCATTACTTCACCGGTGAGTGCGTTTATGGCGACCCGTTGGTCTTCGCCAGCGCGGTGGCGGTCAAGACGTCAAGGATCACGCTGGGGTTAGGCATTATCGAACTGCCGCTCCACAACCCGGTGCGGGTAGCCCATCAGACCGCGCTGCTGGACAACCTGTCCAAGGGTCGGTTGATCGTCGGCACCGGCCGAGGCTCCAACTACAACGCCTACGAGTACGTGGGCTTTGGCACCACCCCCAGCCTGGGAAAGGCCCAGTTGGACGAGGCCGAAGAGCTGCTGGTGAAGGCCTGGACCACCGATAACGTAAAGTTCGAGGGCCAGTTTTGGCAGGTGGCGTTCCCATCCGTACGGCCCAGGCCGTTTCAGAAACCGCACCCGCCCCTGGCTCGGGCCGCATCCACTCTGCCTTCTGTTATAGAACTGGCCAAGATTGGCCGCCCGGTGCTGCTCAGGGGTGGCACGTTTGATGCCACTGCAGAGCAAATCCTGGCCTACCGCGACACCATGTCGGCGTCGGGCTTCAGCGACGAAGCCGTCCAGAAAAACCTGGACCAGATCTGGGTCTGGCGCGAGATGCATATCTCCGAGACCAACGACGCGGCCTGGGACGAGTATCTGCCCGCCCATTACGCCGCCTTCGAGTACCTGGAGGAGGTGCGGAAGGAGTGGAACCCTCCGGAGATGGAGGTGAACATGCAGCGGCCTCCCATGAAAAAAGAAGGCTACGCTGTGAATCCGGACCCGACTGTGGGGGAACTTCTAATCGGAGGACCGGAGCGGGTGACTGAGCAGATAGCCATGATGCGCGACATGGGTGTCAGGAACTTGATGTTGACCAACCGTGGTCTGATCTCCAGCGAGAATACCGCCAAATCGATGCGGCTGCTCAGCGAGAAGATCATGCCCAAGTTCCGCGATAGCTGATTTGTCTCCCTAGGCCAGAGTCTTGGCGCAACGGGCTCCGACTAAAGTCGGAATGACGGGTGGTAGGGCTGGCGGAATTGGTTGGCAACCACCAGCACAGCCGCACTCCCTGCTCCGTTCGTCCTGAGCTTGTCGAAGGATTGCTTGGGTCACGCAGGGTTGTTGCGAAGCGGGTGGTTCGATCCTTCTGCGGAAGGACACCATGATCGGGCCGGGTAGGCAGGTGGTTTTGGTCGGCTAACTTAGGTTATGGCGCAGTGGATTCCAGCTTTCGCTGGAATGACGGGTTGGGGCTGAGAAGTTAACTAGAACAAAAAAGGGCGTCCCGTTTCATCGGGACGCCCTTTTTTGTTCTAGTTCTCTGGTTTTGAAAACCTAGATTTTTCCCTTGTCTTTGGTGAAGATTGGGCTCAACTCCACACGGGTGGGGTCGCCATCAAACCAAGGGGAAACCGTCTCACGCCATTTGGTGTAATGAGGGGCGGAGCGGTGGGCAGTCTCCCAAGCGTCTTTATTCTCGTAGACCTCATACAGGTATACGGTGTTCTCGTCATTGGGGTTCGCGTGAACGTCGAACTGCAGGCAGCCCGGCTCGTCGTTGTTGGATCCAACAGCGTCACCCATGGTGGCCTCGATGAATTCAGCGCGGTGTCCAGCTTTGATCTTGGCGGTTACGAATAATGCGAACATTGTTCCTCCATGAACAGTTTTTATTGCCTCTAAATTGATAACTTGCCTCGGCATTATAGCCACGAGAGTATCCGGGGACAACAGCCTCGTTCCTTGGTGCTCGTCACGAGGGATGACACCGGTTGGCGGTAGTTGTAGAATGTTCCCCTCTGGCGCTTATTAAAGATTAGGGAGCCTTCTTCATGGCCGACATACCCATCGTTTATACGCTAACCGTCTGTCCTGCCTGCGACGCCCTGCGCGCCGCCTGGAAGCGCGACGGCATTGAGTACCAGGAAATCAGGGTGGACCAGAACCAAGATGACCTGGACACCGCCCTTGATTACGCCGCCACAGTGCCCATAATCATCTACCCGGACGGCCGTATAGAGGTAGGCTTTAATGGCCAGACCGGTTGAGAGATCGGCTAACGGGCCGTTGGCCCGACCAAGTCTGCAGCAGAATAGTTGTTCAAAGATTCATTAGATCAAATGGAGGAGCCATGGCTAGAGAAGATAGTGTTGTAACCCCGGAGCGGTACGCCCAAGGCTTCAATTACCCAGATTACATGGACCAGATCAAGGTCAACAAACAGCGTTTTGAGGGATTCTATGACGGCCTCACGCTGAGCGCAGCGGATACCGCGTTCTTCAAAGAACTAACACAGCGCCCCAACGGCCCAGCCAAGATGATGGTCATTGGCGAAGACTGGTGCGGCGACGTTATCCGTGGTCTGCCAGTGCTAGCACGAGTGGCGGAAGCGGCTGAAATTCCCATCAGCATCTTCCCCAGGGACAGCCACATGGACATCATGAATGAGTACCTGAACAAGGGCGAGTACCTGTCCATTCCGGTGGCCGTTTTCTACACTGCAGACCACAAGTACATCTGCCACTGGATCGAACGTCCCGCCGTCGCAGTCACAGAGCAGCGTGCAATTGAACAGGCCATTCGAGCCGAAAACCCGGACATTGACGAACGCGAGTTTGGCCAACAACGCCGGGCCCGCACCGCTGACAAGGCCCAGGACTGGATCGACGCCACTGTTGTGGAACTGAAGGAACTGCTGACCAGCAGCCTCTCCTAACAACCCATTACCAAGGTCCCTATGAGCATCAAAAGGCTCGGCCAAATTGTTTGGCCGAGCCTTTTTGTTATTCCCCGAACACGAACGGACGCGTTCGCAGAACATGGTGGCGAAGTGGATTGCGGCCTTCGCCGGAATGACGGTTGGGGGGATGGTTGCCACAATTTCGTTCATCCTGAGTTCCGACTAAAGTCGAGAGTCTCGATTTATCGGACCCGTCGAAGGATGCGCATAAGTCAGGTCTTGTTCAAATTGTTGGAGTTGCTTGAAATACGCCCGGAAGTTGGGGTTTTTTAGCCACCAGGAACAACACAGCTCCAATCATGTTGAGTCCGGCCAAAACCAGGAATGCCATGTCGTAATCACCCAGCTCATCCCGCATGAACCCGGCCATGGGTGCGGCGATCAACAGCAAAATATTCATGGGAACAGTGGATATACCCAATATCTTCCCGAAGGACGCTCTGCCGAAGTAGTCGCCCCTGATTGCCGTGGTCAATGGAGTACGGCCGCCAAAGCCGATGCCAAACAGCACCGCAAAGGCGTAGAAATAGATCAGGTCCGAGCCGAGGGTCAAGAACACCACACCGATGCCCTGGATGACGGTAAACACGAACAGCGCTACGTTTTTGGGCATCTGGTCGCCAATCCAGCCGCCAAAAAACTGGAACACGATAGACACCCCAGTCTGCACCATGATTATCCAGGCCGCTGTCTGCACACCGTAGTCGAAATCGCTCAGCAGCAATCCCAAATGAGCCATGATGGCCAGCACAACCATGGAACCGAGACCATGGCCAAATGAAATGCACCAAAACGCCTGAGTGCGCAGCGCCTGTCCAATCGTCAGATCCAATTCCTGGCTTGAACTGTCTGAGTCCGAGTTCGAGTCTGACCCGGAACCGGCACCGGCACCGGTGCCCCGCACCTCTCCATCGGGAAATGCCCCGATGTCCTCGGGTTTGTTCCGAATTATCTTGGGAAATACCACCGCCGAGACTAAAGTAACAACCGCAAAAATCTCCACCGTATGCCGCCAGCCCAACCGGTCAGCCTCAGGGTTGATCAGCCAGGCAATCATCGGCATCAGAAACAACCCGCCAATGCCCATCCCGACCATCGCCAGCCCCATGGCCATTCCCCGGTGTCGCACAAACCAATGGTTCAGCAGCGTCATCACAGTGAGCCAACCAGCCTGGCCCTGCCCCACAGACATGACGAAATAAGCCAGGTAGAACATCCACAGGTTCTGAACTTGGCTAAATAGGAAAAACCCTACCGTGAGAATCATCAGGCCGGTTAAGACCATGAACCGTGTGCCCATCCGGTCCACCAAGTATCCGGCAATGGGTCCGGTGAGGCTGCCTTCTACCCTGGTGAAACTCAAGGCCAGACCCAACTGAGTCCGGCTCCAGCCGAACTGAGACTCCAACGCCACCGCCCAGAGCGCAGACGCCTGGAATATCGGCACGGAGGTGATGACCATGATGAAGCCACTGACGGCTACCATCCACCAGCCGTAGAAAATTCCCTTTGATTTACCGGTGGGGGATTCCTGCCAAAGGTTCCCCATGTTCAAAAGACTAAACAAGTAACTCCAAACCGGCGTTGGCCGGATTTTAATTATAACCAGCCTTGTTCTAGAGAAAGGCGCTGAAACTCAATGCCAGATACCCGAGTCTCCCCTATGACAATTGGCCAGCGGACGCTAGAATGGGTGCTCTTACGGCCATTTGACTAGAATTTCGACAATAACGACCTAGGGGAGTGATCATGGATTACGGAGTCTTTCTGATGCCATCCCATCCGCCGGAGCGGGAGCTATTCCAAGCCCATCAGTGGGACTTGGACTGCTTGGTTTTAGCCGACAAGTTGGGCTTCTCAGAGGCTTGGATCGGAGAACACTATACCTCCCCTTGGGAGCCAGTACCTTCGCCAGACCTGATGATCGCCCAGGCTTTGATGCTGACCAAGAATATCCGTTTGGGGACAGGCGTTCACTTGCTGCCGTACCACCATCCCGCAGAGTTGGCCTGCCGCGTCGCCTACCTGGACCACATGGCTCAGGGTAGGTTCATGTTTGGCATTGGGGCTGGTGGCCTGCCCACCGACTACACAATGTTCGACGTTGACGGTCTGAACGGCCAGCACCGAGAGATGACCCGCGAGGCGATTGACATAATCCTCAAGCTTTGGGCGGAAGACGAGCCCTTTGAATACAAGGGGCAGTTCTGGAACGTCAACCTGCCGGAGCCCCAATACGGCACGTTGAAGCACCACATAAAACCCTTCCAACAACCCCATCCACCCATCGGTGTGGCCTCGGTCAGTTTTGCATCCGAGACGCTCAAAATTGCCGGCGAACGCGGCTTCATTCCCATGAGCTTGGCCTTCAACCAAGATTACGTGATCAGCCATTGGGAGGCGGTCCTGGAAGGCGCAAAACGGAGCGGCAGGACCCCCAGTAGAAAAGACTGGCGGATAACCCGAGATATCTGGGTGGCAGACTCGGATGACGAGGCGTACGACAAGGCGGTTAACGGCATGCTTGGCCGGGTTTGGGGCGATTATCTGCTGCCTCTGTTTGCCCAATTTGACCTGCTCCGAGTGATTAAACATGACTCCAGTCTGCCGGATTCTGCGGTCACTCCGGAATACATGGCCGAGCATGTTTGGCTGATCGGCTCCCCAGATACGGTCGAGAAAAAGATACTAAACCTGTACGAGATGTGTGGCGGATTTGGGACCCTGCTCTCCTTGGTATATGACAACATGGACGACCAACAGGGTTGGGAAAAGTCTATGAAACTGTTGGCAGAGGAAGTGATGCCTCGGTTTGATGGCATGAACCCCGACTAATTCATCTCAAAACTAATTGGCGCAATTCAAAAAGAGGGCCTCAGTATCGGGGCTCTCTTTTTTATTGTCAGCAACTATGTCAAATTGCCTACCTCCTCCAATCGTCATCGCCCAAAAAGCGAAGAATTCATCTGTTGGCGCCCTAGATTTCCCAATACGACAACTCAATATCCATTGGATTTCTCACCAATTTTCCGCCAATTTGCTTAGTCACAAACCGGGATTTAACTCGTGACTGGAGCGGCCTATCGTGAAATTATTATCGATTATTGAAATACAAATCGGGGTGAATCATCTGATTTTCAGGTGCATTTGAATTTGTGATCGGACAAACAATAAGTTGCTTAGGCCTTCAGATCACAGGACACAATGGAGATCCACAATGGGAATGTTTGGAAAGAAATAAGGTGGCTACGATACGGCCACAGGAGAATGGGGTGGTGACAATGTTGGCATGATGAAAATGCTGGCCGGTATGCCGTACATGATGCGAAAGCCAATGATGAAAGGGCGTATCAATCAACTCCTTTCGCTGAGTGAGGAACAGCGTCAGGAATCGATCCGTGACATGATCGAAGCCTTTCACAGCTCCAAGGTAAATTCCAAGGCCCGCGAGAGCTTGGTCGCTACTAGGGTAGAGATAGTCGGAGAACTCTCAGCAGATAACCGCCGCACCATCATCTCCTCAGTGGCTCGGTTCTTCACAACCATAGTGGGGTTCGTTGAAGCCCGCCGCATGGTAATGATTGAAGGAAACCAGTCAGTCGCAGAAGCGGTATCATCTCCCGAGCCAGAAATGGAATTGATGGTGGATGGATTCACTCCCTGGGTTAGGAAATAGCCACATCAAACCGCCGCACAGCAAAATTGAAAACAAAAAGGCCGTCCTTCGATGGAAGGACAGCCTTTTTGTTGGTTGCGAATTAGCGCTGGGTGGCTAGGCTTTTTTCTGCCTTAGGGGAGCGCTCACTTCATGAAGGAATGTGATTATCTCCACATGAGATTGCCACACTCCAGTCTCGTAGTAGGGTATTCCCTTTTCCTTGCAGAATGACCGCACTATGGGCTGGGCCTTTTTGAGGTTGTTGCGCGGCATGTTGGGGAACAAGTGGTGCTCAATCTGGTAATTTAGCCCGCCGTACCAGAAGTCCGCTATTGGGCTTCCCTGGACGTTACGAGCGGTGAGCACCTGCTGGTGCAGAAAATCCATATCCGTGTCGTTGTCCAGGATCGGCATCCCCTTGTGGTTGGGAGCAAAGACTGAACCCATGTAGATTCCGCCCAAAGCCCGGTGCACCGCAATGAAAGCTGCGCCGTACCAGGGGCCAAGGAAGAAGAATATAACCGCCAAGTAAGCGATTACCCCGGAGACCACCAGGATCGGCTCGGTGATCGGATAGCGCATGCGCTCCTTGCGAAGCTGGTAGGCGATGCCACCAAACAGCAAGCTTATGGCGGTCAACATCAACAATGGGTAGAACAGTACTGCTTGATGCTTAACCGTGATGCGGCCAATGCCCTTCATGGTCATGGCTTGTTCTTGGGTGAAGGCGAAGAGGGAGACCTCAATATCGCCGTCAATTTCAAGTTGGTTGGGCGCACGGTGGTGGGTGTTGTGCTTGTCTTGCCACCAACTAGGCGTCATACCCGTTAGGAATCCCACGCCAAGTAGAACCCAGTCATTGTGCCTTACTTTCTTGAACATCTGGCGGTGGCCGGAGTCGTGCCCCAAAAACCCCAGGTTCGTGAATGTCAGCGCCAGGAAGGCCGCGTTGATTAATTGTATCCACAGCGTTCCGCTGAAGATGACCATCACCGCCACGCTGGTTGCAACCATGGCCACCACGCTTGAAATCTTCCACGCGTAATAACCGTATTGCCGGTCCAGCAGTCCTGCTTTGGTGACTCTTCTTTTTAGCTCTAGATATTCCCTGTCTCGTTCTCGTCTGATTATTGGTTCGGCGGAGAATGCTTCGTCACTGACGCCGCCAGTGACGCCAACCGCAGACCCAATGGTATTTTCTGTACTGATGTTATTTTCTCCCGTGGCCTTGGGGCTCACGTGACCGTAGTCAGGCACCGGCAGTCAGCGTTATAAGCCGAAATATTTCCGCCGGATGTTGTTCCAAATTATAGCGGTTCGGTCTCAAAGCCACCACTGAATACGTCAACGATTTAATCGGAATCCGATTCACTCGTCAGGTTCCAGCGTTAGCCGCAAGAAGGGCTAAGCTTTGGTTGCTTCTTCCCGGATGCTGGCTGCTGTAGCCTTAAGGGCGTTCAACACAATGGTCGGAGGCGCCGGAGCCACGGAGCAGTAATTTACTCCCATGTTAATCAGGTCTTGGGGTGTGAACCGACAGGCTGCGTGGTTCACTGGGATGTACACTCTGGCATTGCCAACCGCATTGACCTTGGCGGCCAACTCAACAAACGTCTCTCGCAGTTTGGGGTCGGCCGGGTCGGTCATCCCCAGGGCTGTGCTAATGTCGGTGGGGCCAAGGGCAATGACGTCTACGCCCGGTACAGCAGCGATCTCCGCAATTTCATCCAGACCACGCTTGTCTTCAGTCATGACAATCAGCAGAATCTCCTCGTTGGAGGTCTTCATGTGTTCCAACCACGGGACGGACCCGTAGCCGGCGGCCCGGGTACTGCCAGCACCGCCACGTTCTCCCAGCGGGGGATACCTGACTGCCTCAACAGCTCTCTTTGCGCCCTCAACACCTGCGATGTGTGGGATCTGGATTCCCTGGGCGCCCATGTCCAACAAACGCAGGATGGTCTTGGGGTTGTCGTCTGGTACGCGGACCACCGGTGTGATGTCACACAGGTCAGCAACGCGGATCATCTCGCCCACGGTCTGCATGTCAAATATGGAGTGCTCCATATCGATGAATGCGCCATCGAACCCGGCTTTGGCAATGATCTCAACAACTGCTGGGTCGGCGAATCCGATGTGGCTCACCAGGGCCAAACCGCCCTCGCGCATCACTTTTTTTATTCTATTTTGTTTCATGATTTACTCCCTGTTTGATACTCGGTTTTGGTGGCAACCGCCCGGTGCACGGCCAAAGCAGGATGGTCGCTGGGCAGGATTGCCAATTCGAAGCCCAAACGAGTGTAAGCACGGCCAGTATGGGTGTCAATCAGAGTACTTATAGGGGAAGCAGAGTTCGCCACCGCTGAGGTTAGACTGCCGGTTGCTTAACCAACTCAATGGTGTCGCCCACCGAGACAATCCCGGTGGCTTCAACAGAACCGTAAACGCCGAAATACGGAGCGCGGGTGTTGGGGCGGTAACTTTGGAGCAGCTTGGGTACGTTGAAGTCTCGTTCTCCGGTGTCCGGGTTAAGGGTGGTGATAGCGCATCTGGGGTCGGGTGCAACCAATCTCACGCGCAGGTCAGGGCCGATCTGCACCACGCCGCCCAGCCAAAAGTCTTCTTCGTGGGGGGAACAGCCGTCCAGTAAAAAGTTGGGGCGGAAGCGTCGGCCTTCAAACTTGGGGGCATCATCCGGCGCATTCGCGACGTTCTCGATCAGGAAATCGCCCAGTTTGTCGATGGACGCCTGTGATAGCAGCGACACTGGGTATTCGTCATAGCTATCGCCCGGGTTATCAGTCTTGACCAGACGCACCGGTGAGCCGCAGAAGTCAGCAAGAGTTTGGTTCCAGTCGCCGGTTACTTCTTTGCCTGAGACCTGTCGGCCCCAGATGGCGGAGCTGACCGGGTTGCCCAGTTCTGTGGGGCCAGCCAAACGCGTCCCGTCTGGAAACTTAAGGGTTAGTTCTTCTGATTCAGCGGAGTAACCGGCTTGGACCAAGGCCAGGCGTCCCACTTGTCGTTGGGTCAGCAACCGGCCGTCTGCGTCGATTAGATGAAAGCGGCGGTCTTCGACGATGCCTGAGTAGCCAACCGTCACGGATTCCGGCTGCAACAGGGCTAGGGATTTAACGGGCGATGTGAAGATTACTGCAACAGTTCGCAATGGTCACTCCATTGAATATAGCCCGAA